>Ga0210040_10006760_pt1 | contig 14154 bp, 14 predicted proteins | sample CryGeyCG12114_NA_FD_185462 | JGI IMG/M metagenome (GOLD analysis project Ga0210040, IMG submission 185462) | Groundwater microbial communities from aquifer - Crystal Geyser CG19_WC_8/21/14_NA (SPAdes) (version 2) | ecosystem: Environmental > Aquatic > Deep subsurface > Groundwater | place: USA... | reverse complement strand
GTTGACGTCGCGCCGCTGCGCCGTGACCACGATGTCGTTCAGCCCGGCAGCCGGCGGGGCAGCCTCGCGGGGGGAAGTGGTCTGCGCGAGGGCGCCCGTCGGCACCAGCGCCAGCATGGATATGCCCGCCAGGGTCAGCGTCCGCACATTCCCGCTCATCGTCATCGCGCGTTCCCTCGCAAACGGTGTTGCCTCTCCCCCTTTTCGCGGGTCTGTCTGTCGCAGCCCGTCATGATCCTGTGCGCAAGGCTTTCGGAAGCTTGCGCGCGGGCGGATAACGCGTTGATGGCGCCGTGACGATCGAAATCCGGCAGGCACGTTGCCACGCGGTCGTCCGGCAGCCGACAGATGCCTCGCGACAGGGTGGGCGCCCGGACCTATAGGTTGCACATGCACCACCGCACACCTACGCCTTGCCACGGGGTCGCGCGCCCGGTCCGGTGCGGTATGCTGTCGCAGGGGCCACGCTCTTGACCCCCCGGCAGGATCAGTCGGCAAATTTGGCGGAAGAGGAGCGCACTCCCGGCACTGCAGCGGCCGGGCGTCCGGTGCATGTGAGACGGCTGGTACTCTCCTGGGTCGGCGAAGCCTGTCGGCAATATCCGCTGCGGGTGGGCTCCCTGCTGCTGCTCAGCGTGCTGATCTCGATCATGGAAGGGCTCAGCATCTCCATGCTGATCCCGCTGATCGGCACCCTGTTTGGCGGGAACAGCTTCGTGGATGGTGACGGCATCCTGCCGCGCACGCTGGCGCGGATCGTCGATCTTGCCGGGGCCGAGAACCGGCTGTCGCTGATCGCCGGCCTGATCGTCGCGCTGGTCGCCGCGCGCGCGCTGCTGAGCTTCATCAACCGCCTGAACGTCGCCCAGCTCGCCAGCCATCTCAGCCAGACGCTGTGCTCGCGCATGCACCGCCAGCTGCTGGACGTCGATTACCAGTTCATCTGCATCACCGACGACGGCAAGCTGGTGAACACGCTCGACACCGAAGTGTGGAACGTCACCGAAGCTATCTTCGCGGTGTTCGACCTGTTCTCCTACGCGTGCATCGTGCTGGCCCTGGGCACGCTGCTGCTGCTGATCTCGCCTGAACTGACGCTGCTGGTGGTGCTGCTGGTCGGCACCGTGTCCACCGCCCGGCGCCTGTTCGACCGGCGCGTGCGCCGGCTGGGGCAGGAAAAGGTCCACGCGTCGGAGGCGTTCTCCGTGCGCTCCCACGAATTGCTGGCCGGCATGCGGATGATCCGCGCCTATGGCCAGGAAGCCAAGGTGCAGGGGGAGTTCGTGCGCCTGGTCCGCCGTCTGCTGCGGATCGACGTGGAGCTGGCGCGGGTCAATGGCGCAGCCGGCAGCGCGCAGGAGGTCGCCTATGCCGCGATCATCGCCACCTTGCTGATCGTGGCGGTGTGGAGCGGTCTGGGGCAGGCGTCGCTGATCGCCTTCATTGCGCTGCTGCACCGGCTGCAACCCAACATCGCCGGCATCGACGAGCGGCGCACCTCGCTGGTGCAGGCGAGCGAGTCCCTCAGCTCGGTGTCCCACATCCTGGCGCTGGAGCCGTGGTCGCGCGTTGCCGGGGGTCAGCGGCGGCTGCCGCATCTGGCGGGCGAGATCCGCTTCGACCGGGTCAGCTTCTCCTATGACGGCAAGTCGCATGAGCGGCGCCTGGCGCTGGACGATCTCTCCTTCTCTATCCCGCTCGGCAAGACCACCGCGCTGGTCGGCGCCTCCGGGGCCGGCAAGTCGACCATCACCAATCTGCTCTATCGCTTCCACGATCCGGAGCAGGGGCAGATCACGGTCGCCGGCGCGCCGCTGGCCGAGCTGGACCTTGCCTGGTGGCGTTCGCGGCTGGCCATTTCGGGCCAGGACACGGGCCTGCTGTCCGCCTCCATGCGCGACAACATCGCCTGGTCGCGGCCCGATGCGACCGATGCCGAGATCGAGGAAGCGGCCCGCGCGGCGGAAATCCACGACTTCATCGCCAGCCTGCCGCTCGGCTATGACACGCAGGTGGGCGAACGCGGTGTGCTGCTGTCTGGCGGGCAGCGCCAGCGCATCGAGCTGGCCCGCGCGCTGCTGCGCCCCGATGCGATCCTGGTGCTGGACGAGGCGACCAACGCGCTGGATTCCGTGACGGAGGCCGACGTGCTGGCCACGCTGCGCCGGGTGGCGCGCGGCCGCACGGTGATCGTCATCGCCCACCGCCTCAGCACCACGCGCGATGCCGACCACGTCATCGTGCTCGACAAGGGCCAGTTGCTGGAAGAAGGCCCGCCCGCCGTACTGCGGCGCAACGACGGCATGTACAGCCGCATGATCCGCCTGCAGGAACTGGGCATGGGCATGGGCGCCGAACTGCTGCCCAGCGCGGCGGAGTAGGGGGCTAAGATACTCGCAGGCCGGCAGCTTGCGGCCCGATCACGGTTAGAGGTCGTCCGCCGACCCTGCCTGATCGGCGCGCCAACGGGACCAGATGAACGATCCACAGCCGACGGCCGCCACTCCGGCAAGGGCCAACCCGGTGGCATTGCCGATCAGGCTGGCAAGCTGTGCGATGCGGGTGGCGAAGAAATAGCCCAGAAGGCTGTAGAGCAGGCACCAGCAAACCGCGCCCGCCAGTGCCGCAAGCGTGAAGGTGGTCCAGCGCAGGCGCAAGGCCCCGGACAGATAGCCGACATAGGGACCCAGTGGGCTGAAGATCGTGCGGCTGAGGAACACCGAAAGCGCGCCATAGCGGGCGACGAGTGCTTCGGCCCTGGTGAGAACGTCGCCCAGCTTGCGCTGCTTCTTCAATCTGCCGATGAACCGCGGTCCGCCCGCGCGGGCGATCCCGTATGCCGTCTGGTCGCCGGCGGCGAAGCCCGCGAAGGCCGCGGCCTGAACCTGCCAGAGCTCCAGATCACCCGCGGCGGCGAATGCCCCGGCGGCCATGACCAGGATCGAGGACGGAACCGGAAGAGCAAGACAGGAGAGGAGCAAGGAGGCGAGAACCAGCCCCACGCCGTAGGTCGGCACCAGGGCCAGCAGCGTGTCGGTCACGCCCCACCGCTCGGCTTGTCACCACTGGGTTCTTCCGCCTCCCGGTCCTCTCGCGGGGCCGGCCCTCGCATGCGGCGCAGCTGCTCGGCCTTGGCGGTCTCCACGCGGTCCTGCAGTTCCCCCAGGCTGATTCCCAGATGTGCGGTCACCTGGCGCAGAGTGGGCTGCGCCTGATCCGGCTCCAGCTCCATGATCCTGACGATCGTCGGCGGGGGCAAGTCCCACGACTTGCCGACGAAGCGGGGTGACATCCACGGCTCCAGATCCTGCTGCTGGTGCTCTGGCTGCGCGAAATAGATCGCTTCCCGGACGACGCCCACGCCGAACCAGACGAGCCCTGCCACGGATACCGCCAGCAGTACCGATATCACCGGGTGCCTGGATATGAGGAAGCGGAAGAAGCGCATTACGATCCTTGCGGCGATGACCCGACCGCACCGCGCCTGCGCGCCCGCCGTTCCTGCCAGCGCCACCAATGGCGCAGCACGATGCCCGGCACCCGCGCCCGCACCCGCCGCATCGCGCCTGCTTGCAGCCGCCGCGTCAGCTTGCTCGCCCGCACATATCCCGGCACATCGTAAGGCAGCAGCTGGCGGGCCACGGCGCGCTTCAGCACCGGATCGTCCAGGCCGATCCCGGCCATGTAGCCGCGCAGCCAGCGCAGATAATGCGCCCGCGCCGGGTGGTAGTCGCCCGGGTCGTACTCGCCCGTGGTGACCGCCACCGAACAGCACGACGCGGCGTGCTGGCGGTAATAATCGAGCACCTCCGCAATCACCACGATGGGTTGCGTCGCGGCCATCTTGGACAGGAATACCTGGTCCTCGTACAGCCCGCGGAACGACGGCTCGAACCCGCCCACCGCCTCATAGGCGTCGCGCCGCACCAGCAGGCTGCAGATGCCCGGCAGGCTGCCGCCTTCGCTCAGGATGAACTGGCGCAGCACCGCCGGCGCCTCCAGCAGCGTGCGCACCGGCAGCTGCATGTTGCCCGGCTCGTCCGGCTGACCCAGATAGGTCTCGCCAATGCCGGCCCAGCTGTACCAGTACAGCGTCGGGCCGTAGATCATGCCCGCTTCGGGGAAGGCGCGCGCCACCTCCACGAACACGCCCAGTCGTTCCGGCAGCCAGATGTCGTCGGCATCCAGGAACGAGACATAGCGCCCGCGCCCCGCGGCCACCCCGGCATTGCGCGACGCGCTCATGCCGCGGTTCTCGTGGCCGGGATGCTCAATATAGCGGATGCGGCCGGGGTGACGCTCGGCAAAGCCCCGGGCGATGGCGGTGGCGCCGTCCCAGCTGCCATCGTCCACCAGCACCAGTTCCCAGTCGGTGAAGCTCTGCGCGACGATGCTCCCGATCGCCTCGGCAATGAAATCCTCGCCATTGCGGAAGATCATCACGGCAGTGATTAGCGGGGCAGGATCGTCGGTCATGCAGTGCGCGCCAGCAGGGCGTATTCGTCATACAGCCAGCGGGCGAAGGTGTCCCCGTCGCTGTCCAGCACCTGCAGCCGCGGCAGCTGGTTGCGCGGCGTGGCCCGGTGCACCGCAACGGGATAGCTGGTGCAGGCAAGGGGAATGCCCAGTTCAGCCACGGCCGCGCGCGCGCGCGCATCGTGGCGGCCATAGGGGTAGCTCATCCGGTCCACCGGGGCGCCGATCAGCTCGGTCAGGTCGCGGTGGCAGCCGGCGATCTCGTCGCGCTGCCGTTCCGCCCCATGATCCGGCAGGCTGAGATGATGGCGGGTGTGATTGCCGATCCGCACCAGCGGATGACCGGCCAGCGCCGCGATCTGCTCGCGCGTGGCGGGGTGGCGGCTTGCGGGTCCTTCCGCCGAGACTCCGGCCCAGACCAGGACCGCATCGGTCGCGCGGTCCTGTCCGGCGGGCGGCAGGACGATGATCGCCTGCCACAGATCGAAATAGAGCTGCTCGCGCCCGTTGCGCGGCGCGTCGCGATCGGCGTTCCACCGCGTTGGGACCGGCGCCAGCGCGCTGTCGTCCGCAATCGTGAAGCGGCGCTCCTGCCCGTCCAGCTCGATCTCCAAGGTGGTCGGCAGCCGGCCGCTTTCCAGCACCGCGCGTGCCAGCGCGTCCCACCAGAATTCGCGGGTGCGGCCCAGCGCCTGCGATACCACGAAGAAGGTTGCCGGCACGCCGTGCTTCTCCAGGATCGGCAGAGCCACCTCGATATTGTCACGATAGGCATCGTCGAAGGTGATCGCCAGCCGGTTGCCGGCGCGATTTTCCACCCCGCCCGGCATTCCGCCCTCGGCAAAGACCGCCAGGTCCACCGCCGCATTGCGGCGCGCCAGCAGCGCCACATGCTCCTCGAAGCTGGCCGGGCTGACGCACAGGTTCCACGGATCGACCGCCTCCGTCGCGATGCGGTGATACATCAGGATGCCGGCACGCGGCACGCGCTCGCGCACCCGTCGCCTGATCGGCAATATGACCGGCCGCAGCGCGCGACGCAGGGCCCGGCGCGGCAGGCTGTTCCTCCAGGTAGAAGAGAGTCTCGGCTCCATGTCAGGCGGCGGTACCGGCGCGCGCGGTGACGGCGATGGTCACGGGATATTCGGCATCGAAGAAGTCGAGCTCCCGGCGCTCCAGTTCCTCCGCCGCAATGCCCTGCAGGAAGGCGGTGGCCGACAGCACATTGCCATATTGCTGCACCTCCACCTGCGCTTCGCCGAACACCTTGCCGCACAGCTTTCTGGCGGCGCTGCGCGACAGGCTCCAGTACCAGGTGTCGTTCCAGTCGCTGTCGGCGATCTGGGTGATGCCGGGCACGGTGCACAGCAGCACGCCGCCGGGCTTCAGGATGCGCAGGATGGTGCGCAGCGCCGCTTCCATGTCGAAGATCAGGTGCAGCGTCTGCGTCAGGATCACGCAATCATACAGGCCGCTGGGCACCGTCTCGCCGGTGGCGAGGTCATCGACATAGGTCGCCTCCGGATGATCGCCGACATGCAGCATGTCGCTCACCGCCACGTCCTGGCCGAACTTCCCGGTATAGAGCCGCTCGCCGATCTCCAGCACGCGGCCGGTGATCAGCGGCGCCTGGGCGGCCAGAAAGGTCTCGATGTAATAACGGTCGATCGGGCTGCCCCGGTCGAAGCCATATTCGCGGCTGATCGGCTCCAGCCGGCGCAGGTCGCCCATGATCACCAGCCCGGGGGGCGGCACGCGCACGCCCCGCATCCGCGCGCGGGCGCGCCGGGCCAGCCTGATCAGCATGCGCGCACTGCGCCTGGCGGTGTTCGCTACCATGTGCCGCAAGCTAGCCCGCTTTCCCCGGTGTTGCGAGGGGGGTAACTTCCCCAAGTTGACAGTGCTGTCATGCCGCGCCACCGTGCTGCGCACAGACGCACCATCAGATGTGCGCTGTGCGGGGAAGCGCCAGAATGAAACACTCGATCCATGACCCATGTCCGGCCGGCCCGGCCGATCCGCCGCGTTTCAGCGCGCGCGTGCCATGAACGACAGCGGCATGGCGCGAGCGCGCATGACCGACGTGGCGCGGCTTGCCGGCGTGTCGTTGAAAAGCGTCTCGCGCGTGGTCAATGACGAGGCGCATGTCTCGCCCGCGTTGCGCGCCCGGGTGGAGGCGGCGGTCGCCGCGCTCAGTTATGTGCCCGACCCGGCCGCCCGCTCGCTGGCCGGCACGCGGACCTTCACCATCGGCCTCCTGTTCGACAATCCCAGCCCGAACTACACCATGAAGGTGATCGACGGCGCCTATCGCCTTTGCCACGGGCGCGGGTACCACCTGCGGATCGATCATCTCGACAGCACCGCGGGGGAGGCGCGGTTCCGGGCGGATATGGAGGCGGTGCTGCGTCACGGGCGCACCGACGGCTTCGTGCTGACTCCGCCGCTGACGGACGACCCGCTGGTGCTCGATTTGCTGGAGCAGGCCGGCATCCGCTACGCCCGGCTGGCGCCGGTGGTCGCACGCCCCGGCGCGCCCACGGTGGGCATCGATGATGCCGCTGCCGGGGCTGCCGTGGCGCAGCGGCTGTGGGATCTGGGCCATCGCCGCATCGCCATGGTCAACGGCCCGGCCAGCCACGGCCAGGCGGGCCTGCGCCGCGCCGGCTTCCTGGCGCGGCTGCACGCGCTGGATCCCGCCCTGGTCGTGGCCGAGGACGCAGGCGGGTTCCTGTTCGAAGGGGGCATCGCCGCCGGCACGCGCCTGCTGGCGGCGCAGGGCGATCTGACCGCGATCTTCGCCACCAATGACGACATGGCGGCGGGCGTGATGGCCGGCTGCGCGCAAGCCGGGCGGCGGGTGCCCGGCGACATATCGGTCCACGGCTTCGACGACAGCTGGATCGCGCTGGCGGTGTGGCCCTACCTCGCCACGGTCCACCAGCCGATCGCGGACATGGCGGGCGAGGCGGTGGCGCTGCTGCTCGACCGCGATTTCGCGGAAGCGCCCGCCAGGGCCAGCACGTTCGACTTCGCCTTGGTGGAACGCGGCTCCATCGGCCCCGCCCCCGCCTGCTAGATCACTCCGCCGCGTCCAGGCCGTAGGCGCTGTGCAGCACGCGCACGGCCAGCTCGGTCTCGTCCTCGTCGATCAGCACGCTGATCTTGATCTCGCTGGTGGAGATCGCCTCCACGTTGATCCCGCGTTCGGCCAGCGCGGCGAACATGGTGGCGGCGACGCCTGCATGGCTGCGCATGCCGACACCCACGACGCTGATCTTGGCGACCTTGGCGTCCACCACGATGCGGTTGAACCCGATGGAGCCGCGCCGGTCCTCCAGCAGCGCCTGCGTGCGGGCCAGGTCCGCCTGCGGCACCGTGAAGGTCACGTCGGTCTCGCCCTTGTCGCGGCCCACGTTCTGGATGATCATGTCGACATTGATGCCGGCATCGGCCAGCGGGCCGAAGATCAGGCTGACCGCGCCCGGCCGGTCGGGCACGCGGGTCAGCACCACGCGCGCCTCGTTCTTGTCGTGCGCGATGCCGGTCACCAGCTGCGTTTCCATTCCCCGGCTTTCCATGATCTGTGCCATTTCCTCATCCGATACGATCATCGTGCCCGGCAGCTCGTCCGCCGGCACGCCGTCCTCCACGAAGCTGGACAGCACCTGTACCCTGACGCCGGCCTTCATCGCCAGGCTGACGGACCGGGTCTGCAGCACCTTGGCGCCCACCGATGCCAGTTCCAGCATCTCCTCGTAAGTGACGAATTCCTGCTTCTTCGCCCGCGCCACGATGCGCGGGTCGGTGGTGTAGACGCCGTCCACGTCGGTATAGATGTCGCACCGGTCCGCCCCGATCGCCGCCGCCACCGCCACCGCGCTGGTGTCCGATCCGCCGCGCCCCAGCGTCGTCACCCGGTTGTCGGCCGACAGCCCCTGGAAGCCCGGGATCACCGCGATCTCGCCCGCCGCCATTGCCGCCAGCAGCGCATCGGTGTCGATGGTGGCGATGCGCGCCTTGCTGTGCGCTTCTTCCGTATGGATCGGCATCTGCCAGCCGAGCCAGCTGCGCGCCTTGCAACCCACCGCCTGCAGCGTCAGGGCCAGCAGGCCGCTGGTCACCTGCTCCCCGCTGGCGACCACCACGTCATATTCGGCCGGATCGTATAGCGGATTGGCCTCGCGGCAGAAATTCACCAGCCGGTCGGTCTCCCCGGCCATGGCGGACACGACCACCGCCACCTCGTGCCCGGCCGCCTGTTGCCGGCGCACGATGTTCGCCACGCGCCGGATTCGTTCGGAGCCGGCCATGGAGGTGCCGCCGAATTTCATCACGATGCGCGCCACGGACCGAACCCCTGCAAGAACCGACAGGGCGCGCGCGTCTGGCCTCGCGCCCGCGGCGCTGTTAGGGGTGCGGCATGGGCGATGCAACTGTAGCAAATGTAACCATCCGGCCGCATGAGGCGGCGCATTTCGCGAAGCTTGCCGCCGATTGGTGGAACCCGCGCGGCAGTTCCGCCATGCTGCACCGGCTCAATCCGGTGCGCCTTGCCTTCCTGCGCGGCGCCGTGGATCTGCACTGGGGCGGTTCGATCGACGCGCCCGCGCCGCTCGCCGGGCGCACCGCGCTCGATGTCGGCTGCGGCGCCGGCCTGCTGGCCGAACCGCTGGCGCGTCTGGGCGCGGCGGTGACGGGCGTCGATGCTGCGGACCAGAACATCGCCGTCGCCAGCGCGCATGCGGCGGCCGGCGGCCTCGCCATCGACTATCGCCATGGGGAACTGGCCGAGCTGCCGGGCACCTTCGACCTCGTCACCTGCCTGGAAGTGATCGAGCATGTCGGCGACAAGCCTGCCTTCGTGCGCGAACTGGCCCGCCATCTGGCACCCGGCGGGCTGCTGGTCCTGTCCACGCCCAACCGCACCGCCGCCTCGCGCCTGCTGCTGGTCGGCGCGGCGGAGGCGGTCGGCGCGGTGCCGCGCGGCACCCATCGCTGGGACGATTTCGTCACGCCCGAGGAGTTGCGCGTGCTGCTGACCGAAGCCGGCCTGACCATGGACGCGCCGCAGGGCATCGCCTTCTCGCCCTTCAAGGGCTTCCACCTCTCGGCCGACCTGTCGCTCGACTACATCGTGACCGCCCGGCCCGCCTGAGCCGGCGGGCCCCAGGCTCGCCAACGCCCGCACCTTCCTGGCCGATGCGTGCCGCCCCGCGTGCGGCAGCGCACGAATGCCGCCGGAACGAGCGGGAGTCCGGCGGGTTAGGGGGTGTGGCCACGACAAGTAGGCCGAAAATCGAGAGGACATTTCATGGTACAGGCATCAGCCATTTTCGACAGCCACGCAGAAGCTGAGCGGGCCGTTTCGGAACTTCGCAGCGCCGGGGTGGACGATGTGGAGCTTTCCGTGATCGCGCATCATGGCGGCACCACCACAACGTCTTCGGGCGACGGCGAGATCACTGACGAGCATCACCGCAATGTGCTGCGCGGCATCCTGGGCGGCGGCGCGCTGGGCGCAGGCATCGGCATCGCTGCCCTGGCGATTCCCGGCGTCGGGCCGCTGGCCGCAGCCGGCGCGATCGCAGCTTCCGCAGCGCCGGAAGCGATGGCCATCGGCGCGGGCATCGGCGCCCTCACCGGCACGCTGAACGAGACGCTGACGAAGCACGGCGTTGAGAAGGAAGACGCCGATTATTACGGCAGCCGCCTGAAGGATGGTGGCGTGGTCGTCACCGTCAGCGGCTCCAGCATCGAGGCGGCCCAGGCGCGCGAAGTGCTCTACCGCAATGGTGGCCACAACGCGACGCAGGCCCGTACGGCTTCGATCTGACGATTGCGATCTGACTAGGTGCAAGGGCCGGGACGATCTCCCGGCCCTTGTTCTATCTGCACTCAGCGCAGGGCCGCGCGCGCCGCCACGCCATCCTGCGGATTGTCGGTGAAGATGCCGTCCACCCCCGCCGCGCTCAGCATCGCCCACAGGGCGCGGTAATCGCCCGCCGCCGCCGGGTCCTCCCCCGCCCGCAATTGCGGTGGCAGGAAGAAGTTCTCGCGCCGCAAGGTCCAGCCATGCACCGCCAGCCCCGCCGCATGGGCCGCCGCCACCAGCGGTGCGGGCGCGCCCTCGGGTGTCAGCAGCAGCGGCAGCTCGGCCCCCAGCACGTCCGCATGTTCGGCCATCCGCGCCAGCCCGTCTGCCGTCAGCATGTCGGCATAGAGCATGTCCGGCCGGTCGGGCGGCGATCCGGCCGAGCTGACCAGCTGCACCAGCCGCAAGCCGGTCATGCCGTCCAGCCGCTCGATCGGCCCCACCTCGAAGCACTGGATCAGCGCGGGATCGTCCTCGCTGTCATAGCCGGCCGCCGCCAGTTCGGCCGCGGCCAGCGCCGCGATGTCGTGGCCCTGGCTCAGCAGGAAGGTGGGGTGCTTGATCTCGGGCACGATGCCGATCGTGCGCCCGGTCTCCGCCTCGCGCGCCCGCACCAGCCGGATGATCTCGGCCAGGGTCGGAACCTGGTACAGGCCGTCAAACGCAGTGTTGGCCGGGCGCAGCTGCGGGATGCGTTCCTTTGCGCGCAGCGTGCGCAGTTCGGCCAGCGTGAGATCCTCCACGAACCAGCCGGTCAGCTCCTGCCCGTCGATCACCTTGGTGGTGCGCCGGTCGGCAAATTCAGGGTGATCGGCGATGTCGGTGGTGGTGCCGATCTCGTTCTCGTGCCGGGCGACCAGCACGCCATCCTGCGTCACCACCAGATCGGGCTCGACGAAATCCGCGCCGACCTCGACCGCCCGGTCGTAAGCGGCAAGCGTATGCTCGGGCCGCTCTCCGCTGGCGCCGCGATGGGCGATCACCAGGGGAATTCGGATGGGCTCCGCCATGGCGGGCAGGGGCAGGGCAGTCGCGGCAAGGATCATCAGCGCAGCTTTCAGCACAAGGTGCGCTCCCACTCCAGCGGATCGAAGCCGACCAGCAATCCGCTTTCATGCACCACGACCGGCCGGCGGATCAGGGAAGGGTGTTCGCTCATCAGCGCAATCGCCCGGTCCTTGTCCAGCTCGGCGCGGTCCGCCTCGTCCAGCTTGCGGAAGGTCGTGCCACGCCGGTTCAGCAGCGCTTCCCACCCGACCGTCGCGCTCCAGCCTGCCAGCAGGCCGGGCGCTGCGCCTTCCTTCTTGTAGTCGTGGAAGCGGTAGCCGATCGCGTGGCCGTCCAGCCAGGCACGCGCCTTCTTCACCGTGTCGCAATTGGGAATGCCGTACAGGTCCATGGCCGCCTCCTGCCGGCGCCATGCGACCACCGCATGACAGCGGCAATCCTCCCCGGCTCGGGGAGGGGGACCAGCCGCAGAGTGGTGAAGGGGGACGCGCCGCTCTCGAGAGGGTCGCCCTGGGCGGGAGTCCGGAGAGGCTGAGGGTGCCCTTCCACCCCTCGCTTCGCGAGCGGTCCCCCTCCTCAACGGGGAGGAACCATTTTCCTACAGGCCCCCGGCTGGAGTAGCACCGCCCCATGCCCGCCACCTCCGCCCTGCCGCGCGCGACATGCGTCCTGCCCAAGGCGACAGGGCTGTCCGGCAAGGTGACACCTCGCACCGCAAAGACGACCCGGCGGCGCGACACCATGACGCTTCCCACCCGCAAGGCGACACTCGCCCGTCCTGAAGCGACACCGCCCGCCACCAAGGCGGCCGCCGCCACGAAGGCGACGCGGATCACCGCCATGGCGACGCGTTACAGCGTTAAGGGTGTAAACCCCTCGCCGGCCGGGTCAGGCGCCTTCCTTCACCCGGTTGGCGAAGCTCTTGCGCAATTTCATCAGCTTGGGCGGGATCACCGCCATGCAATATGGATTGCGCTGGCCTTCGCCTTCCCAATATTCCTGGTGGTAATCCTCGGCCGGATACCACGGCTCCTCCGCGCCGCCCTCGATGGTGGTCACCGCCATGGTGCCGTGATGGGCGTTCCAGCGGCCGATCGCCGCCTCGGCCTCGGTGCGCTGGGCGTCGTCCAGCGGGAAGATCGCGCTGCGATACTGGGTGCCGACGTCGTTGCCCTGCCGGTTCAGCTGGCTGGGGTCGTGCGTTTCCATGAACACGTCCAGGATCTCGGCATAGCTGATCGTATCCGTGTCATATGTCACGCGGATCGCCTCGGCATGGCCGGTCGTGCCGCTGCACACCTGCTTGTAGGTCGGGTTGGCGATGCCGCCGCCGATATAGCCGCTCTCCACCTCGCTCACCCCGATCACGTCGCGGAACACCGCCTCCGTGCACCAGAAGCAGCCGCCTGCGATGATCGCCGTTTCACGTCCCATGATGATCTCCTTCGTCGTGGCGGCAAGATGGGGCGCGACAGGGCGCTTGTCATCCTTCGCGCCACCGCTAGTCTGCGCAGCAATGATAAGGGGAGGAGTGCGATGATGAAGCAGGCTCTGCTGGCCGCATGTGCGCGGACATTGATAATCGGGACGATGATGGCGGGCTCGCTGGCGGTGCCGGCCGCGGCGCAACAGGCTGCGCCCGATGCCGCGATGGCCACGGTGCTCGCCGATCCGCGCCGGGGGGAGGATGGCGCCCGCGACCAGTACCGCCACCCCGCCGAAACGCTGGCCTTCTTCCAGGTGCAGCCGGGGATGACCGTGGCCGACTACCTGCCCGCGGGTGGCTGGTACACGCGCGTCCTGGTGCCCTATCTGGGAACCAGCGGGCACTATATCGGCCTGGGCCCCAATGTGTCGGGCGGTTCTGCCCGGCAGCAGGAGAGCATGGGCAACCTCGCCACCAGCTTCCCGGCGCAGGCGGCGCAGTGGAACCTGGGGCAGGGGGCACAGATCAGCGCGTGCAATGTCGATGTCTGTCCCGACACGCTGGACGGGATGGTGGATCGCGTCCTGGTCTTCCGCGAGTTTCACAACCAGTTGCGCTTCGGCTGGCTGCATAACGATCTGGTCACGATCCGCCGCCTGCTGAAGCCTGGTGGTATGGTCGGCATGATCGATCACCGCGCGCCGGAAGATGCGCCGTACTCCCGCACCAACGGCAGCGCCGGCTACGTCCGGCAGAGCGACGTGATCGCGATCATGGACGCCTATGGCTTCGACCTGGTGGGCGAGAGCGAGATCAACGCCAATCCACGCGACACCAAGGATTATCCCGGCGGCGTGTGGACCCTGCCGCCCAGCCTGCGCGACGCGACGGACGAGACACGCCCGGGGCTGCTCGCCATTGGCGAGAGCGACCGCATGACACTGCTGTTCCGCAAGCGCGACTGAGGGGGAGGCTGACGATGCGAGTGATCCTGGCCGTTCTCGCCCCGGCCGTGCTGCTGGCCGGCTGCAACCCGCCGGGCATCGCCAACGATCCGGCGGCGCGCGCCGCGATCGACCGGGCGATGGCCGGCACCGCGCAAGGGTGGAACAGCGGCGACATGGACCAGTTCATGGCCGCCTATTCGGCAGATGCGGACACCAGCTTCGTGTCCGGTTCCGACCTGCTGCACGGCCGGGACGCGATCGCCGCGCGCTATCGCGACGGCTACGACTTCGCCAATGATGCGACGCGCGGCACACTGTCGTTCGAGCCGCTCGACTATCGCCTGATCGACACCGACCACGCGCTCTATGTCGCCCGCTACACGCTGACCTACCCGGCGGCCCCGCCGGTCAGCGGCCTGACC
>Ga0210040_10006759_pt1 | contig 14159 bp, 6 predicted proteins | sample CryGeyCG12114_NA_FD_185462 | JGI IMG/M metagenome (GOLD analysis project Ga0210040, IMG submission 185462) | Groundwater microbial communities from aquifer - Crystal Geyser CG19_WC_8/21/14_NA (SPAdes) (version 2) | ecosystem: Environmental > Aquatic > Deep subsurface > Groundwater | place: USA... | reverse complement strand
TAGGTGTAGAAAATTCTCTCTTCTGCAACAGGCAAAAAAATATGGTTACTCTTTGAAATTCACCCACGGAGATACACGGATGCATGCCTGCATTCCAAAACATCACTTACTGGACTACTTTCTGGGGTACCCTCTTCTTTCAAATCAAATAGAGCATACACTTGTTCCACTTGAATCATGACCATATCCCAAAATCCAGCCAAATCATCATTTTTTGTCTGGAATGGTTTATTTTCCTCCACACCTTTCTCCCTTTCCTCCTATTATTTGCATACATCCCACAAATAAACATTTTAGAATCCCATACAATAATGTTTTCGCACAAAAACATGTATTACGGCAAGCTACCCACTACTACTTACAATATTGGTCCTACAAAGCTCTTCAAACTGCTTAAATTTCTTCCTATTGAGTAAATTCGCCTTCCCTATAGCCGCCCGTACTAAACCAGACTGCTCTTCATTCGGATCCATATCCTCCAATTCCACGCTACTCTTAGCAATCAAACCTTCTATTTTCGCCCTCGCCTTATTCATCTCATTCAAAAAGTAGTATCCATCTTTCTCCATTCCCTTAAACGTAACAGGAGCTCCCAAACTGTGTGCACTATTCTCTTTATCCTCCACATTCACTTGAGTATTTTTACCCATATCAAGTCTACACTCCTGTGCGTCAAAATTATTGGCAACTTTCACACTCTGTCCAGCAGTAGTTGCATCATCAGTCTGATCTTCCGTCTCAAAAGAGCCAGCGGTAAAAACTTTTTCACTTGTTTTCGTAACGTTTTGTCTACTGTCTAGATTATAATTACTTAATAATCCCATATTATCATCCTCTCTGGGGCTCACAGTTTCAAATTCTTGATCACTGCTACCAACACCACCACTTTTACTTTTGTAGTCACTGTAAAGCGACGGGACATTCTTGATCAGATTTTCATCCTCTTCTTCAATCCCTACTCCCGAGTCATCTGGGAAGATTTTTTGAGCTGTGCCACTTGTACTCGATAGCTCATGTGTAGTTGTTTGCTTGAGCAAATTTGCATTATCACTACCACCAGAGTTTGCATACTCTACTGCAGACAAATCTAGTCCCGAGTCCTCATTAGTTTTCTGCTCTTCGTCTTCATCCTCCTTTACATAATACGAGCTCAATTTTTGGCCCATGTTTACATTTGAGTTCTCTTGACGGTCAATTCTACTACTAGGTTTATTATGTTCCACACGAATTGGGTGAACAATCTCCTTCCCATGACTTACAGCAGTATCCTCATGTTGTATTAGTTGTACTACGTTACTATTCTTATGACTATTACTACTGCTACTGGTAATAATGTTACGGGTTCCAATTATTTTATCCTCTCTTGATCTCGGAGATGAACTTTTGGACACTGTATGATGTATGGATGAGCTTCCGTTGCTAAGGCTACTTTTACCCGTACCTTCCAATTGAATAGGAATCACTCGCTCTTTGGTCACCGAACTAGAGTAGGATCGTACCCCACCATTTGTATTAGTACCATTGGAATTTTTGTTTGAAACATTGTAAGACCAGGCTTGATGAGCTCCCACAGGGGCAGATTTTCGTGTGGACACTAATCCACTGGTCAGGGCATCAGAGCCGTAAAGTCGTTCAATTCGCTGTAGGATGAAAGATTTCCCATGGGAGGGGATATAAGAGGATGGTCCAGCGGAATCATTTTCATCTGGTGAGAATGCACCCCTGGACGAAGGAGATGATAATGATGAAGGGCCAAATGCACTGCTACCTTTTGGTCCTACGGGGTAGGTAGTAGTTGTTTCCTGGTGTCCGAAATCTGTGGGTATGGAATGTGGGGAGTATTGGGAATATTGGTGTTCAGAAGAGTGTGGTTTCGGAGTTCCGTTACTGCTCAGTGTGGTTGGTCGGGTAGCCTGATAGCTTGAGCTAGCAGAGGAAATGTGATGACTGGGTTTCGGCTGAGATGAGTTGGTAGTCGTGTATGATAGACCGGAATAACCTAGCACGGAGCGGGAGACGTTTAAATACGATGGGTTGTGTGAACCAGAGTCCACTAGGTTAGATACTAAGGAATCAGCTCCGTTGGAGTTGGTGTCCTGTAATGTGAACAGATTTAATTAGTGCGAAGGGTATTCAATTAAGTAGTCCCTTAGTTTAATCAGGGAATTTCGCAGACCTTATGTTAAGATGTTAGTACTCGTTGATATAAATGAGTGCAGAGTGCAGTACTATTTACTATACCATGGGCCAATACCATATGGCACTTTGATGGTATGTTATGGCATGTTAAGCAATAACTTGAGATTACGATTTATCGTAATAACGAAATATGGGTAAGCTTCTACTGGATTATTCAAGGACACCGCAGCCTCTGATTAGGCATTTAAGCAGTGAAATTAAATTGAGGTTTGTGTACTCACGCATGAGCACAACATAATATGGTTGTAAGACGATATGACAATCAATCAATCATGATTAAAATTTACTGCACGCTTGGCGAACATAATGAATGTGCGTTTACTTTATTTTTGTCCAAGAATTGCACATGCATTCTCTGAAAATTTCTATTTCTAAATGAGCGTATGAAGTTGTATTTATGTCTATTATTAGACAGCAGCACATTTGATATCCAGAATCAGTGTTGGAAGAAGTTAAAAATATGTGAGGTTTTTTTGCTGTGCTGAGGCTTTAGTGTTTCGTAGATTTGTGAGTAAAATGTTTGCATGGACTTTCTATGAACAGAAACAGAAAATGTTGCTAGAAACTGTATTTGTAATTACCTGACGAGAATGTTTGGAATTGAACATGTGAGCTGTTCTTTTCACATACTGAGGACTTTGTAGATCCCCCATATTTTCGTCTTCCTTTTCACTTTCCTGTTCAAAGGAATTTTTCTGTGCTCCAGATTCTGCAGCCAAAGTTTAAAAAATTGTTTAGTCAATTTTCGTTTACATTCAACGCTGACCTGATATATTCGTACAAATATTTACCTGACGATTTATCTCCTTTCGTGGACTCAAGGTTGGTAGGCCTAATAAATAAAACAGACCATTGTAGCTTCCTCAAATATATTTCACAAACCGATTAGTATGCACATCGTAAAACGTAATGAATTATCTATCTACACTAATGATTTAGAAACTGGTACAATAATGTGCATCATAGGAAACGTACTTACGTATGCGCAGTGAAACTGATCAATCACTCACGATACGCAATTATAGTTAATTTGAAAAACTCCAACTTTTTTCAATGTTAGCAACCTAATTTTGGTAAAGTGAATTCAATTGCTACCAAACAAGCTGAATAAAAAGAATCCAACTCAATTTCTATTTGCACTGCTATAAACTTGACCATTCCCCCTTCCCACATCAAATATGGATTGAGTTATCAAACAAAAATTGTCAATTTCGAAAGTAATTTCCCCAAAAAAATGTAACACGCAAAATGTTTATCAAAACTTGCCTTATCCCACTATAAATTTCCTAAACAAGTAAAGACCGAAGCCATATTACACCACGAAAGTACCAGATGCTCTATCCCATACGTGGCTTATTGATCAAAGCAACAGCATTGCACAACACAGACCGGATGACCAAAACAAATCCCGAATAAAAAACAAATGAAAGTGACTCACCGTCCTTACTAAAAATCAATAACAGTAATAAATTCTCTACAACAATACTGACCAAAATGAACTTTGGTTCCCCACTGTCCTTCTTTCCCTCACACCACTACTACTGTAAATCTAAATAGCACACAAAAACACGTATACAAGACCAGTAAATTGAAAAAATATCACACAACTCAAATACTTTCCACCGTCTAATCAAAAAGTGATAAATAATGACTGCTGTGGTGGACTCTGTGTCACCATATTACTTTTTCCTCTGCCCTTATTAGTGTAGTGAAATGAATGAGAGGGTTTGGTTCTTAAATGTTCAGCTAATAACGATACACCTTGCCAGCTTCACTTAACTATAGTAGTGTGTTCAACAAACATAAGGAGACACTCCTTGCTTATCCTTCTAAAGCTCTAACTTAAAGATAACAATTCTGTTTAGGGTAGTAGAAGTAGTACTCTGAATGAGTAGAGGAAAGGAAGACTGGGAATGTTTCCCCCTTCATAGTACTGACTGACGGACTAACTAACTAACTAACTAACTATATCATCATCATCCCTTATGTGTATAGTGTGAAAAAGTGACTCTTGCTCGCAGGCAAAACATTTAGAAACTGTAGTTCATACAAACATACGCATAGACAAACTAACTGTATTGTACGTGCGAAGCACTTGCCACTTGCCAGCGTGTTCTACCAGTTTGTAGTAGGAACTATTTAGTAACTAACTAGTAGGGTGGTGGTACTAAAAATCACGACCAAAAAGTAAATGCCATCAGCCTAGATAATAAGCTCGTAAATTCCTGGGATTTTCTAATTTAATCTTGAAATTTTTCCCTCAAGAGATATCGGGTTGTCTCTACCTTCCATCTCAGGGTTGCTTTTAAAAGGGAAATTCTAATGGACTTGGAGTACCTTGGGTTTTGTTTTAGTTTAATAGTAGGTAAAGTGAGCAGTTACGGATGATAAGCATACCATGATTTAAGGCTTCTTTTTTTAGGCATATGACTGTATTTTGTATTTCAGATTTAAGCAGGCTTGTTGTTTAACAAATGCAGTTTAGTATGTACCGCCGTTACTGACATTGACTGTCAACATTGAATCCAATGCAAATAGGATGCATTTTAGTTTGCAGATCGTACAGTTATTAAAAGCACGGTTACATTCTAAATCAGCATCCAAGATCAAATTAAACAAGCTAGATATAATATAGTCATACTGCTAAAAATTTAGCACACAACAACACCATTACACCTGCAAAGCAAACGAAAATGCATTCATTTGAGTTGAATGACAACTAATATGCAAAACTGTATTCAGTTTGCGCTTGCTTATACTACAGTCAGTCAAAGTCTATACCAAATCAAATGGAAGAAAAATATCTAACACTACCATACTTGTAACTAAAGAGCAACATTCGTTTCCATATAAATTGCACTGGCCGCTAGCTTTGGCTAACAGTAAAAAATGTGCACAGCATAGCTGATCAATTTTATTCACGATTCATTCATCATTACGCAGGAGGACTCCCATCTTAAAAATTTCTTAAAAGCTAAGAACTACGACTCTTCAATTCATGGTGCGTAATAACATTCTGTTTGTGAATTAAAAGACTTTGGAGTTTGGACTAACTAACTAAATAACAACAGGTGACACATAAAACTAAACTTACTGATTGTTTTTTCGGCCTTCATTAATTTTAGTTCCTTTCCTGGAAAATCCAGCCTCCCCATCCTGATCATCCCCATAGCTGAAATCCTGAATAGAATCCGTCATTGGGGTCTGGGATCCAAAAAAGGACATTCCACAACATCCCCCATGCCTGCTCCTTTTCCTAGTCTCACTCTGTGATCTTTGGGACTTGACTTGACTACTTTTACTCTGGCCCTGAACAGCCTGATTCTCACTCACAGGTGCAGTAGTAGTACGGACCACCATGGAATCATCCTTTGTTCTCCCACGTGTTTTGGGCACATTAATGTTCCCTGATGGAGTAGCCACAGGTGAATCATACTTCATCTCCACAGTATTAATGTTTTGTTGGGAAGGAAAAAAAAAGTTTTCGGGCCGTTCTGGTGACAAAGCCCTAGGAAGATAACTCACATTGGTCACCACCTTCTGAGCTTTTGTCACATTCTCATCTTTCTGCTCATTCACATTACTTTTCTTGGCATTGTCTGTCATGGGAGTCACAGTTAGAGTTAATTTCTTGTTGGTCATGATTGGATCTGAGTCTTGATCGGAAGGTGAATTTAATTGTTTCACTACATCAAGTATATCTCCTTCACTTTGCCGTTGTCCTTGTTCCCTCCTAGAGGGCACCCGAGTTAGTCGGATTTCTGGTAAGGACGCGTCTTTTCGTAGAGAGTTTCTAAACTTGGAATCTTTGAGAATCCCTTTGATTACGACTACTTTTTTAGTATCAATATCGTTAGGTGGTGGAGGGAGTGTGGAATTTTGGTCGGTGAATTTAACTGCTTGATCATAGAGCGAAGATGAGGAACAGTATGTAGGATCACTATTCTTTCTTTGGGTGGTTAGTTTAGATTCCAATTTGTATCTCACGAATCGTCGAAATTCTTTAGCTTGCTGAGATATAGAGAAAGAGTTGGGTGAAGTCTGGATGTACAAGTTTGAGGACTGCTTTTTAAAATATTTTCGCGGATGTGCAGCACTACTACTTTTGTATTTGCAATCACAGTCGATTAAGTTATCTGCGGACGTGCTAGTGGCAACTGGAACTGAGAAAACGGGTGGGTTCACAATTTTATTTAAACTGTTGTCCGACTTGGCACTCTTGATAAACACGACAGCGTCACTTGTCACTACTGACTGGTGAGGAAGAACTTTATTTTTTGGCTTGATTTGTGTAGAATGTTTTTTACAAGTGTCAAAGTCACTGGCACCACTTCCGCCATTCAAAAGAGATTCTTCAGATTTTGCTGTTGTCACTTCAACTGTTGACGGATTGGGCTCGCCACTTTTTGTGAATGTTTTTATTACTTTTGGATCATTCACAGGGCTGAGAATTCTGGGTGAAAAAATGTTATCTAATGATTTGGCATTAAATACACGTCTCAATTTCACTGCACGGAAATTCCAACACCCAGAAGAATTTTCGTGGGCCGCACCAGCCGAATGACTCTGTGCTCGGTCTCGGAATTTTGTGATATCTTCAACGACAGATTCGTCGGCTTGCTGGAAAATAAACGAATAGAGATCACAATTATGATATAAGGGTAAACCTTTTAGACACAACATTGTGAGATAGAGCATGAATCATCCCAAATGAAATCCAAGCATGCATGGCTGTGGTGAAGTTACAACCAACAGCCTCATCCTATGGACAGGAAACACTAATAATTAGAACACTATTGCTTTAGTATGTGCAGTCGGTACATAATAAGATAACATTTGAGTACAGATAAAATGAAAAGGTACGATTTATAGTGCGATGCTCACCGTATGCAAAAAATCAAACAAAAGTTAGTTTGGCTGATGGGAATGTTATACGAGTCTCTTTTTGTTCCTATGCTGGTGAGCACTGGACCATATCGAATTCTCTAATGCTCATGTTTTGTTGTACGATGACTTTTCTGGCTTTGAGTAACTAACTAACCAACTGATGAATACTAAGCGCAAATAATAATCTAGAGACTGGATACAGGATTTCATACTCATGGGTGGGGTGTATTGAAATAAATTGCTCCTTAATTCCCTGTGTGTGTGAATTAATTGAGGGAACAAATGAATGTGTCGATACAAAAAGCACGTTTTTAATCTAACGATCCGAATCATACTAATGATTAGTTGAGAGCTGACAGCCCAAGTGTATAATCATAGAAACTTGATAGTTTGTTCGGTATGTAAATGAGTGCAGTGCAAAAAAATCAAAATCTTCTCACCGTACAGGAACTTTGTTGCAGTAGATGACTTTCGGTATGCAATTATTAATGCTCCACAATTTACAAGTTTGTTAGTCAGTTAGTTAGTTGCTGAATAACATCAACTCAGATTTTTAATTCCTACTTATTTATTGTTTGGTACACAAATTAAACACGTTGAATTATTCGGAATTTTATGACACACACAATTTGCCCTGCAAAAATTTGTTAACAAAACAATAAAACTCACTGCAACCTATTCAAGTTTAGGTTTAAATGTATATGAAGCAAGCAAATCCGTGTGCCGAAAAAGCTTGTAGCCTTTTTTGATACTTTTTTGTGCACCTTTTTTCCTTTTTGTTTCATGTCGAAGGCCTCAAACCATATTTCTAACTTTAAAAGGTAATATCGTTCAGTGTTCCTTTTCTGTGCCGTGCAATCGTTTATAAAATCCACCTACGTATTTACTATGCAAAACAATTTCTGGAAAATGTATGTGCGCGGCGTTAGCTCACCTCATATAACTCCTGTGAAGACCGTCCTTCAGGATTACCCGTATTCTCCACAGTATCCAAAGAACTGGCAGACTTGATCACATCCGTGTAATGATTAAACCGAAAATGTTTATACTGTGCCTTAAATTGGATACTATCAATCCACCTTAAATTCTTTTTGTACTCAGCATCTATAATGTCCTCAGCTCCGCCACTAATATTATTTTTTTCGTGATTATTTTGAGTAATCCTCCGCACAACAATGTCAGAGGAACTATGATATTTATTCTCTTCACTGGCACTCCTACTCCTCTCAGGAGATTCGAAAACCTTATGTGTAGTGGTAGTAGTTGTACTGTGAATTAAAAGTTGACAATCCTCACTCTTGGAGCCTACTGGACTCTGGAATAATTTGTGCTGCTCCAACAAAGCTAATACTTCCGAATATGTTGATTTAATTTCTCGACTGACACTCCCCTGACTCTGACTTCGTCTCTTAAGGCTTGAACGTGAAATGCGACATGGGTTTCCTTCTTCATGATGGCTTCTCAGGTCACATTCACTCATGTCTTCATTGGAAGTCGAAAGCACCGTTTGGTGACCGATGAACGTGTTGTTACCCTAATTTCGCTCATTACATTTCGTTGTTGGACACGGGAAGAGCAATTGGGTATAAAAAAAAGTTCGGGATTTGGGCTACAATACTATTGGGATTTGTGTTTGTGGTACAAAGTGTTTGGCATTTAACTAGTAGAAATTAAATGAGTTTTGTAAGGACGTAGGTGTGGGCTTCGTGGAACTAATAGTTAGGTAATGGAATGCACAAGTGCTCACTGCTACTGCATACGGGTAAAACATGTATAGGGTTATGTACCTTTGAAAACAATACAAAGGGAAAGGAACGTTGCTTTCATCCCGGCATTTATTGATTTTCTGCAGATAGGTGAAAGCACTCTCTCCACTACTAGACGCAGTCATGTTTTTCCATCATTGTATAAGGTTTAGCTAGTTAGTAAGCAAGCAAGGGAGGAAGCGCACGCAAATTCTGCATGTTTGTTTTGCCAGACTTCTGGGAAAAGTTTTGGGCGGTTTCATTTATATCTGTTCGGTGAGGTTTGCATTGCATGCTATTTCCAATTAGGGTGAGTTTTAGTTTTTATAATTAAGGTGTAGTCTGTGATGCTTTGTTTGGTGATAGAACGGTAATTAATTTGGATGGGATTGTGGTCTGGTCGTTGTGCACAAAAGCTGTTTTAGATGCAGGAGTTGTTTGTCATATCGTGTTTCATATTGAATTGAAAGTTGTGTAATGGTATAATGATACTAGATAGATAGCGCAGAAAAAACTGTGGACTCTATCCTTGCGTAATGACAAAAGTGTTCTTGACTGATGACTGGACTCCGATGCATTGAATATGGCCACTAGGATGTACAAAATTGTGGGCTCATTTTTAGCATTCTACTAGTACAGTAATAGCATGTATGGAACTGTGAGTTTTCTATTTGCCTCACTTGTGTGATTTACGTCATGCAAATATTCTGTATAAGTTTTGAATTGGATTTGGATTGTACCTACTTGTTTTGTTATTTGCGTTATCTCTACATAAATTTATATATTGATCTCATAATTTTTACCCTGCTCGACTACCACAATGAGAATTAAGTCCTAATTTTATATAAAATATTTTTGCCAACCATGTTTCGACTAATGTAATTTTATACCAATTGCAATGTAATGGCCTCTAAGGAGATATTAGTGATAAATTCAAATTTAAATACAGATGCAATGTGACGGTTGCAAAAAAAATTCGTCAATGCCAATGAAAATGTACTACGCTGCTTATGCATACAACATTAGTGCCGCACTGACTGAGAGAGTAAAAGTGACCTTGTATTTTGCATGCAAAAAAAAAGCATTATTCAGCTTATGTAAGTCCAGCAGCAAGTTAAATACATGATGATTAAGAGTTTACACAAGCTTACTGCAATATTGTAGCACGTAACCGCGCTGTTCAAAGTTTTATACAATTTGTGAGTTTTGTGGACGAATTTGAAGAAGAAAAATATAGTTGCATTTGAGCGCTGATTTACACTAGAGATTAATACAGGCAAGTTTTTTCCACTGCATACGATACACTCTTGTTTGACCTGCTGACATAAAATAATCATTCCATGCATAAATTGGAAGCATCCTGTCTTGTATGGCATGCTAGAAATGAACAAATTGTGACGTAAATAAAAAATAATCTATTCGATAAAACTAGCTGAGGTTGAGCATCTTATATAATCATCATGATAATGGAATAACTAGTTGTGTTCCAAGCTATAATAATTCATTTAGTTCCCTAGCGAGCTGAACAAATCACAGTATTATTTATTTACACCTTGTTGTTTTTATCCAAGAATTTACATCATGCTTTTCATTTGGTTTTCCCTTGTACAGACGCTGTTAGGAGATACTGACATTGGCTCAAATAGCATTGCGAACGTCAACATGGACCGGGTGAAATCTGCTTTTGGAGGATATGAATCTCCTCCAATGCAAGTACTCAATAAATATGACAATGTAGGTATTATTCAGCAATTGGAAAAATATGCATTCTACGAAGGGGCCAAACATGCAGTATGTGTAATTTTCATTTTTTTTTTCAGGGAATTGAAGAACGTTTGTATTCAAATGTACACTGGGCTGTTACAGAAGCAGTAGTGGCTAAAGGAGATTACAAAAACGAACAAAGAAATATGTTTTTCCGGTTGTTTAACTATATTTCAGGAAAGAATGAGAAATGTTCGTAAGAAATAAATTGTGATGATACATTGCACAGATTTGCTTGCAATAACCTGTTGTTTACTTGTGGTTTCAGCCCAAAAAATAGCCATGACCGTACCTGTTGCAACCAAGGTGGACCCTATGGATGATGACAAACTAAAGTTTACTATGGGCTTTTATGTACCTAAAGAATTTCAAGAAAATACCCCAACACCGACAGACCCCGAAGTTAAAATCTCAGACAGACATTTCAAAGTGTACACCACGTAAGTAATACCGTTAATTTATTTGTGCAAATGTTTTTCTATCCGAATTGATAATTGGAATACTATTTTTTATGCAGTCAATTTGGGGGCTATGCAAACGAAGAACTGTATGAACAGAACATGGCGGAGCTTGTAAAATTTTTGGATAGTAAAGGCATTTCTTACAAGAAGGAGAAGGATATGCCAGTGCATTACAATGTTGGATATGACGCTCCTTACAAATTTTGGAACAGGAGGAATGAAGTTTGGGTTGTTGCTGAATAAAATTGACTGGATGAAACAATTTTCATGTTCCTGATTACGGACTGATCGCTGCTTCCAGTTATTTTTAAAATCATTCACAAGTATATCCTTTTACGGCACTACATATTTTTATGCAAGATAGCGTCTAATACGTTTAACAAATGAACTAAATGCATTACTCATTCTGATCCGGTTAAAGTGTATATTAATTTTACTTTTACTGATATTGGCTGAATTAAAAACTTCTGTGCAATTTGATCTAATATGCATGATGAGCGATAATGACAGCCTACATGTTGTGCCAACAGACAGAATCACTGAACATTGCAAAGTAAAAGTATTTTTTTGCTAAGTTATCTGGCATTAGTTGAAACAACCAATGTCAGATTACCTTATTTTGGCAACAAAAAAAAACCTTTTGAAATTAAAAATTGTTTAAAAATTTTAAAACTGATCATTGTATTATTTTGCCGACACATTTTAGTGATTTTATGATCTAATTTGCATAAATCAACCATTTATCGGGGATAGCCCAACAACATGGGCAATCCTTTTTTATCCTGCAAGCAATGTACTTTATAACAATTTCAATATAGAATCATAATCTATATCATTTCTTTGGATAATTTTTCCTAAAACCATTACTACGAAAATACACTCAAAGTATTACTTATCACGAGCAAATTAGTCTTGCATCCACTCCACATAAGATTAATTGCGGCATCTGATTCACGGACATGCCGTGCGGCGTCTCAAGACTGAACGTCACGGCATGGTATAAGCAAGCGTATACAAAATATTTGCCACTTGACTGGAAAATGCCAGCGGATCCATCAAGATATCAAAGTTCAGAACTGAAACACAAAAATTACATGATTTCATTGCATATATGACTGACTCAAGAGATGATATTACATACATATACTTAAAACTTCATACATACGAATATGCACAAGTTTTTTTCCCACTCCATTATTGGCCTGGCCTAGTGCCACTGCCTACATTTCATTGCTGTGTTATAACGTGTGGAGCAGTATGTGTACATTGTAGACGACAATTGCAATATTAACCTACAAAATATGATAAAAGTGCTTTTCCTCATAGTTAGTTAGTTATTAAGCATCTGAAATATGAGTATATATGAGAGTTCTTTTGCTTAAATTTTCAATGCACCGGCTTATGTTGCCCCTGAAATCACGTAATCCAGGTAAAGCGGAATGCTCAACTCTTCATATCCCCAACAGCTCCACATAAGCTACACTACATGTGCTTTCCGAACTTGGATTATAAGCAGATAGCCTTGGAATTTTATACGTGCGTGCATGCCGTCTTGTTAGTTAGTTAATTAATATACAAACTTTTGGCTTATGTGCATATTCTTCACTTTCTTTTCTCCACACTACACACTCTACCTACTACACTGCGAAATTGTATAGAATCGACCTCGTGATTTTGCTTCCCTACTTGCACCACTACTTACTTACTGCTATATGATAATGTACGGGCACTCGAAAATATCATTGTAATTGTAGACAGACATTGGAAGCACACAGGAAGTCCAAAAGCAGGTGAGCATCTTAATTTTAATTGTTTAATCCAATTTTAAATTCTGGGGGGTATTGAATATTTCGAAAAGAAAGGGGATGAAGGAAAGTTGAAATCATTAAAGATGAGTTTGTTCAAGCCCAGCTTTGCTACAGTTGAACGCCAATAACGAAATTTGTAGAGGGAATATTAATCTTGAAAATTTGTCTTATTCTTTTTTCTGTTTGTTAACTTTCTTTCAATTCAAATGATAATTCTGGAGAAAAGTAAGCAAAAGCACACGCCTTGGTTTTGGAAGCTTTTCAGAAGAAAGTAAGTTGTGGAAGGATAATTTAATGCCGGGTAGTATTGTTTAACCGCTCTTATAAGGATAATTTAATGCCGGGTAGTATTGTTTAACCGCTCTTATAAATCTTTTAAATTTTAGTGGCAGTTTGGGAAGAATTTATGTTGGATTAGTGGGTTGGATGAAAAATTAATTATTTTGGTGAGTTTTACAAATGCACGAGTTTTGTTTCTCAGGTGGTCCAGACGCTCTCCAAGATCTTAGAGACGTACTGGGTACTTGAAGGAACTGCAATCTTTGGGTCTGTTTTGTGGATATCATCCCTCTTTGTATCATTTGGTAAGTTTACTTGAAATTTCATCATTCTTCTCGATTACAGGTAGTGGTTAGTTTTAATATCCATAATTGGACTAATAGTTAATAGCCCAAAAAAATATCGTTTGTGCTTTGGTATTGGTACCGAAAGTTGGCCAAGTTGGCTATCAGCTCAGTTCAGCGTCCGCTGTTTAAATAGATATTTAGTATTGCTATTCTGAATGCAATGCAGTAATTCAAGCTCAACAAACACAAGTTTTGACCTTTGTCGTGAATCGTTATTGTAGTTCTCATCAGTGATGCAAGTTAGCTCCGCTCCGCTCCAGAGCCGGAGCGGAGCGGAGCAGGCCCAAGTTTTTGGGTCTGGAGCGGAGCGGAGCGGAGCACGATTTTTTTTTTGGTGTTGGAGCGGAGCGGAGCGGAGCAGGACATTTTTTTTGGTGTTGGAGCGGAGCGGAGCGGAGCAGGACATTTTTTTTGGTGTTGGAGCGGAGCGGAGCGGAGCAGGACACTTTTTTTGGTGTCGGAGCGGAGCGGAGCGGAGCAGGAAATTTTTTTGGGACTTGGAGTGGAGCGGAGCGGAGCGGATTGGAGTGGAGCGGAGCTTGATTGGAAACAGATAACAGGAGCGTAGCAATGAAAATAATAAGAAGTTTGAGTTGAACAAAACTAGTACTTTTTTCAATATATTGTTTCACTCATTTTTCTATGGATGGGCGAGCGTGAGAGTATCTC
>Ga0210040_10006758_pt1 | contig 14159 bp, 16 predicted proteins | sample CryGeyCG12114_NA_FD_185462 | JGI IMG/M metagenome (GOLD analysis project Ga0210040, IMG submission 185462) | Groundwater microbial communities from aquifer - Crystal Geyser CG19_WC_8/21/14_NA (SPAdes) (version 2) | ecosystem: Environmental > Aquatic > Deep subsurface > Groundwater | place: USA... | reverse complement strand
ACCAGGTGCAGCGGGGTGGTCGAGCCACCCTCCATCCGGGCCGTGATGAACGGCTGGTTGATCTCGGTCGTGGCGGCCGAGGACATCTCGATCTTTGCCTTCTCCGCTGCTTCCTTGAGCCGCTGCAGGGCAAGCCGATCCTTCTTGAGGTCGATGCCTTCCTTCTGCTGGAACTTCTCGGCCAGATATTCGACGATCTTAGCATCGAAATCCTCGCCGCCGAGGAAGGTGTCGCCGTTGGTCGACTTCACCTCGAACACGCCGTCGCCGATTTCCAGCACCGACACGTCGAACGTGCCGCCGCCAAGGTCGTAAACCGCGATCGTCTTATTGTTGTCCTTGTCGAGACCATAGGCGAGCGCCGCGGCCGTCGGCTCGTTGATGATGCGCAGAACCTCGAGGCCGGCGATCTGACCAGCGTCCTTGGTCGCCTGCCGCTGGGCGTCGTTGAAGTAAGCCGGAACGGTAATCACCGCCTGGGTGACGGTTTCGCCAAGATAGGCCTCGGCCGCTTCCTTCATCTTCTGCAGCGTGAAGGCGCTGATCTGCGACGGACTGTAGTCCTTGCCGCCGGCCTGGACCCACGCGTCGCCATTGCTGCCACGCACGATCTTGTACGGGACCAGTTCGGTGTCCTTCTTGGTGATCGGATCGTCGAAGCGGCGGCCGATCAGGCGCTTCACCGCGAATACCGTATTGTCGGGATTGGTCACCGCCTGGCGCTTGGCCGGCTGCCCGATCAGGCGCTCGCCATCCTTGGTAAAGGCCACAACGGACGGCGTCGTACGCGCGCCTTCCGCATTCTCGATAACCTTGGGCTTGCCACCCTCCATGACCGCGACACAGCTGTTGGTCGTGCCGAGGTCGATCCCGATTACTTTCGCCATGATCTCAACCCTTTACCACTTACCCTCGGACGTCCTCTAAGGCACGTCCGCGTTCCTTGTTTCGGCGGCGATATAGGGGTGAGTTCCAGAGCAACAAGGGTTGGGACGAACGGCTGTTGCAAGCTGGCCGAAGGACTGTTGCGGCGGCGCCTCAGAGCATCGCCATGCCGCCATTCACGTGCAGGGTCTGCCCCGTGACGTAGCCGGCTTCGCGGCTGGCGAGATAGGCGACGGCGGCGCCGATGTCCTCGCCCGTGCCCATTGCTCCCGACGGGATCTTGCCGAGGATGGCGGCGCGCTGCGCATCGTTCAGCGCATCGGTCATGGCCGACGTCATGAAGCCGGGCGCAACGCAGTTGACCGTGATGCCGCGGGTGGCCAGCTCCTGCGCCACTGCCTTGCTCATGCCGACCAGGCCGGCCTTGGAGGCGACGTAGTTGGCCTGGCCCGGGTTGCCGGTCGCGCCGACGACCGAGGTGATGTTCACGACCCGGCCGAAGCGGGCCTTCATCATCGGCTTGGCGGCGGCGCGCATCAGGCGGAAGGCGGCCTCCAGGTTGATCCGGATGACGTCGGCGAACTCCTCGTCCTTCATCCGCATCAGCAGATTGTCGCGGGTGACGCCAGCGTTGTTGACCAGGATGTCGAGCTTGCCGCCGAGTGCTTCCACCGCCTGCGGGACCAGGCCGTCCACGGCGGCGGAGTCGGACAGGTTGCAGGGCAGCGCAACGTGATCGCCGCTTAAGGCATCGCGGAAACTGGTGAGCTTGGCCTCGTTGCTGCCGCTCAGCGCCAGCCGCGCACCCTGGGCGCTGAGCGCCTTGGCGATGGCGCTGCCGAGGCCGCCGGAAGCGCCGGTCACCAGCGCGGTCATGCCCGTCAAATCGAACATCATGCGATCTCCCTGGCCAGCGCCTCGACGTCATCGACCGACACCAGGCTGGTCACCTTCACACCCGGCGCGGTGCGCTTGACCATCGGCCCGAGCACCTTGCCGCCCAGTTCCACGAACTCCTCGACGCCGGCGGCGACCATCTCGGTCACGCTCTCGCGCCAGCGGACCATCCCGGTGACCTGCTCGACCAGCAGTTCGCGGATGCGGTCGGGATCGCTGATTGGTGCGGCGATGACGTTGGCGAACACCGGCAGTGCCGGCGCCCGCAGGTCCGTGCTCCCGAGCGCCTCGGCCATGCGGTCGGCGGCGGGCTGCATCAGCGGACAATGGAACGGAGCGGATACGGGCAGCAGCACGGCCCGCTTGGCGCCATGCTCCTTGGCGATGGCGATCGCGCGCTCGATTGCCGAACGGTGACCGGAAATCACCACTTGGCTAGGATCGTTATCGTTGGCGACCGTGCACACCTCGCCCCCTGCGGCGGCAGCGGCGATCGCCTCTGCCTTGTCGAGGTCGGCGCCGAGCAGCGCGGCCATGGCGCCCTGCCCGACCGGCACCGCCTCCTGCATCGCCTGCCCACGCAGCTTCAGCAGCCGCGCGGTCGTCGCCAGGTCGAACGTGCCCGCCGCGCACAGGGCGGAATACTCGCCCAGACTGTGCCCGGCGACGAACTGCGCCGCCTTCTCGAGCTCGACACTGCAATCGCCGGTCAGGATCCGGAACACCGCCAGCGCATGCGCCATGATCGCCGGCTGCGCATTCTCCGTCAGGGTCAGCTGGTCCTCGGGGCCCTCACGCATCAGCTTGAACAGGTTCTGTCCCAGCGCCTCGTCCACCTCCGCGAAGGTGTCGCGGGCGGTGCGGCTGGCGTCGGCCAGCGCGGCGCCCATGCCGACCGACTGGCTGCCCTGGCCCGGAAACAGGAATGCGCGCATGCTTCTCTCCCCTGGTGGCTCGAGGGGGCGGTTAGGCGGACCCGCGGCGCTTGCCAACCCGCGAGCGGGTCAGCAGCCCATCAGGGCCAGCACTTCCTTGCGGCTACGGTCATCCGAGCGGAAGGTGCCCATCATTCGGCTGGTGGTCATCATCACGCCGGGCGTATTGACGCCCCGCGCGGTCATGCAGGCGTGGGCAGCCTCGATCACCACCGCCACGCCCTGCGGCTGCAGATGCTCCCAGATACAGTCGGCGACCTCGGCCGTCAGCCGCTCCTGCACCTGCAGGCGCCGCGCAAAGCCGTGCAGCACGCGGGCGAGCTTGGAGATGCCGACCACCCGGTCGCGCGGCAGATAGGCGATGTGCGCCTTGCCGATGATCGGCGCCATGTGGTGCTCGCAATGTGACTGGAACGGAATGTCCTTCAGCAGCACGATCTCGTCGTAGCCACCGACCTCCTCGAACGTCCGGCTGAGGTGGACGGACGGGTCCTCCTCGTAGCCGCGGGCATATTCCTTCCACGCGCGAGCGACGCGGGCGGGCGTGTCGAGCAGGCCCTCACGGTCGGGATCGTCGCCGGCCCAGCGGATCAGGATGCGGACGGCCTCCGCCACTTCGTCCGGCACCGGAAGCTTGGCCGGCGGCTGCACCAGGTCGCCGTCGTCGGGAGTGCTCATGCTGATCCAAGCTCCGCCGCAATGTTCGCCGCCACCGCGGCCGCCTGCCCACGGATATCCGGAACCGCCGTAATTTCCCAGTAGCGGCCCTTGGTCAGTGGCCCGAGCGCCCATAGTTTAGCGCCCGCCCGGTCGCAGTCATCGACCTCCAGGCCGATGCCAAACCGATCCGGGCGCACCTCGCCGCGCTCCAGCAGGCCGGCGAGAAGGGCATCACGAGTCTGCCCGATCTCGCCGAGCGGTCCGGTGCAATTGACCGCCAGGCAGAAGCGGCGCTCGAGCTCGCCATCGCCCCGGCGGCTGATTACCGCGCGCACTTCGCCGTCCACGTCGGCGAGGCTCACAAGCCGGCCGGCCAAGACCTGCAGCTTGCCTTCGGCGGTCAGCGCCTTGAGCTGCTCCGCGACGGCCGGCGCAATGCGGTGGCGGTGAATGTCCCACCAGGGCCGCGCATGGCGGATGAAGCGCCGCTGCTCCGTCTCGTCGAGGCTCTGCCAGATCGCGTGGCTGTGCGGGCGAAGCGCATCAACCGCCGCCCGGAAGCCGACCTCGGCCGAGCGCCGCCGAAGCCAGCGAGCGAGCTTGCGGACCGAGCCTAGCGGGACGTCGTCGAGCTCGACCGGTGCGGGCGGCGATGCCTGCTGCGCGTGCGCCCGCGGCACCAGCCCACGCCGGGACAGCGCGGTGATCCGGCCGCGATGCCCGGCGTTCACCAGCGACAGCACGGTGTCGACCATGGTCAGGCCGGTGCCGATGATCAGCACGTCGCTACCGCGCTCGGCAGCTCGGTGAATGGCGGCGGGCGCCGACTCGTCCCATGGGTTGGCGATGTAGAGTGATTGCGGGAGGCTCTCGGCGACTGGCAGTGGCGCGGGCGGCTGGTTGCCTTGCGCCAGCACCAGACCTTCGGCGGTGACCTGCTGTCCATCCTCAAGATTGACGCGCCACCCATCCGCCGTTTGCTCGGCAGCAATGGCCATCGCTCCGAGCACTTCCACTTCGCAATCGGCGAGCTGTTCCGACAGGTAGCGTCCAAACGCGCGGCGCTCTGCGAACTCGCCCGCGGCAAGCCCGCTCCATCGATTGAAATGGTCCGGCTGGTCGGGCCAGGCGCTCATCTTGGCGGCGGGCACGTTCAGCACGTGGGCGGCGTCGGTGGTCGAGTAAGCGACGCCCCGCCCCGCCCGTCCCGAGCCGTCGATGATCACACTGCGCACGCCCCGGCGCGCCAGCTGCAGCGCGGTCATTGTGCCCGAGAACCCGCCTCCCACGATCGCGACCGGCACTCGGCCGGCCTCGTCAGATCTCATAATCGGGCCAGTCCGGAGCCGCCGCACGCCGCTTCTGCATGTGGTCGTGCAGCCGCATCACCGTGCGCCCCGCCGTCTCCGTGAACCACCCGGGTACGGCCGCATGCACCAGGCAGGCCGCGCCGGCGCCGATCATGGACGCGCCGATCCGCACCGCGCCGGTCGCGTGCCCGGCCCAGCTCATGCCCAGCGAACGCGGATGATCGGTGAACAGCCGAACCAACACCCTTTCTCCCACAAACAATGGTGACCCCGACAGGATTCGAACCTGTGACCTACGGATTAGGAATCCGGCGCTCTATCCTGCTGAGCTACGGGGCCGTGTCGTTACCCGCACTACAGGAGGGAACGGCCGCAAATCAATCAGGCGGCGGTGACCGGCGGAATTGGCCGACGATGCTGCAGGGCCGGCACCCGCGAGCGGACCTCGGCAACGCGGGCGAGATCGAAGTCGGCAAAGCCCAGTCCCGGTGCACCGTCCATCTCCAGCACCAGCTCGCCCCACGGGTCCGCGACCAGGCTGTGCCCGTAGGTCTCGCGCCCGTCCTCGTGGCGGCCGGCCTGGGCGGCGGCGACCACGAACAGCCCGGCCTCGATCGCGCGCGCGCGCAGCAACACCTGCCAGTGCGCCTGCCCGGTCGGAACGGTGAAGGCGGCCGGCACCGCGATGGTGTCCGCCCCTGCTTCGGCCAGCGCCGAGAACAGCGCCGGGAAGCGCAGGTCGTAGCAGATGGTCAGGCCGAGGCGTCCCACCGGCGTGCCCTCCACCACCACCGTTCCGGCGCCCGGTGCATAGGACGCCGACTCGCGCCAGCTCTCGCCCGTCGGCAGGTCGACGTCGAACAGGTGGAGCTTGTCGTAGCTGGCCCGAATGGCGCCGGCCCCGTCGATCACGAAGCTGCGGTTGGCCAGCCGCCCCTCGCTACCGCCGAGCACCGCCAGGCTGCCGAGGTGGACCCAAATGCCTTCGCGAGCGGCCGCCTCGCGAACAGCGGCGAGCACCGGGTCTTCGTCCGCCAACCGCCAGTGCCTGGCCGCACGCTCCCGATCGCGGTCGATCAGCCCGCTCATCTCGGGCGTGAACAGCATGGCGGCGCCACCCGCGCTGGCCTGGCGCACCGCCTCGTCCAGATCCGCCGCGTTGCGCGCGGGGTCGATCCCGGTCTGCGCCTGCAGCAGCGCGATGCGGGTCATGCGGACAGCAGCGCGTCCAGCTTGCCCTGCCGCTCCAGGGCGAACAGGTCGTCGCAACCGCCGACGTGCCGGCCGTCGATAAAGATTTGCGGCACGGTCATCCGACCCGACCGGTCGATCATCTCGTCGCGCTTCGGACCGCCCCCGTCGAGGTTGTACTCCTCGATCCGGACGCCCTTGCCCTGCAGCAGGTCCTTGGCCCGAAAACAGTAGGGACAGGTGCTCTTGGAATACATTTCAACACGCGCCACGGGCATGCTCCATCCTTGAATCAACGGCTTAACGCCGCACTAGCCGATGCGAGCCGGGGCCACCACCCGGGTCCAGGCGAGCAGCTCCACGCTGGCCGCGCCCTTGCGCTTGAGCAGGCGGGCGCACGCATCTGCCGTGCTTCCCGTGGTATAGACGTCATCGACCAGGACCAGGTGCCGCCCCGCTACATTTACCTCGGGCCGGAGCGCGAACGCACCCTGCACCGCCGCCCGGCGCTCGGCCCCGCTCATGCCCTTGAGCTTGGGCGTCTGCCGTGTCCGCTGCAGCACGAACGGGTCGTTGGGCCGGCCCGACAGCCGCGTCAGCGCCGCCGCGATCAGCTGCGCCTGGTTGAACCCCCGGCTCCACAGCCGCCAGCGATGGAGCGGCACCGGCACCAGCAACGCGTCGGGATGAAGCTCGCCGAGCGGACGCTGCATGTACCCTGCCATCGTTCGCGCCAGCGCCGTCTTGCGCCCATACTTGAGCCGCAGCACCAGCGAGCGCGCCTGCTCGCCATAGGCGACCGCCGCCCGGATCCGGTCCAGCGGACCCGGATCGGCCAGGCAACCGCCGCACGTGTCCGCCGCCGTCGCCTCCAGCGGCAGGCCGCAGCGCTGGCACCCACCGCCAAGGAAGTCGAGTTGCGGCCAACACACGGGACAGAACAGCCCCACCGCGGCGGTGACCGCCCCGCAACCAGCGCAGCGCGGTGGCAGCGCGAAGTCGAGCGCGACCTCGAAGGGGCGGCGAAGGACACGGGAAATGCTCATCAGGCTTGTCCATCCTGACGTCGACCGGCAGGAGGCACCTCATGGCCGACGATCTATTCGATAGGCAAGCCCTGGCGCTGCGCCAGGCCCGGGCGCTGCGCCAAGGGCCGCGCCTGTTCCTGGCCGAGCGGATGGTGGCGGACCTCGCGGAGCGGCTGGCGCTGGTCCGGCAGCGCTTCGGCCGCGGGCTGCTGGTCGGCTGTCCGGACGAGCGGCTGGCGGAGCCGCTGGCTGGCGCCGCCGACCAGCTGGTGCTCGCCCCCGCCCTCGACGACCTCGCGACCTTTCCGCCGGGCAGCTTCGACCTGCTGATCGTTCTCGGCCAGCTCGACACGGCCGACGAACTGCCGGCCCTGCTCGGCGCCGTCCGCCACCTGCTGGCTCCCAACGCGCTGTTCATCGGCGCCTTCCCGGGCAACGACACGCTGCCCCGGCTACGTTCCGCCATGCTGGCCGCCGACCAGGCGAGAGGCCACGGGGTTGCCCCGCGCATCCACCCGCGGGTCGGGGCGAGCGCCTTCGCCGGCCTGCTCCATGCGGCCGGATTCGAGTTGCCGGTGGTAGACGTCGACCGCGTCCGCGTGCGCTACCGGGCCTTCGCCGATCTCGTTGCCGACCTGCGCGGGATGGCCGCGACCAATGTGCTTGCGGCCCGGTCGAGGCGCCCGCTCGGCCGCGTCGGGCTGGCCGTGGCGAAGGCCGACTTCGCCGGTGCGGGGACTGGCGAGGGAACGGTTGAAATGGCGGAACTCGTCCATTTCGCAGCCTGGACGCCGGGCGCTACCAAAACCGCCTAAGCTGCTCTTAACCGTGTTTCGCCAATCACTCGTTAACCTGCCCTGCCTAACCATCGTCGCGTGGACGTGGACCAGAGGAGGGTGGCGTGAGCGCTATCCGATTGATGCTGCGCAGCTTGCGCCGCGACGAACGCGGAGCAACCGCGATCGAATACGGGCTGATCGTGGCGCTACTCGCGGTCACGTGCATGGGAGCGTTCAGCCTGATGGGTGGGCAGAACGGCGGGATGTGGGGCAACATTGAGGGCAGGGTCGTACCCGCGCTTAGTGGTCCGGCAACCCCGGCCAGCTAAGCTCGCTTACCGCCTGCGGCTGCCGTAGACGACCAGCTTTACGCGCTGGCCGGGCACCAGTCGGGCGCCTGGCTGCAAGCCGTTCAGGGACAGGAACCGCTCGATCTGGAAGTTCCGGTAGGCCATGCGGCTGGCCAGCGACTGCACCGTGTCGCTCGCTCGCACCGTCTCCACGTCGATCACCCGCGGCCGGATCTGCGCCGCTTCCGCCCCGGACAGCCGCCGCAACGAATTCACCATCGGCGCGAACGGCCCGATTCCGCGTCCGCCCTGCGTTAACATGACGAAATGATACGCCTGGTTGGGCGCGAACTCGTAGGCGAACACACTGACGTCGACGATGCCCGAGGAAGTCTGCGCCCGGCCGATCACATAGGTCGCCGGAACGCCGTTCACCTGCGTGCGGTTCTGGTCCACCACCTGCAGCTGCACCTGGCCGCCGGTCAGCTCCTGCAGCACCTGCCCGATGTAGGCTTGCATGTTGCCGTTGTACGGCCCGGTCGAGAACTGGGCCTTGCCCGCGCTCCCGCTGATGGTCACGGCGTCCGTGCCGTTCTGCATCAGATAGCCAGTCGGCACCGCAAACTGCAGCCGAAGGTCCGGATGGGTGAAGGTGCGCCCGTCGATCACGCCCTGCGCGGGGTCGTCGTCGACCACCACGCCGTTCACCTGATTGAGGAACGCGTCGCGGTTGGTGATGCCGCCTCCTGCCCGACCCGTGGCGCGCGCCAATTGGCTCGCCTGCGTCACGCGATTGGCGGAATTGGGGTGGGTCTGCGCCCATTCCGGAGTCTGCCGCTGGTCCCCGCCCTGGATCCGCAGTTCCAAAGCGTCCGCCCGGCCCAGCGCGGCGAGCATGGTCGCCGAGGCGTTCGGGTCGTAACCGGCCTGTGCCAGGTAGCGTATGCCGAGCTGGTCGGCCTGATATTCCTGCGCACGGCTGAAGCTCAGGGTCCTGAGCGCCGCACCCTGCTGCGCGAACTGGCCGATCGCCTGTCCTAGTCCGCCGCCGATCACACTTCCGAGGATCGCGCCGAGAATGCCGCTGACGCTGTTGCGAGTGGCCGCCTGCTGGCGCGCCTGGGCGTGGTTGGCGGCGACGTGGCCGACCTCATGGCCGACAACGAAAGCCAGCTCGGCCTCGTTGTTCATGATGCCCATCAGCTGGCGCGTGATGTAGACGTAGCCGCCGGGGACCGCGAAGGCGTTCTCTACCGCGGAGTTGAGGGTGGTAAAGCGGAACGCCTGCGGGTTCACTCCGGAAAACACCGCCATCCGTCGCCCGACCTGGTCGACATAAGCGGCGCGGGCGCCGGTCTCGGCGCCGCCGAACTCTGTCACCAGTTGCGCATGGTCGCGCTGCGCCTCCTGGACGTAGCGGACCGGCAGCCCGCGGGAGGCAGTCTGGGCGGTGACGACCCCGGGAACAATGGCGACCGTGGCCGCCGTCAGCATCAGCAGTGACTTCTTGGTCATGAGTCCAGACTTGTACGGATGGTCGTTTTCGCCATCCTGAACGGGTCCCCGCGCCCGGCAGTTCCGGCGACGGGCTTCAGCCGATCGCCAGGAACTTCGCCCGCCGCGCTTTACGCAGCTCATCGGCGCTCAAGCTCGCAAGCCCGTCCAACTCCTCGACGATCGCGCCCTTGAGGTTGGCGATGGCGCCCGCTGGGTCGCGGTGGGCGCCGCCCAACGGCTCGGGTACGATGCGGTCGACGACACCCAGCCCGGCCAAGTCGGACGCGGTGATCCGCATGGCTTCGGCCGCGTCGGCGGCCTTGTCGGCGGTGCGCCACAGGATGGATGCGCAGCCTTCGGGCGAGATCACCGAGTAGATGGCGTGCTCGAACATCAGCACTCGGTTGGCCGCGGCAATGGCGACCGCGCCGCCGGAGCCCCCCTCGCCCACGATCACCGACACCAGCGGCACGCCGAGCGCGAGGCATTGCTCGGTCGAGCGGGCGATCGCCTCGGCTTGGCCGCGCTCCTCGGCCTGCACACCCGGGAAGGCGCCGGGGGTGTCCACCAGGCTGACCAGTGGCAGTCCGAAGCGGTCGGCCAGCTGCATCAACCGGATCGCCTTGCGGTAGCCTTCCGGCTTGGCCATGCCGAAGTTGTGGCGCAGGCGGGTGGCGGTGTCGTCGCCCTTTTCGTGGCCGATCAGCGCTACACGCCGGCCGTCGATCCGCGCCAGCCCGCCGACGATCGCCTGGTCGTCCGCAAAGGCGCGGTCGCCGGCCAGCGGCAGGAAGTCGTCGGCGAGACCCGCGACGTAATTCTTGAAGTGCGGTCGCTCGGCATGGCGCGCGACCTGCGCCTTCTGCCAGGGGCTGAGCCTGGCATAGGTGTCCTTGAGCAGCCGGTCGGACTTGGCCTCAAGCCGTTCGATTTCCGCATCGATGTCGATCTCGCCCGAGTTCGCGGTTTCGCGCAGTTCGGCGACGCGCGTTTCCAGCTCGGCAATCGGCTTCTCGAAATCGAGGTAGGTCTTCATGGCCGCGGCGGACTAGGCCGGGCGGCGGTCGGTGGCAAGCGGATGGGCGCGGTTAACCAGCTCGACGAGCCGCGCGCTGTCGACGTGCGTGTAGATCTGGGTGGTGGCGATGTCCGCGTGGCCGAGCAATGCCTGAAGCGCGCGCAGGTCCGCGCCGCCGGCCAGCAGATGCGTGGCGAATGCGTGCCGCAGGACGTGCGGGCTGACGCGTTCAGGGGCGATCCCCGCGTCCGCCGCCATCGCCCGCACGATCTGGAACAAGCGCACGCGGCTGAGGTGGGCCTTACCGCCGGGGAACAGGAACGCGGACTTGCCCGGCACCTGCGGCAGCCACGCCGCCACCGCCGCATGGGCCCGCTCCGAGATCGGCACCAGCCGCTCCTTCGCTCCCTTGCCGCGCAGGATCAGGAACGGTTGCCCGGGCCTGAGCGCCACACGCGGCAGGCTGACCAACTCGGTGGCGCGCAGACCCGATCCGTAGAGCAGTTCAATGAGAGCCAAGTTGCGCAGCGCGATTGGCTGGCCGCTAGACGCCCGATCCTCCGCGGCCTGGAACATGGTGTCGACCTCGTGCGGCTCCAGGATGCGGGGGAGCGGTCGCTCGGTGTTCGGGCGTGGCAGTGCGGACGATGGGTCGTCCGAGCGCAGCCCGTCTTCGTGGAGGAAGCCGTAGAAGCGGCGCAGCGCCGCCGAGCGCCGAGCCACAGTCGCGGGTGACAGGTCCGCCCAGGCCGCGCCTAATTGCCCCAGGTCGTCGCCGCTCGCCTCCCCCAGCCGTCCAACGCAATCGGCCGCCGCTGCGAGGTCGTTGCGATAGGCCAGCAGGGTGTTGCGCGCGGCACCCGCTTCCGCCGCCAACATCTCGCAGAAACGATCGACCAGGATCCGGTCGTCCCCGTTCACGTCCGCGCCAGCGCCTCGGCCGCGATCATCCGCGCATGGTAGTCGAGCCCGGCCAGCCGCATGGCGTTCAATGCATGCAGCAGCTGACCCGCCGGCACGCGGGTGAAGCTCGGCGCCTGCAGTCCGATCGCGCCCAGCACCACGGCCGTGCCCGCCTGCCGGCGTTGACCTGCGCCGTCGACCAGCCGAGTCCACACGGACGTCCCGCCCAGCCCGAGCTCGTTGCGCTGGCCCAGCCGGGTCGCCTCCTCCGCGCTGATCCGCCCGGTGCCGACCAATCCAGCCACCAGCAGCTTGCTGCGCTGCTTGTCGCGGCTGTCGTCACGCTTGATGAAGTCCTCGATCCGGCCGGCGCTGATGTCGACGTTGGCACCCGTGCCCAGCGCGAGCAGCGCCCAGGCGCGGTCGGCCGCGGCTCCGTCCATCTGACCGACGGCCGCGGCCCAGCGCGCCGCCTGCCCATCGTAGCCGCCGGCCAGCATGGAGGCGATCAGGTTGACTGCATCGTCGCCGAGCTCCGCGTCGGGGGTGATCCGCGTCGCCGCCAGCGACAGCAGCGCCCGTGACGCCTGCCGCTCCAGCTCGCCATCCCCTTCCTTCCACAGCTCCCGCATGGCGCTCAGGCGAGCCTTTGCGTCGCGACCGACGAACGCCGTACGCAGCCGCCACGGATCGGTGCCGGGCAGGTCGGACGGATCCGTCGCGTCGTAGATCTGCGAGTAAAGGTCGACCAGCGCGCTTGACGACAACACGCCGAGCCCCGTCGCAGTCCGGGCGAACGGCAGGCGAGCCTCCGGCGAGAACAGCGGCGCCCGCGCTGCCCACGCCCGGACCCGCGGGCTGGCCGCGGTCATCAGCCGATCGGGCGGCAACAGCCCCGTCGCGGCCGCCAAGCCGAAGCGCCAACTGGTCAACGTGTCGACCGGCTCCCACTCCACCGTTGCCGCGCGGCCGGTGCCCTCGCCGGCGCCGACCACCTTGTCCGCCAGGGTCAGGTCGATGCCGCCGATGCGCCCGCGCCGACGCGCCTGCTGGATCTGCGACGCGGCGCTGGCGCCCTCGCCGTCCAGCGCCGAGCAGATCGCCTGGGTGAGCGGCAGGACGCGCGCCTCGGCCTGCGCCATCCGCTCGTGCAAAGGGCACAGCCCGGCCGGGTCGGCCGTCGCGAGCGACGCCTGCACCGCGACCTGGGTCAGCTTGGGCGTGAAGTCGGCCACGTCGACGCCCGACACCAGCATGCCGGCCGCGTCCGCCTCACCCATGCGAAGCAGCAGCCAGGCGCGCTCGGCCGTCCAGTCGGCACCATTGACGCCATACGGCGCTTCGGCCCGAGCCAGCAGCGCATTGCGCAGCGTGATCTGCAGCCAGCGCGACGGCAGCGGGGTCGACTGCCGGCGCAGCAGCCCGGACAGGAAACGTCCGTCCGCCGCGCCCCACGGGTTTTCGCCGTAGCCCCAGCGGACCGGGTCGAGCACGCCGGACCTGCGCGGATCGCGGCGGGACTCGTCCGGGATCTCGACCGGGGGTGGTGGCGGCGTCAGCTCGGCGTCGGTCAGCTCGTCGCTTTCGACCAGGTCGCCGCCCTCGTCCGAGCTGGTGGCGGCCGGCCGCTGGCGCGGGCGCGGACTGGAAGCAGCCGGGCTGGATGCCGTGCCGGTCGTGTTGGTGACCGGCTCCGTGGTCGGCGCCGGCGTCGCCTCGTTGCCCGACCCCGGCGCCGGGGTCACTTCCTGCGCCAGCGCGGGAACCAGCGCGACGCCGGCCAGCCCGGTCAGCAGAAGGAGCTTAGCCCTGCTGGCCACGAGCGACGTCCACCTCGATCGGCTTGACCGGCACCGGCTTGGCGCTGTTCGCGATGACCACGATCCCGCCGATCAGCAAGACGAGGATGACGAGGAGGATCAAGGGGCCGCGCAGCGGGTGCGGCGGGCGTCGGTGGATAGCCATGAGGCGGGCTTTTGCCCAAGCCGCAAGCGCCTGTATAGCCCTCGTCGTGATGAGCGCCCGGGACAGATCAGGATTGGCCGGACGGCTCGACCGCCCGGTCGTGCTGGTCGGATTGATGGGCGCGGGCAAGTCGACCGTCGGCCGTCGCCTGGCCCGGCGCCTGGGCCTGCCGTTCGTCGACAGCGATGCGGCCATCGAGGACGCGGCCGGACTGCCGGCCGGCGAGATATTCGAACGCTATGGCGAGGCCGACTTCCGGGACGGCGAGCGCCGCCTGGTCGCCCGGCTGATCGACGGCGGGGTGCGAGTGATCGCCACCGGCGGCGGCGCCTTCGTCAACGAGCAGACCCGCAAGCTATTAAAGGACAAGGCGATCACCGTCTGGCTCGATGCGCCAACCGAACTCCTTGCCGAGCGAACGGCGCGCCGGCCGGAGACCCGCCCGCTACTCAACAAGGGCGATCGCGCCGAAATCCTCAACTCGCTGATCGAGCAGCGCCGGCCCAATTATGCCGAGGCGCACATCCGGGTCGCCAGCCAGGGCGGCAGCCATGCCGACGTGGTCGAGACCATCGTGGCGGAGCTGAACCGCTACCTGGACGAACGGTGAGCGTTGTTCCAGTCACCGCCGGTGACGACCGCTACGACGTGATCGTAGGCCCGCTCGCCGACAGCGCCGAGCGGCTGCGTGCGCTGTCCGGCGGGCAGCCCCTGCCGGTGGTTACCGAACCCAAGGTCTGGGCGCTGCACGGCGACAAGCTCTCGGCAGTCGTCCCATGCGAACCTGTCTTCGTGCCGGAG
>Ga0210040_10006757_pt1 | contig 14160 bp, 7 predicted proteins | sample CryGeyCG12114_NA_FD_185462 | JGI IMG/M metagenome (GOLD analysis project Ga0210040, IMG submission 185462) | Groundwater microbial communities from aquifer - Crystal Geyser CG19_WC_8/21/14_NA (SPAdes) (version 2) | ecosystem: Environmental > Aquatic > Deep subsurface > Groundwater | place: USA... | reverse complement strand
TAGAACGCAAGGAAAAACTGAAAACACAATGGACATTTGTGCCAATCGGTTTGTTCCACTATACTTGCTGAACTTTAATCTAGCTAGTTAGTTAGAAAACAAGAAAGAAACAAGAGAAAACGGAAGTTTGTTCGTTAGTTCCTTCTTTAGTTAGTGAGTTTCTTCACATTGTGTTTAATAACCTTTAGTTCTGTATTTTAACAAAAGGCTTATTTACCAACTATTGGTTTCACCATCTCCTTTCTCTTTTAATCACATTATGACTACATGGCCAATGCAATAAGTCCAGCTAATAAGTGTGAGTACCACGACTACTTGAAACTACTACTAGTACAATAAGTAAAGAGCACACAAGATGATTGCATTACGTTGATTGCTTGACTGAATCCTTGACGAAGAGACAATGTGCCACTGCCGCTCTCAATGTTTGGGTAGTTGGGTAACTTTTCAGCCACAATGGACCTCTGGAGTTCGTCCAACTTTGTCATATTCGATAATATTTTGATACTCGAGCTGACCGTCATTAATCCAATTTCCGTGCCACTCGGCAAATCGTACTTGATGAACTTCCGGATCGCCAGTTTCAAATACTTCCATACATCCTGAGGTGGAAAGGAGAACAAAAAACATGCATTAGTTGGTTACTTACTTATACTCACTCACTCCTGTGGCTACACAAAACAAAGTGATATTTATGAAGTGAACGGAGCAGCTAATAAATACCACAGGCAATGATAATGAATGACAATGATGAGGAGGATAAGGCTAACACTCTAAGTCTTTACTGTGAGTGTGAGTTTTTTATAGTGTCTCCAAATGCTTGAGCCAAACTCTATAGTGCGTCAAAATGACAAATAAATAAATGTTACTACTCTTTTTCCTTCAAGTCTACTCAGCTTGGGAGAACTCTACGCTTCTTTGTTTCTCACATGTTTCTTCACGCTATCTTCACTTTGATCAGACCATCTTACCAAACAATCTACCACTCTTTTCTAAAGCCCATTAAACACACAACGGTAGGTCTTCTAACTGCTCTAAACTGCACCTTCTCATACACACCATCCATATGTGCCATGCTAGAGTCAGCGTGATCAAAGACCATCCAAAACGGCATAGAGACATGTCGTCCAAGTAAAAAAAAGGAAGCATAAGGTTCACTCATGTAAGAATATAACAATAACAATACTATTTCCCATTAAATGTCGTCTACGGAGATGACCATTCATTTTTTTACCCAGTAAAGTGTGCTATAGTAGCTTTTGAAATGCTAGACGCACTTAGATAGGAACCAAAACAGGTCTTGTACAGGTTCCATGTTCTACCTTATACTTATACGATACTAAGCTAATAGTAAATAATAGTGTCTCTGAAATCCTCGTGAAGATACTAGAAGCAACAGAATCATCACTATAGATCGGAAAGTGAAAGAATGAATGTTGTCAACATTTATCACTGCCGCACTTCTCTATGATAAAAGTACGAAGAACGTGTTCAAGTAGTTCCACTCTTCTATATCTCGGGTGGGGATCGTATACTAATACTTTATTCACAGCAGCATACAACTTGAGCAGAACAGAAACATTTTTTATAACCTGGTGAAATCGACCATGCGAACAGCATGGCCAAAGCTATTTCAATAATAATACTAACTAACTCACTTTCAGTCAGTCAAAACAGCTATCAAGGTGAATAATAGAACGTTAACTACAACGGACTTCCGATGATCTTCCATGCATAAGTTAGTTGCATGGAACATACCTCTCGGCATGATAAATGACACTAGAATCGCTTTAGTTTAGCTAATACGCAATTCTACATCCTCCTCAACCCATCATTTTTGGTATGAAAAAAGCAACGTAATGGTGAGAATAGGAGAGAAAAAACACATACCCGTAAATTCATGTGTCGAGTTTCCTCTACCATGAGGACAAACCTAGGCGGCGTAAGCTGCTTCACAACAAACTGAGGTGTCGTACTACTTCCTCCCGTCCTGTAATACAGTATCATAAAAATCATCATGAAATGAGAATAAAAATGGTCCACAAACACAAAAACATTGCACGTCACATGCACATTAAACCATCATTCGTTCGTGGTCTGGTCCCATACACTTTTTTACACAAGTTCCCTAAATAGTCTCATTTGGACTCGCACAATCATACTAATTAAATTTTTGCAGTTCACAGACTGTGCACTTTTATGTGGTATCATGCATCACTGCTTATGCTACCATTAACGCATTATGGAGACCGACCGACAATGAGTGGTTGAAACCAACTCGAGCAATACTAGCCCAAAGGCAAAACAAGTTCATGTTCAGAGCCCTCCGTTGTACTCCCATATGTCACAGACAAGTGCGCAAGTTTGAGTGGTTAAATCAATTCCCTCTGATGTTTACATGGCACTTGAGAATACTAAAAGAATTTTTTTGGGACGTAAAAAAATACCCTGTAGATTTAATGCACCTGTATAATTCAATATATTGTCGTCTACTTGTGTCCACATATTTAGCCAGACTAGACAACATCAAGTTTACTGCTAGATTGTCAACTATCATGAACTCGGCAGTAAGACAAAACGGGGATAAAAAAGTTTGGAATAATGTGTGGTATTGGCCATAGGATGGCTTCTTTTTCATAACTTTGTATTCTTCAACCACGTTCCATTCCTGCCACATACCATATCACAAATGTCTGCTTATCTCTTGCAAACGCTTTGGAGGAAGCAAGTGGAGAAAAAACAACTTGCAGCAAAATTTACAGCTTTCAATGTAACCCGCAGTGGTTTAGAAAACGTGAGAAGCTTACGAAACCAACTTTAGAGACAAGAATAAAGAAAGAATGAAAAACGGAGCAAATTTCTTTCCCTCTCTCCACTCACTCTCTTCCACATTTCTCACACAGATGATAAAGGGAGCCCGGAAACGAGAGCAATGCATAAAAAGACATGATAAATACACATACCTGACAGTGGAAGAAACCTTTAGGAAATCTGGATGCGAATAAATGATCTCAGAAGTGGACTTGAGGCCACACAGTGCGTTTTGCTTTGTGGGGGCTTCTCTGTTGTGCGTCTTCGAGTCACAAAAGTTGGTCACATTCGGCAATTGTGGCATCGACATCAATGAACTAGTCACATCCCTATTGCTCAATGGGGACGGCACGAACTTGCAGTTGGTTTTCGAGCCTTCACAGCTCTTCAGCCTATATTCACACACAGAACAGATAATAAAGTCAGTCGGTTAATTTGCTCACCATTGAAACAACTAGTCTATTCTTCGCTCCCGCTTATTACTTTTCGATAATAATACACACGCATTCATCCATTATTCTCTCAATAATCCCATTCACTCATTAAGCTCCTATTTGGAGACTCACGATTCTGGATCTAATAACAATCGTTAGCTGTTAATTGTTTTTCTTGTTGTTTAGCCCATTGTCTCTGTAACTGAGAGAATGCTGAGGATAATTTGTTTCACTAAAGAAATCACACTGATTTCCTACAGGAACTATCCTAATGGCACGCAAAGAGAGGACAAAAGATCCCAATGCCATGAGAGAATTCGGTACAGGCAAAGTGAAAACTTTCTCACAAATCCAAGACACAGCCTGAGCCAACTTTAGCGACCATTGTGTACAAGAATCGAGTCGGTAAATTTTGTGCACTAAAGACACATACAGAGACTCTGCCAGTGCTTCTTCCCAACAACCTAGTCCTGTAAAGAAACCGTATGTGTGGTGTGTATGGTCCTAGCATGTAACTAACCAAGAAATATACAAGTAAAGGATATGGGTGACTTAACTTTGCTTTCGGTGCCCTACATTATAGTGTGTGTGGTGGTGTGCAGACTGGGACCACTCCTGTTTCTATTCATTGTGCCATGAAAATAATGCTGACTATATGGAAGGAAATGAAAGAAGAAAAGAGGAACCAACTCCCAATGAAAGGAATGAATGAAGGAACTTGTTCAGATAATGTGTGAAGGTAACTTAACTCACTTTTCTTCCTTTCTCTCTTGAGCTTCCTATTCTTTTACTTAAAAAAAGTAGTAGTTTCAAATGTTTTCCCCAGTATGAACACTAAAATGTTCGCTTCGCATTCCCCATTCCAGATGCTACTATACATTACATGCTGGAGCCCAAAAGTTGTACTTTTTCTCTAATTCCTTTCTTTTAAAGGAATCGCTACTACCAGACTGACTACCTCCATATAAAATGACGAGACAAAGGAAACGTACGCGAGGAAACCTTGATTAGGATTTGTGAGAAAAGAAACCACTACACTCTGTATAATATTGTATACATGACTGTATGATGGGTGCCCATCATCGTGTTAAAAGAGTACAAAAAAGTGCCATTACCAGTTCCCGTGTAATGGACTATTTGTGCATGCTGTTGGCTCCAACTCATCATCACCACGGTTCCGTCTACTTCCTCGCCGTTCAACGGGATAAGCCGTGGGATAGATGGGGTCATTCTCGAATCCAATTTCTTCAAAAACACCGTACCGGAATTTCGTCCATTCGTGAACAAATGCTCGTTCTGCACACACACACAAAAATCCAAAGTTAATACTATAGAACTCATCATTCTGATCTTTTGTACTACTATGAGAATATAGGACCCGTAAAATTACTTGGACGACTTAAAGGTGTATACAAGATGAAGTCTATTTACATTCTAATTTGTGTTAAAGTCCTCATCGAAGAAATCTAGAGGGAAATGTTCCACAGCTAGTTGAAACGAGTATTTCTCACGAAACATGCGAAAAAAACACAAAGTAACTGTCTGGCTAACTACACATTCAATAGGTACTAGGTACCACTCTCTACACAATGATATTGCTTTCTTTGTGTTCTCTTTAGTTAGTCAGGAGTAACTTGCAACCAAGGGAAAGGAGCAGCAAGAGAGATAAGCTCAATCTAGTTAATCTACTAGAAACAAATGAATATGAAGTTGCGCCATAAGATTGTGAAAGCAACCGTAAACTGATTCACAAAGCCAGTGTCCAGATTTCGTATATACAATACAATTGAAATCGATATGAACAAAACAAACATTCACTCAACATCCAGAACAAACGCATAAAAAACTAATGCCTCAAGAATTCTATCCGTTATATACAACGATCGATCTAACTTGGCTGGATCAAAAGCTCACGGCTTTCTAGATACTAGTAACTAACTAACTAACCATACCATGCGGTAAAGAAAATCTCATATCATTATAGCAATTTCTTTTTATGTTTACTTTTTTTTCAATATGGCAGACTAAGACTATCCATTATTTAAAAGAGCACTTGACTAAGACGACTTGGGTTCACCTCGTACAAAAAAAAGCACACTTTAAGCTAATAAATGAAAAAAGCACATTAAAAACGTATTCACCTGCAACACCCGCTCCCATCTCGGTCCCATTATGCTCCATTATGTATTGGTAGCCCACCGAAATCTTGTCCCCGGGTTGCCTACATCCTCTCGACTGCTGAGTCCACGGCGTATGCCCGAAAATTGGATGCTCACCTCCAATTTCCAATGTGGCGTCAACTACGGAACTTCGACTGACGTACGACAGAGGGAAAATAATTTTCCCACACGCCACAGAGTTCCACTGAGGTGGCAACACGATAACAACCTTATGGAAATGAACTCGTCCTTTTGTCACTTCATTGAGGAATGCCGAGGCGGACGTGAAAATCGACTGCAAAAAAAACGGCACAAAAGAAAATGGTTCTATTAGTTTGATTGATTTTCACACTCGTGCTCTCAAACATATTTCATCCTCTAAGAATAGTGCCCAGACAGACAAAGTAAATCTTGTTTTAAGCAATATGAGCATAGCGGCATTCTCCACACACAAGCAACTGGAACACGCTAACACAAAGACATATATCTTGCCAGCATTATTTTATCAATCAAATTTGTTCCCATTTAGTTTACACGGGTGCTACTGCTACTCGTGCTAATACTTTCACAGTGCCAATATTACTACTGGTATAGGGAACGCTCCAAAGGCTCACGGTGAAAAGACAGAAACCCAAATAAATCATGAAAGTTGAAGCGCCCATCACTTTCATACGTCGCTTCGCTTGGTGCTCACTCTTACACACACATATTACATAAATAGTCCGTTCCCTTTTCCACAGCCTTAAAGCCTATGCATTAAGTGTACCAATCATTTTATTACATTATTACATTATTGTCCTACTAACTAAGACAGCTATGTTTCCCTAAACTCACCCATTTATTACAAACAACCCTCGTGCAAAGTCTCAATGAAAGAACCCAATCTTACACATGAGTTATCGAAATGAAATTGTAATAAACTTTTCTGTCATTTGTTTCCTTGGCTAATCAATATACGCTCAAAAGGAACCCACTCACTAACAAATGTATATTAAAGAGCAAGACAAACAAATCATATTTAGTCATTCTGCTGCAATGAGTTGTGCTGCTGTGAGTCAGTAGCTAGCTATAGCCAGCTACTACAATATAATGCGTAATAATAAGACCCACTAACAGCAGAATACAATTTAAATAGGAATTCATGATTAGCCACATTATGGCAGGGAAAATAGAAGCAGTTTGTTTGAGACAGCCATGATAAAGCTCTTTTCCCTCGCTCCGTTATTTTGACAGCTGTATGTACATAATGTTCCATGTATAGATACATATAGAAGGCACAAACAAATAATTGAATGACAAGAACACGCCAAAAAGAGTGAATAGTTGTTTGTTCGCCTGTCTACTATAAATATGATTGTGAACTCCCGATTTCCGGGTGATACTCAAATTCAAGTGCTAGTTAGTGAAGGTGTTCCTTTCTATTATTTTCTCATTCAACCTCCTTTGATCAAAAATGCTAATGACATGGTAAAGCTAATGAAATCAAATGGAAGAATACGGAGCTAATGTAACAACAATGACGGCTGTATATTAATGTGCGGAGAAAAAAAAACATTCACTCGTGCAAGTACATAATAGATTTGATTTAATCGACTATAGAATTGGCAATGGGCAGACTGACTACAACTATATACAATGTTCTACTACTCAACTAATGCATTAGAGTTATTAAAATTACTGTGATTCTGCCATGATAATCCTCATGACTTATTATTATACGCTACTTATTGCAACTAGTACCGGAATACATTTAAGTGTGCCACAAAACATTCATATGCTGGTACCATGCTATTAAAAAGATAACAGTTGTAGTAATATGAAGACTCCAACGGAGACCAATGATTGCCAGCGCTTAAATTCTGACATGGTGTTCAAATGCAGCTTTACATTTCGCAGCCAGTTTTGAGATAGGAATGAACAACAAGAGCGGTTGCAATCAGATAAACAATAGTTTCCACTGCAAATGCCAATACGCGGCATCAATCAAACAAAACCCAATGGCACAATAAAAAATAATGACAATTTAATCTGCATGATGGGGCGCTATCCAATTAATTTTTTCTAATGAATTCAAGATGCTCTACTCGATAGATACAGGCACACGTATTGGACATATTAAAAACGCAAAAGCAGGGCACTCATTCTCATATGACCTACCTACAATCTCGAAATATTACTAATATCAATGCTCTCAATCCTTAATCATAACAATCATAAAACATTGGCTCACAAATTCGGACATCATTGTTACCACTATCTCTTGATTACTTTTACATTCTGTTGTGTGCACCACCAAGTGTGAGTCGATAATATAACTGCATGTTATTGCTATCGGTCAATTCCTCATGGAGCATAAAAGTGAAACCGTGGGATAATTCTGTACATAGACAATGTAAACCAGCATTACGTTCTCCTCCTTATCAGTGTGTAGTGTACTCATAATGAAATATATGCTTGTTATTATGTATGTGTGTACTTAACGCAGCTGTGAGAAGCTAATAAATAGAAGGGGGATTCAAATTATTATCAAAAAGTCATTTCTGACTTTTGACATCGGTTCAGGTCTCAAAAACCTACACTCTCACAACTTGCTCCATGCATACTATTATATCATGAGAAATGGAATGACACCTCTACCAATATTTATTGCATCCCAGCCACGTTGTAGTATGGTGAGGTTTTATATATAGCAGTGGAGAGAAATTTGAAATATGGGGAACACTCCGTGAACCTATGCATTACATACAGATGACTGCAACTTTCAAGAGAATTTATTTCCCAAAATGGACAGGAACAAGTGGATCGTTCCCTTTACTTGCTCGTTTCTCTCCAAGTTTACAAACATGGAATACGTGTTTACAAGATTCAAAATCTACCAGGCTCAGCTTTTATGTGATAAGAATTAGAGTAGTAAGCAGTACGTCAGCATGCCTGTATATAAAATTGTAAGTAATGCATACATTTGCCTTGTTCCACAGTCTGGAGATTCTTTTACCACACACACATATGTAGAAACACTTTGTTTTCCCTTTTTCAACCATATGATAAGTATGTAACATCACACCCCTGCATTCTCTCACAGTTGACTGATGGGTTCAACCGTACTGAGATTATTCATTTTACTCGGTTACATAGCTCCAGTTAAGTTGAGCATTAAGGTTTCCTTGAAAAAAAAAAACTGTTATCATCCCAGTCCATGTAAACTTAAACACCCATCCCATCTTTTAAGTGCAGAGAGGGATTAAACCCTTAAAAAGAAAAGATTACATGATTACCCCAACTCATAAATGTTTTCCAGCTAAAATAATGATTCCTATCGGAAAGTTTAGGAAACGAAGCAAAAAAAATCACTTGTGTTCTTCACTCAACCTACACACTAATCACATTCATCAAAAAAGTAATGTTATTATTATCAAGCAATACTAATTCTCAAGCCAGTTTCATTCCTAGTCACACATTATTCATTTGACGTTGAATTTTTAATCGTGCATATAACACCATTATTATTATACTGTACAATGCTCGACAGTACAACATTTTTTGCCTCAAGTTCCTTTTTTCACGCCTATTTTCCAATGATTACGGGTTATCTGAGAAGACAGAAACACATTGCTACAAGCCAGATAGATTCTTTAGTTACTAACTAACTCGTAACTAACTGTAAGGATCAATATGAAAAAAAGTACATACCACGCAAAAAAATCATCTGTTTTTCTCACATCCCATATGTTACACTAAACTGACTGACTGAACTTTACCTTTTCTTCAGGACGGTAATCATAATCACCATTTTTTTAATGCTCTTAAGTTTTTCATCTCTCAAGACTTTTGTTACCAACTATGTGTAGTACCTTATTGAGTTCTTTTGTATAAGGATATGGAAAAAAGTAAATGTAAGACGAAACCAGAAATATGCCCTTCCTAAGGACTTTTACATATGAATTTTGAGTAACTAACTAAACTTTAACGAACCAAACGTTCATACACAAACACACACAGTTGATATACGTCTTCTCGTATATTTCCACTTAACTACCTCCACTGACATAGCTCATTTCATTTAACCAGCCAGCTCAAGATTTCCACTCAGCTTGGAAATTATTTATTTCTCTTCTTATCCACTTAAAGCCGAAGCTGTTTGCTCCGCTAATAATCACAGTTGAGAGCATGAAACGAACACAGGGCCTAATATATACTACGTTCTTTCTAACTTTATAACTAACTAACAAACTAACAAGTTACGTGTTTCATTCTCAGGCTTGTTCACTTATTCTCACTCAACACATCTGCTCTACTCAAGTCAATAATGATCATAATAATGACAAGGGTAGTTACACGAAAGTAACACACTTTTCTCATAATCGTTTAACACGTGTGAATACATTTTCTTGCAAAATCTACGTAAATTGAAACAAGATTTGCTTGCTGCCAATATGAGTACAAATTTGTGTCATTCTACAAGAAAACCGACAAATTCTCATCTTAACGAACAATTATCATTAAAAAATTCAATCATTTAACTACTGACTGACTACAAACCAACCAAACCAACATAATTTACTGATTGACAGAAAACTATTTTTCAAGAAATTGATTCCACCTAATAGGAGAATGCACTACCTTACTAAAAATGTGAGCACATCATTAGACTCACAATGTGGTTCTAGTTACAGGATAAAAAGACGCCTGAGTGGCCTGAGTTATTGCTCCGTCAATAATAATAATCATAATGATAATTGCAACGTTTCAAAACTCTGCTCACTCCATCTTGTTAGTATAAGTCAGTGAAGCGAGTAATGGCCAAGTAGAAGGAAAACTTTTTAACGGGAATAACAATCCATCTGTATCGTAAGTTAAATCAGCAGTCAGATGAAGAAAACAAGTGCCAATTCACTGAGCGAAACTCATACACACAAATGAATACTACTAGTTACTAACATTCTTGTACTCGAGTCTCGGACTCATTAACTCACAGGGATCTAAGAACTCCAATGTAACTAACTAGCAACTCGCATCTTCATGATAAGAAACTTTAATTAAAATATCCAAGAAGTGGACCATGCTTCTCTAATGAATGTAATGAGTTTCGTTAGCAGCATGATTATATTTTCTTGTTGACTCTACCATGTGCTGGCAACGGGCTCTAATTTAAACTATAAAATCAGTAATAATTCTTGTCCAGCAACCAGCAGCACTCCAGTAGTTGTAGTTATTCTCCTCAGTTCAATATCATCGCATGAAAAGCCTAGCCAACTATCCAACTAAATATATAATGCACTCATTTAAATCTAACGTAGCATCTGAACCTTGCAAAAAACTGAGCACCGCATGCACGCATGCCAATCATGATTTTATCAACAACTATACACTATATACTACAACTATTTATTTCATCAGCAAACAGAAAAGTATGTTTTTTTTGCACAAGCCAGTCTACAATCATGGAAGGAAACCTGTGAGCAAAAAAAAATATTTCCTCCAATATTTCGGAACCTTAAGTAACCAAATCCACCCATCAAATCATTCACTAAAAATAAAACATGAAATCATTCAGTATTTCATTCCAGCTCTAGTTCGTTCGATTCGAATTCAATGTGAATTCAATACTACTCAATCAAATCCACCACATTCATCTTTAGTTGAAACTTTCATTTGAGTCAGTGGCCAAAAGCAAACAAAATGCTTCATTTCTCCGCACAAGAGGAAGAAACACGATCATGATTGCTTTACTACTGCACAGGAAGACGATCATGATTAAGATAATGACGAGCAAAGATGATCCCTAGGCGAAATGAAAAACCATAGGGGATGCTCATTCCACAAAATTTCACTCACTACCCTATCAGCACAAAACATATATGCACAGACACAACAAACTATCTATCGTAGCTATCTGTACGTATCATCATTACAAAACTGAACTGATCCACATCAATTCCGCAGGTACTACATTATCATTATATTACATGGATTATACATGGGAGCAAGCATGCATACGGATTGTATTCACAGATATGGGTGAGGAGTGACTGATAGATAATAAAATACCAGACCACATGCTCGTCATTTGATTAGGATCTTATGAGTGGAGAGCAAGAAATAAAAAAATTAAGTGCTTGTGGGTATTGGTCCCCTCATGTCTGATTGCATGAGCTGAACACTACAAGCAACACTATAATCAGATTTTGTATTTCAGTTCAGGTGAATGCCATAAGGCCATATAGCAAGGGAGTTTTTCCTACAAAATCAAGATTACCAGCAGGACAGAACCAGTGATTCACTTTTGCCGAAACTAATTTTGTATCATAAGAAATAAATAGTAAACTACGAGGCCCTCCCAGACAGCCCTATCGATTCCCTTGATGATTAGCATCAAAAGTTCTCCATAGAGAGTCCATCATAAACCCTTAGAGTTGGTTAGTTACTTAGTTAGAAATTTCTCTAAATTCACTACTCACTCCTATGGATTTATTAGTGTGTGCGGTTGACCCATGGATGCGCTCGTTTCGCTCATTATTTCCCTCCCCTCATTTTGTGGTTTCCTTACAAAATGAAGTGGTCTTCCCCATGTTATTACTTTTTTCAAGAAAAGGGAAAGGCACAAAAAGAGGAGGCTTGATTACTTGCCTACGTGGCTCAAACTAACTCTGAATTACATAAGGATATTAATTAGGATTATACCCACTACCCACACTGGAAGAAAACTTACTTTTCCTCTACATCAGAAATCACATTCTATTTTTATGATTGGCTGAATATCATAAACATTTTATTATGTACTACCCACACAATTTTTTAAAGAAAAACAGATCGCCTGGACTCACTGGAATCTTCGAATCAATAAAATGCGTCTTTCAAACTACATATAACTAACCAACTAAATGGAACGGTAATGGGTAGCTCTACTAGCTCTGCATCCTCAGCATGACTACACGAAAAACAAGAATCTTCACTCACTTCCTATCAAACTTTACGCTAAGTGCTCATAGAACACAACACACGTGTGTCTGCAGTTCTGGACAAATGGAGAGACGCGCAATGATGGATAGATAACTAGTAGAGTAATAGATTTCCTGGGAGTAAAACATGATTACATTTTCTTACCTTGTGTAGATATATATATGTACACAAGTCATAGCCTCAGTACTCACTCACTCCACTCATACAGTAATAATAATAGTAATAATCATACTACTACAAAACTAACTTATACACTATAGATACAAGGAGAGATAGAAGCGGATGATTATGCTTACGCATAATAATCCCGCGTCCATCTTCTCAGAAAATGAAAATGAGTAAAAACTGAGAGATGATGAAATGAGGAAAAAAGGGATGATGTAGAATCTCACGAAAACTCTAGGTATGTACTGCTGGAAGGCTCTAAAGGAACGAGATATGTGAGCAAGCCCATAAAGGTCATCTCACTCTCTGAGTAGTGGCATGCTGGAGGGGTCACAGCTCATTTAGGGGTGTGTTTCTTTTTCTTCACTTTTTATCTTTCTCTCTCCACTCGCAATGCGCACATAAAACAACGGACAAGGCACAACAAAATCATCATAGCCAAGTAACCAGCTAACTAACTAATAATGCTTACACAGTCTCATGTGCCAGTCCAGTATACCATATAATTTCGTGGCAGGTAACAATATACATAAATGCAATCATCTTTTCTTCCCTTATTCGCATCATTCTCATCTCTCTAACTATTGCAATGATGACTTGTCTGCATAACGTGCACTACTAGTGGTACATATAGTTAGTGTATTTATATTGTTACTAGTATGCATGGCAAAGTGCAGTCAGCCTGCTCTAGCTAGAGGAGACAGAGATTTTTGAACATTTAGATTCCGTGAAATGAATGCATGCATTTCCAAAACTTGATGCATGTAATGAATAAACTAGCTCATGAATACAATTGCATGGAAGGAGCATTGTTACGAATCTACTGAAACACACAAGGTCACAGTCAGTGGTATATAGTTAGTTAGTTACTAAATGTGAGTTAGTAGAAATTTTTGTGTTTTTATAGAATCCACAAAAACACGAAAACGAGTAATGTACAAGTAATGATAACACTGCACTAAACCACCCACAAGAAAAGCTTTCGTGAATCACACAATGTAGACTCTAAATGACAGATTACTATAGCTAAAGGTAGGTCTTTAATTCTCCAACTTTTTAAGAGACTGACAATGATGGACTCGGTACGTTTTTGCTCCATTCCCAACTAAATTCACTTCTACATGCAGAGTTGAGTTTTTTTACTCTTTGAACACTGTGAGCAAAGACACTAACGAAACTAACTATATTAGTACTGGTTTACATGATTAAGCATTTTAAGTTACGTTCCCAAGTATTCCATACTTTTTTCACAGAAAACTTTCCTGCTTATAACCCATTCCAAAGGAGATAAAAAGTCGGCCAATAAGGAACAAAGTCAAAGTCAAAAAGTTTCAAAGTTAGTGAGTACATTAGTAAAAAAAATCATCAAGAAAATAAGCGCTGAATTTTGTGACACTCATAGCATGGATGATAAAGATTTCGTCAAAGAAAATAATACCAGTGGAATAAAGAATGTATAGCAGGAACGTGACAAAAGTTATAATTAAAGGAAATATGCTGTTAAGCATCTCATCATATTTTTATTGAGTGGCCTCTACATATATGAATCTCCATGAACCTTGAAATGGTGACACAAAGAGAAGCATGACTACAATGATGATGCCTATACCTATAAAATTTGTGGCATTCAT
>Ga0210040_10006756_pt1 | contig 14160 bp, 12 predicted proteins | sample CryGeyCG12114_NA_FD_185462 | JGI IMG/M metagenome (GOLD analysis project Ga0210040, IMG submission 185462) | Groundwater microbial communities from aquifer - Crystal Geyser CG19_WC_8/21/14_NA (SPAdes) (version 2) | ecosystem: Environmental > Aquatic > Deep subsurface > Groundwater | place: USA... | reverse complement strand
CGGATCCTTAACCCCGAAAATTGCAATCCATCAATCCATTTTAAAGCTCAAATTTGCTTCATTTCCGTAACTAACTAACTATCTACCAAAACCAACCCTCAATAACTACGTTTACGGTTCATCAATTAAATGGCTCCGACGAAAAAGGGGACAAATGAAACTTCATGTAACCACGAAAGGTTTTTGTGTGGCAACAAACAAATAATTTTTAAAAATCAACTTTTTTTCAAGAAATGATCGAAAATTCTAAAAAAATCATTTTAACTTCGTAGTTTTAATGTTTGGGTAATTTGTTTAACTTCTTGTTGAAAAAATTCAAAGGTTAAATGATCCATCTGTTTTGCTTAAAAAATGACAATTGATGGTTACCACGGATTTTTGATCAAAATGGAGATTAAATTATTACTGCTGGTTTTTAACTGGCAAATTTTGATTTGTCCCCTTTTTCGTCGCAGCACTACAATTATTATTGAAGCATAGCTTACAACACAAAAGCTGAACTTTCCAATAATAATAATAACGAAAATTTCCAATAATAGGGCGTAGTCATCACTTTTCCCCCTAAAAACTAATAACGACCTCTTGCTACATTCGCTTACTGCGGTTTATTTTACCTTTACTTTCTGAATTTTCCGCTTCTGTTAAAAAATTGCGTGTCTTTTCGATCTAAAAAATTTAGTGAGGAGCTCATACTCATATCAATTTAGTTTTGGAATGCAACATCACATTAAATCAAATCTTTCCTGAATCCTGAATACGGATACTGAATATCCATCCAAATATGGGGTTGAGTCTGAAAGGACGAACTGCGCTGCAATCTGTTCATGCTGAATATTTCGCGTTTAAAAATGGTGAATTTAGTCGAATAAATTCAGCATCATTGTTTGGACAGAAAGGTCAATTTAAAAATTCTTCTAAACAATGTCCATTCTCTTTCAATCGCGTAAGTGTTTTCTTCATGAGGATGAGACCTAGTTAATCTAGTATATGTGAACCAGGCCAATATACCAGGAAAGATTATATGTAATATGTGATTGTGATTTATGGATAGGTATACTGGATGGAAGAGTGTAAAATTTCCAAGGATGAGCTGCAACGATGGAAATTGATGAGGCGAAAAACTGAAGAGGAAGGGGGCAGGGAGGTTTTGATGACCGAATTTCGACTTCGCACAAAAAATGAAGCGAAACTTTCACGTGAAAAACGTAAATATTCTCAAGCTTTCATGGATGTTTACACGGCTAAAGGTTGGTTTATAGTACAGTATCAAGTGTATAAAATATATCTTAAACATGCAAGGTGATAGAATATATAATTCTAAACATCACATTGTTAGAGATGCAGATTGACAGTAATAATGTAATTAAGTACAATTTATATTTCGTAGATTCAGGAGCTACAATAGTGAATATTTTTGGTCTCAAAAGGCTCATAGATCCAGATGAAGTTATCAAAAATTGTGTGCCAATTCAATGAAAAATTCTACGGGTGAGTCAGTATAGCAGGGAAAGATTCTGACCCTTTTATATTCTCGAAATTGTGTTCGACTGACCGCTTACTTTTTTATTTTGGATGAAATTTAGAAATATTCTAAGGTTTAATCGTGTATTTTAAGTTATTTAAAAAGATCCTTTTGTATTTTTTATACACCGAAATATTATGTTCCTTGTTGCTATTAAGTTTCGAGAGCTAATTATCGCTATTTATTAGGGCAATCCTTTTATACACATTTTATAACTTCTTGAGAAGTATTGTTGTCTATTGTTCTACTCTAATAAAACCAACTTCTAATGAAACGAGACCTATCAAAGTTTATAGATCGTACACCATTCACAACCAATTGTTTGTTTGAATTTAGTTAAGTAATGTTACTTATGTTGCATTACATATATGTGTATTGCTATTGCTCGAACGTGAAATGCATGACAAAATTATTAGTGGCATTGGCATTAAAAAATCTACGGGTTATTTTGTACCCAGCTCGTAAGCTCGTCAGTATTCTGTATTCAATACAATATCTTGAAATGGTTGTGTTTTTAAATGTATTGACCAATTTACCTGAAAAACAGGGTTTTAATAGGTAGATATTTCCGTACGACAAAAAATGTTGCATACAATGATACAATGGAAGCGTTTTTAGCGTCCTACCACCGCTTACATTCAACACACTAGTTGACTAGTTTATTGGAGGTTTGGAGAACATTGAAGTCAAGATTTAGCCGCGAGTAGACTCACATGTTTTTTTTATTTGAGTTGCTAAACTGATTATACTGACTGATTTATACATTATACATAAAAAGCAAAATCTTACGGGTTTGCAAATATTTTTAATGGCCGTTAATGGTCTTTTGATTTGAGCAGTGTACTTGTCGAAAACAAGTAGTTTGCGTATGATGCAATTTACTTTTCCGTCGTATTTTTAAGACTGAATACCAACAAAATATGTGGAGAATTAGTTGCTACCGGTGTCACCGAAATTTGACTTCAGCTTCATCATTGATGTCTAGCAAATCCGATCCACCATCAACACAGCTGTATAGATCAATCAATAGTTATATTTTAGCTAAAAATGTTGCATTCAAATCTAGTGCGAGTGCTAATATATGCGCGATACAAAAACAATTTTCAACGTCGACTAATGAGACCTTAAAAGAAGAACTGGAAGATTCAGGTAAAGAAACAAAATGTGCCGAAGTATTCAATAACTCACCATCTGATTCATCGGTCAGTGATAAAGAGACAAAAGAAGAAGTAGACTATTCTTGGACCGAAAAGCTTGTGTATAGCTCCTTTCTTCACCAGTTTGTTCGGAAAGAAAAATCTACCTATCAAGACAGAATTTACGGGAAGGCAATCAAAGCGGAAATAGAAGCTAAAGAATCGTATGATAAGTATAAAAAGTCTCTTCCTTTAGGAGTACTGTACAAATTGTCAGAATCCCCCTTGTCGTTAGAGGATGCAGTATCTCAGGCGAATGCTAAAGAAGGGGGTGACAGCTACCAATTTCCTTTCCAAATAGTAACAAATATGGATAGCTCGCCTGCAAAAGATAATGACTCTAGTGACAATTTTGATAGCAAATGGTACAAAAGTGAAGCCGAAAAGTTACGAGAGCTTGGATTACCCATAGAAAATATTTTAGATGATCCTACATATTCAAATGAAATAACTGAGGCCAAATATGAGGAAATGGAGTCATTAGGAGAGTATGGAATTGAAGATCCTACCGTTCCACCAAGTAAACAGCCATGCCAGGGATGTGGAGCTTTATTACATTGTCAAAATAAGACAATTCCTGGGTATGTTTTTCGTTACTGGTATATGTACGGAAAGCGAGAAGTTTTCAATTAACATTGGTTCACCTATTGACATACAGATACATCCCTAGTGAACGATTTAAAATAATAGTTAAGGAAAGGAATTTACAAGGAGAAATCTGCCAAAGATGCTATTTTTTAGAAAATCATAAGGCAGCGCTTAGTGTGAACGTTTCGGCAGAAGATTATCCGAAGATCATGAATCAAATAAAAGACAAGTTTGCTATGGCTCTCCTTGTTGTAGACCTGTTTGATTTCCCTTGCTGCATCTGGCCAGGTCTCGTTGATATTATTGGTAAGAGAAAATGTTTCTAATTTTCACTTTCTTGACGATTTAACAATGCTGATTTTTAAATTTTTCCAAATTTTTTCAAATTTTTCAGGACCTAAAAGGCCCATATTTGTTGTTGGAAATAAAGTTGACTTGTTGCCCCAAGATTCTGATATGTATCTTATGCATATAAAGCAATGCTTGAAGGATTCTGTAGTAAATGCTGGTTTTAATGAAAAGCGGATTAAAAATGTGTCCTTAATCAGTGCTAAGACAAATTTTGGAATTGAAGACTTGATTGCCGACATACAAAAGCAATGGGGTAGTAAAGGTGAAAAAACTCACTCAGTTTCATCGGATATGCGGTTTCATATGTTATGTTCGATTTTTTTCGCTAACTTGCTGCATTTTTATTTTTCGCAGGTGATATCTTGATTTTGGGGTGCACCAACGTGGGAAAGTCATCCTTATTTAATGCCTTGTTGCAGTCAGACCTGTGCAAAATCCAGGCTGCAGATATGATTCAAAGAGCAACTATTTCCCCATGGCCAGGAACTACAATCAATCTTTTAAAAGTAAGTCGTCATAGAATTGTAATGCACTTATTCGTTTAAAAAAAATTATGATGTAATAATGCTCTTTGTTGTGTTTCTTGACTGGGACAGTTTCCTATCATGAAACCCGTGGGATGGCGCATGGCACTCATGCAGAAAAGACGTTCTGCCGACTATGCGATTCTTCAAGCTGAAAGATATTTGAGACGGATGCAACTAAAGGAAACCCGTCAGCCCGAGTTAGCCACTTTAATTGGACGTTTAGGAAGAACATTCGAGAGTAGTATGAAAAGTGCAGCAGTAAACAATGCACAAACAGTCAAAGATCCATTCACTTTTAATGTAAATGCCAGGAATGTACGATTATTCCAAGAAGGAAAATGGAATCCAGATGATCCAGCATTTGCACATGGTGCCTGGTGTTGTGATACGCCAGGTGCTGTAAATGAGAATCAGGTAATCAATCAGCTTGCTCACTCGCTCAGACAATGGTTTTATGAATTGTTCTAAAATTAATGTTTCAATAATTTCAGCTTTTAGATCAACTCACATTGTCTGAATTGAAGACTCTACTGCCCAATAGCATCATTAAGCCGCACACTTACTTTGTGCGAGCTGGGCACACCCTATTTATTGCTGGTTTAGCAAGAATTGACTTTATTGAGGGAGCAAAGCCAATAAGATTTACAGTGTTTACAGCCTCTGGAGTGCCGGTTACCGTTGTTGAAACCCAAAATGCCGATGAAGTGTACAATAAGGTTTGTTCAGTTTGGCTCTATATTTCCTATGTCTTCTCCCATTTCCACCATTTACTTAATTGACATCCACTTCTTATAATAGGCTTTGGGGACCCGTATATTTAGTATTCCTTTTGGAAGCAAAGAAAGGATACGAAAGTTCCCTGCTTTGGTGCCCCAGGGATTTCAATTGGAAGGAATTGGTCATAAATGTAGCTGTGCAGATATTGTACTGTCGTCAATAGGTATGAAAACGAAATTTTCTTTCAAAAAAAATTAATGATGTGGTACAAGTGAAATGAAGCTCTTTCTTTGTTTACGATTTTACAGGTTGGTTGGCAGTTACAGCTATGGAAAATCAGCAATGTTTTCTGAAAGTGTACACTCCGAATGGCAAAGGCATGTTTGTTCGGAGACCTTCTTTACTCCAGTATGCAGTGAATCTTAAAGGGAAAAGGCTCCGTAATACTCCTGCATATGTTCCCCATCGCATATTCTTGCCTAAAGTTCCGCCGACATAACTTTGCATTTGTAGTTTTAGTAAACTGTAGACGTTTTATATTTTTTATGAGAAATAAAATTGTTGGAAACCTGTTTTAAATCAAAAATTGACAAAAAGCATGCGATTATTTCAGGTTTGAACAGTTTTCAACTGCTACCGATCAATATAGGATATGTATAAATGGAATGACAATGCTCATTTGAGTGGTGATTGCTATTAAATTGATCATGATGATTATTAGTTTAGGCATTTTGAACATATTTTTTGAATGTCTTGTAGCATTCATTAAGATTTGATGTGATTTATTTCGTCCGTGCGTTATGGTTATGGAACTCTACCAAATAATTTAGACTGGTATGTTATTCTGGTTTTGACCATTCACCATTCACATGGAGGATTAACTAAATGAATGAAACGAACTTTTCTTCAAGGGTCATAGCATAAATACATAAATAAAAAATGTCGCGTGAAGATTGGTATTGTAGTTTGACTATGAGAGATGGCTGCAACATAGAAAAGATAGGCCAAAATCCGATCGTTAGAGATATCTTCTTACAGAATCTATATAATAATTAAGTCCAGTTCAGTGCTATAATTAAGACAGCACGACGCTGATCAATTTTTAAGGCAGCGATTTGACGAGTAAGCATACTTACCTAGCGTATAACATAGGAGAGAAAATGACACTCAAATTACATTTTGGATTGTTCTTTTTAGCCGAAATCCGTGATTAGTTATTATTTATATATTTATTTATACATAGTATCCTTTTACAAGGTTAATACATACAGTGAGAACATCATTACTTCAGTAATATTGAGAGTTATTAGTTTTTTAAAAGTTTTAGCATTTTAGTCATAGAAAATTTTAATTAAAGTGTGTCTGGAAATTTTTATAAAAGCATTGTAGCCAATTGTAGCTATTATATGTTAGTGGTCATTTCTTCATATTCACACACGAGCAGGATGTTGAAATACTAGTTTTTGTTTAATCAGTTTTAGACATATCCTGCAGTCCCTATTATAATAATGCGCTATGCAATATTCACTACTGGAATGGTTGGTTGACTTGACTGTATCAGATTTTAGCAGAACATGTGCACTTTCCAGACACTGTTCTGGATGTTATGGTTATGGTGTTATTATCTAGCTCTGAATTCATCATAAAAATACAAACTGTTGCTGTAGAAATCGTGGCCTTAAAACATATGTTATGTTTTCATATTATATGTATTCATAGCAGTAGGTTCATCACACCAATTGGCATTATTGAGTATTGAGTGCTCCGCGTACACGCACGCTTACACCCAACTTACTGCTATAATTTTTTCCTTCCAAAACTTTAGAATTTTCGCGTGCATCATGCAGAATGGACATTCAAATGAAACCACAAAGGGTGAGGATGGCATTGAAGGGTTTTCTAACGTAACTGAACAAGATGCGAAGGAATACCTCAACAATTACAAAGCTCATAAACGTGGCATTTCATTCCATGAGATGGTGAAGGTTTACACGGACTGGGCTAAAAGCTACGACCAGGTGAAACTTACTCTCGTTAGTTCGCAGTATGTTATGCTGTGAAAGCTTTATTTACAATGCAGGATTTGTATTTTCATTATGCACGCACATTTTACGCAGGATCTCTGTCCTGGGCGTTATAATGGGCCAGAAATCGCTACTGAGTTTATGAGCAAGTATTATTCTGAAGACATGCGAGCTAGTGTGAAGATAATAGATGTTGCTGCTGGCACCGGACGAGTTGGTTTTAAACTTCACGAAAAGAGATTCAGGTACTATATCTTTTAAATTGAAGCATTGAAGTATTCCAGTTTTTACAAGTCTTCAAGAATCCATACAAAAGTGTTGACGCAATTTACTATTTAAGGAATATGGATGCACTGGAACCATCTGAAGGCATGATGCAGATTTTAAGGGACAGAAAAGTTTACACGAACTATTTTCAACATCCAATTGGCTATGGTGTTATCGAAGAGATTGCGCCAAGTAAAAATATGTTGAATTAAATATATAGGTCCAATTGAATTTGATGTTCAGTTTTTGAATTCATATTGTCTTTTTTCTTTTAAGAAACATACGATAGTTTGGTTATTGCTGGGGGAATGGGAGAAGGTCATATTCCAGTAAGTGCAATGGATGAGATGATTCGAATTGTGAAGCTAGGTACAAATTTTGAAGTGTATTATCATTGAATATTGTAGCATTTAATTTTTATTGTAGTGTTCTTTCTCAAATATACATGTTATTCTAATGAGTAACCAATGCAAATGCGCATCTTGAACCCGAATAATTGATGAATATTTTTGCTCTTGAAACCTGTAGGAGGGATTGTTGTAATTGTAATGAGAGAAGAATATCTTTCGTACGTGGAAGAGTATGTTGGAAAATTAGAGCCTTATATGACACGATTGGAGCAACAGGGATATTGGAAATTGGTAAGTTAGAAATTATATGATCTCGGTATTATTATGAAGTTATAAGATACTGTATAAGTAAATATGTATAAGATAAGTAGCAATAATCATGTTTCATGTCTATTGTTTAAAGGTGAGCAGAAATATAGTTCCCAACTACTCGTTCAATAAGAACGGGGTGGTATTTCTGTATGAAATAGTGAGTGAAAAATGGCCCACATCAAAAGTTTGAAGAAGGTCTACTCTGTCTGCCCATTTTTACCGCATGCACAAACTTTAACTGTTAAACTATTTTGGAATCTCGGCAAACAATTATTTGTTGGAAAAATTAAAAAATCCGCTTACTAACTGTTATGTTTACTCATTTTTATTTACGCTATCAGAAACATGATTAGGTAGGACATTACAAAATACAATTCTGCATGCATGCATGCATTGCATGCCCAAATAAGTATATTTATGTTCAAGATTAAATGAATGCATCGTCGATAGTGTCAAAGTTAATAAATCTACCATTGCCCCACGGCCTCATCCTCTGTAGTTTAGTACCCTGTTTTTCAAAAAATATTCCACAGCTTCACGCTTGCAAGGAAAATATTTTAGTTCAGACACGGTTGAAAACTACTGGACAGAGCTACATTTATCAATGGTTGGAAATTATGTTAAAAAACCATTCACAAGTCCTTATACTAATCGCGTGCCAACGAAAACCGTGTACTAGAGGGTAAAAAGACCTAAACTTGCTATGTTCCACCACAAAAACTCATTGCACTGATGACTGTTGCATACCCATTTCACATTCACACACTGTGAGTCCTTTATAGTCCGCGCAGAACTGAAACGGAGGGAATGCAATGCTATGGGACATGCATTTGTGTGTATTCGACGTCCGTTTGAGTTTTGAGAATAGAGTACATCGTTCTTGACTTTTCAGCAAAGGTTAAAAACTAATAGTGTATACTCAACTTCACGAAAATGAATCCGTTCGGCTTCTATTCACGTCTTCGTCAAGTATATTTAGCTATACACAGGACCAGCAATTTTTATAACAAACATATACTGCACGATTTATACATTTTGCATGAACCAATAGAGATACACTTTTTTTCTGGCTCGCAATCCACAGCGGAACTTGATGCGGGTCTGTTCCTCATTTAGTTATTTGTAATCCAACAATCCTATCTTTTCTACAATTTTGTACTATCTAACTTGATCACAATATGATTCTTTACATCTAACTAAAAGCGTAAGTGCTAATTTTTGTTGCATGCATAAGCAGTTTTTTTCATTTACCATTTTATAAATATCAATCTTAAAAAACACGTACAAAGACGATTCCAATACTAAAAAATGCTTAACAAATACACATGTTCTAACGCATATATAAAAACAGGAATGCAAACTCAGATACGGGCCGTGGATTACTCATTGCTCACGCTACAGCCATAGTTTGTACTCTCGGTTCGCATGTGTATTTTTTAAGTACAGTTTGATGGTTGACTGTCCGTCCATAATTCCGTAGGTTGGTTTTTTATTAGTTGGCTGAACTCTCTGTAAAGTGTTATTGAAGCAGTTTTATCCATTTATTTGTACATTTGCTACATTCAAGATTAATCACAAAAAAACGGTAAGTCGAGTAATGATAAGAACATTTATTAGTCATCTCACCTGTGTAGAATTCATAAGTTTGTGAAAAGTCACTGGTTCGCTGTACAATATTTTGAGTGTGTATGATAATTTTGAGACTTGGGTTGGGACAGTCAAATACACTTTTCAACATTTCTCTGGGGAGATAACGTAGGTTTGAAAATTTGGTTTTTAGATTTAAAGGAGTTTTTACGTGCTGAGCTGTGATTTTTTAGTTTTTAAAATTATTGGATAAATTGAATAATAATGGGAACCACCGGCAAAACGCAAACCGGCGTCACTGACTTTTTGTGAATTTATTTGATATTCGCTGACTTTGGTTATTGCTGATTGTTTTTTAGGTTGCCAATTTCAACTGAGGACCAATCGACGATACTGACTTTTTGCTCAGTGTTTAATATTTTATCAATTTTTCACGCTAAACTCTGACATTGATAGAATGGCGTACAATTGCAGTAAGCATAATTTGTTTTATCGAAAAACAATGCCTGGTTACAGTTAAAAGTATATATTGATTCAAATTGTGTAAAAATTATTTAGAATATACCTTTGCGACACTTCCCCGCACCCAAAGAGGAACTCCATTGGTTCTTGGGGGTGATCCAAAGGGTCAAAATTTCCTCTATGCGAACAATAACAGTGTCATCATTCGTAGTATAGAGGTAATTTAAAGTTACAACTCTGCATTTTAAAGGGCATGTGAACACTAAAAAGATTTGACTTTCCATGCATGTATCAAAATTTCCAACTCATTCGGCCTTGTTTTTTGATCAGAATCCAGCCATTTCAGATATTTACACGGAACACTCTACTAGCGTCACTGTTGCCAAGTACTCTCCAAGCCGGTTTTACATAGCGTCTGCCGGTAATGATAATTAAAATATCAATAGTAGTTGAAGATTTATTGACTAAAAAGTTACTTTTTAACGTTCATTGATGTTTATAGATCAATCTGGAAAGGTTAGAATTTGGGATACCGTGAATAAAGAACATATTCTTAAGAATGAATTCCCCATTTTTGGTGGACCAATCAAAGATATTGGTTGGTCACCAGACAGTCAAAGAATGGTTGTGGTTGGCGAAGGAAGAGAAAAGTAAGAAATCGCATCAGCTTTGTCCCAGAAGATAGACTCTCATTATAGTGTGAAAGATATTTCTAATGCACGTAATCTGTTCAAAGGTTTGGTCATGTTTTCCTTGCTGACACGGGGACTTCTGTTGGAGAGATTTCTGGACAGTCCAAAGCGATCAACTCTTGTGATTACCGTCCAAGTAGACCATTTAGAATTATTACTGGAAGCGAGGATAACACTATTGGAATTTTTGAGGGTCCACCGTTCAAGTTTAAGATGACGAAAAAAGTAAGTTCAGTGTCCCACATCATCTTCATCATCATCAATTTATCGTAAGATCACATCATATTCTGATACCTGACTAACTTTTCCTCCTCTTAGGAACACAGCCGTTTCGTTCAAGCCGTTAGGTACTCTCCAGACGGAGAAAAATTTGCTTCTGCCGGTTTCGATGGCAAAGCTTTTCTTTACAGTGGAAAAGAATCTGAACTTATTGGTGAGATCGGATCACCAGCGCATAGCGGTGGCGTTTACGGGGTATTTATGATATATATGTATACCTATATTACAGAGCACATGAGCGATAATAACTTTTAGTTAGTTACAAAAACTTGTGAATAATACTGAGTTATTTTGGCTATTAAGTTAATAGCCAAAATAACTCAGTGAAAAATACCCAGAAAACAACAGAAAAACAGAAAAAACAGATAAAAAACAGAATCACTGCTGTTAATAGTATTAACAGCAGTGATTCTGTTTTTTATTGAAGATATTTCTCTCTCATGATATGTTTTACTGATTGAGTGTTCTATTTAACTTTCCAAGCATTTATGGATTTGTCTTTTGTTTATTTAGATTGCCTGGAGTCCAGATAGTAAGAAGATTTTGACTGCCTCCGGAGACAAAACTTGTCGTCTATGGGATGCAGAAACCAGAGAAATGATAACAGAGTTTAAGATGGGAAATCAAGTAGATGATCAACAAGTAAGTAATTAGAAAAAATAAATCGGTGATCTCCAATATTTATTTTATCTACTAATACTAACTGAATTGCCAAAATTAAACAGGTTTCGTGCCTTTGGCAAGGAGAAAATATCATAACCGTGTCATTGAGCGGTTTCATTACATACCTTGACATCAACAACCCGGAAAAGCCTTTGCGTGTAGTTAAGGTTTGTGTTTGGACTATTGTAGATTAATTTATCGTTAATCAGACTTGAATATTTCAGTTTCAAGTGTTTGTTATAATATGCCTTTTAGGGACACAATAAGCCCATAACTGTCCTGTGCCTAAATGATTCACGAGACAAAATTTTCACGGGCTCTCACGACGGATGGGTTACTATTTGGGACGTAAAAACTGGAGAAAATGATCGAATTGGAGGAACTGGACATGGGAATCAAATAAATGGAATGAAATGTGTTGGGAACACATTGTATACTTGTGGCATTGATGATACTCTTCGATTGGTGGAAATTAGTGCAAATATATATACCAATGTGAACGATGTGAAACTAGGCTCACAACCAAGGGGCATGGACGTCGCCAACAATCGAGTATTTATTGCAACTGTAAAAGAGGCAAGTTGTTTTAATATTTGCAATGTGACACTACTTCAAAAGTCGTTGGAAGGGCATTTGTCATAGCTTTAATGTTGTGGCGAATAGTCAATGATCTTTCAAACTATTTTCTGTCGTATCCTTCTACTTGAAATCCATGAAAAGGAATGAAATTAGTTTAATGTTCTTTTTGTTATAGCTCCTTATACTTGAAGATGGGCGTAAAGTTGGCAGTTTGCCAATTGATTACGAGCCATCCAGTCTTGCTATAAGTCCAACGCAAGGAGATATTGCCGTGGGAAGCTCAAGTGCAGACCACAAAGTAAGTGACACAAGCTAATTACCAATCATATGAAATGAACTTAGCCCTCGTATTCCTAAATATAATTGGACTAATGACCTTTGACTCTATGTAGGTTCACATTTATGTTGTCACTGGAACCACCTTCTCGCCCAAATCTGCACTAGACCATTTGGGACCCGTGACGGATGTTGCTTACTCTCCAGATGGAAACTATTTGGCTGCATCCGATGGAAACCGTAAAGTCATCCTTTATTCTACGTCAACATATGAAGTGAGCGCATTTATTAAGTTGGTTACTTTGATGACCGTTTGTTTTTAATGCATTAACTAATCAAGTTTTAATAATTCTATAATAGTTGGCCCACAACAAAGAATGGGGCTTTCACAGTGCTCGCGTGAATGCTGTTGCATGGTCTCCCAATTCGAAATTAGTGGCGAGTGGAAGTTTGGATACAACGATTATCGTTTGGTCTGTGGATCAACCAGCCAAGCACTTGATTATTAAAAGTATGACCTAGAGTGGGAAATAAGATTATGTAAACATAGGAGGTTTGTTAACATATGGTTTTCATTTATTCTAGATGCACATCCTCAGAGTCAGATTACAAAATTATTGTGGATTGATGACAAAACTATTGTATCCACTGGACAGGACGCGAACACTAAAATTTGGGAAATAGAAAACTTCCCAGCATAAGTTGGTTCCTATTGTATAGTGTTGATAGGACTGTAATTATAATTTACTGTGAGATGATCACAAGAAAAGCCTTCCTGAGCACTATATATTAGTATTACATGCACTTGGTTTTACTTGGTTCGGTTCTCCTGTGCACAGATTATCTTCCTCCAAAAGCAATACATATTGATTAACAAAACTAGCTTTAAAAGTATGCTTGATTTTAGCTTCACCACAGGAACTAACTCTACGCAATGTATGACAATATTTATGTGTATGTAATGTATTGAACGCATGATTGTTGAAGAATTATTGTAATTTTACATGACATTTTTGTACTAACCATAAAACCGAAGGTTTGAACTTTTGCTATGCTTATCATAAAAAATCTCTTGTTCATAATATACGTCTTGGGAGCAATATTATGAAGCATTCATAATCATCATGTGATGTGTGATCGGCCTTCAGTATTTTAAAAGTGTGTCCTGCTTCATGTGATTTAACCTGATAATAATTAGAGAAAACAAATTTTCTAGTCTTTTTCTGTCTTTTGAGTACCATGGAGATTTTCTGGACATTAGTACTGTTACCTTATTGATTGCAATAAGTATAGGGAGTGCATTTAATTATTTTCTTCGCTAAATTATCCCTTGAATATTAGTAAAGTTGTTGCAGGAAATTCTGTATGCATGCTATCAGTAAGTCTCTATTCTTTATATTACTACGTCACAATATTGTTGAATAAACTATGCTTGATGCGTTTAAGGTTGAGTTATACTTTGAGGCGTGAATTATAGTTATCTACTTTTAGGCTTGAAGTTTGAGGCTTATCTATGCAAAATGTTAAGAGGTTGAACCTGCATTTTTTGTGTGTAAAAGTAAAACTCCAGCTTAAGATACTAGGGTTAGCCTGGAGCGCCGGGGTATTAGTAGTATGTATAGGCCTATATACCCATGCACACCAAGCTCCATGCATTTAGATCATGGAAACCCACACCACTATACAGCCATGCACACCATACTCCATGCATTTAGATCATGGGAACCCACACCACTATATACCCATGCACACCAAGCTCCATGCATTT
>Ga0210040_10006754_pt1 | contig 14163 bp, 15 predicted proteins | sample CryGeyCG12114_NA_FD_185462 | JGI IMG/M metagenome (GOLD analysis project Ga0210040, IMG submission 185462) | Groundwater microbial communities from aquifer - Crystal Geyser CG19_WC_8/21/14_NA (SPAdes) (version 2) | ecosystem: Environmental > Aquatic > Deep subsurface > Groundwater | place: USA... | reverse complement strand
TGACGGGAACCGCAGCGAGAGCAACCGCAGTGACGGCAACCGCAGTGACGGCAACCGCAGTGACGGGAACCGCACCGAGGCGAACCGCACCGAGTCGAGCCGCACCGACGGAAAGGCCGCGGACGGCAGCCGACCGGACAACCGGCCCGAGGACGAGGGCGGCCGACGCAACCGCCGCCGGCGGGGCCGCGACCGCAACGACCGGGTCGAGCGTCCCGAGCGCACCGACCGCCCTCAGCGCGGGCGCAGCGAGCCGGACACCACGGTGCTCGAGGACGACGTGCTGGTGCCTGCCGCAGGGATCCTCGACGTGCTCGACAACTACGCGTTCGTGCGCACCAGTGGCTACCTGCCTGGGCCCGACGACGTCTACGTCTCGCTCTCGATGGTGCGCCGGCTCGGTCTGCGCCGCGGCGACGCGGTGACGGGCCAGGTGCGCCAGCCCCGCGAAGGCGAGCGCAAGGAGAAGTTCAACCCGATGGTGCGCATCGACACCGTCAACGGCGCCGACCCGGAGACCGCGCGGACGCGGGTCGAGTTCCAGAAGCTCACCCCGCTCTACGCCTCGGAGCGGCTCCGCCTCGAGACCGAGCCGACCAACCTGATCGGTCGGGTCATCGACATCGCGGCCCCGATCGGCAAGGGCCAGCGCGGCTTGATCGTGTCTCCGGCCAAGGCCGGCAAGACGATGGTGATGAAGTCGATCGCCAACTCGATCACCAGCAACAACCCCGAGTGCCACCTGATGGTGGTGCTGGTCGACGAGCGCCCCGAGGAGGTCACCGACTTCGAGCGCTCGGTGAAGGGCGAGGTCATCTCCTCCACCTTCGACCGGCCGGCCGGTGACCACACCGCCGTCGCCGAGCTGGCGATCGAGCGCGCGAAGCGCCTGGTGGAGCTCGGTCACGACGTCGTGGTCCTGCTCGACGGGATCACCCGGCTGGGGCGTGCCTACAACCTCGCTGCACCGGCCAGCGGGCGGATCCTGTCCGGCGGGGTGGACTCCGCGGCGCTGTACCCCCCGAAGCGATTCTTCGGTGCGGCCCGCAACATCGAGGACGGCGGCTCGCTGACCATCCTGGCCACGGCCCTCATCGAGAGCGGCTCGAAGATGGACGAGGTGATCTTCGAGGAGTTCAAGGGCACCGGGAACATGGAGATCCGCCTGCGTCGCGAGTTCGCCGACAAGCGGATCTTCCCCGCCATCGACGCGGTGCAGTCCGGCACCCGCCGCGAGGAGCTCCTGATGAGCCAGGAGGAGCTGGCGATCATCTGGAAGCTCCGGCGGGTGCTCTCGGGACTCGACGGGCAGCAGGCCCTCGAGCTGCTGCTCGAGCGGCTGAAGAGGACCACGACCAACATCGAGTTCCTGATGCAGGTGCAGAAGACCACCCCGACGCCCGGCGGTCGCGACGACTGATCCGGCGTCGTGGCCGGGAAGCAATCCGCGGCCGCGGCGGTTGTGACAACTGTCAGCGCGTCAGGGGATTGGCCCCGCAGGCCGGCCTCCTGGCAGACTGGACCACTGGTTCCGGTTCACGTGCCCCGCGGGGGCACGACCCGGCGACCGCACCCCTCGAGAGGACACCATGAAGACCAACGCCCACCCCGAGTACTACGACACCCAGGTCACCTGCACCTGCGGCAACCAGTTCACGACGCGCAGCACCATCGCGAGCGGCAGCATCCACTCCGACGTGTGCTCCCAGTGCCACCCCTTCTACACCGGCAAGCAGAAGATCCTCGACACCGGTGGTCGCGTGGCCCGCTTCGAGAAGCGCTATGCCGCCGCTGCGCAGAAGTCGGCCAAGCCGGCCGAGAGCAAGTAGCTCCATCGCCGACGCCGGTCCCCGCACTGCGGGGGCCGGCGTTCGCGTCGTCCGGACCCGGGACGAGACTCGTCGAGGCGGTTCACGAGCGGGGCACGGGCGGGCGCCAGCAAGCACGACCGAGCACGAGGAAGGGGTGGCGAGATGTTCGAGGCCGTCGACGGTCTGGTCGCCGAGCACGCGGAGATCGAGCAGCGCCTGGCCGACCCCTCGATCCACGCCGACCAGGGCCTGGCCAAGCGCCTGAACCAGCGCTACGCCGAGCTCTCGGCGATCGTGCGCACCTACGACGACTGGCGCCGTCTCGGTGACGACATCGGCGCCGCCGAGGAGCTCGCCGGCGAGGACGAGTCCTTCGCCGCCGAGGCCGTGCAGCTGGCCGAGCGCCGAGCGACCGCCGAGGAGCGGCTGCGCCACCTGCTGGTGCCGCGCGACGCCGCCGACGCCAAGGACGCGCTGCTGGAGATCAAGTCCGGCGAGGGCGGCGAGGAGTCGGCCCTGTTCGCCGGGGACCTGCTGCGGATGTACACCCGCTACGCCGAGCGCCGGGGCTGGAAGACCGAGCAGCTCGACGCCACCGACTCCGACCTCGGCGGCTACAAGTCGGTCACGGTCGCGGTCAAGGCCAAGGGCGTCGCGGAGCCGGGGGAGACCCCCTACGCGTTGCTGAAGTTCGAGGGCGGGGTGCACCGCGTCCAGCGGGTGCCGGTGACCGAGAGCCAGGGCCGGGTGCACACGTCGGCGGCCGGTGTGCTGGTGATGCCGGAGGCCGAGCAGGTCGACGTGCACATCGAGGACAAGGACATCCGCATCGACGTGTTCCGGTCCTCCGGGCCGGGCGGTCAGTCGGTGAACACCACCGACTCGGCCGTGCGGATCACCCACCTGCCGACCGGCATCGTCGTGAGCTGCCAGAACGAGAAGAGCCAGCTGCAGAACCGCGAGCAGGCGATGCGGATCCTGAGGGCCCGGCTGCTGCAGGCGGCCCAGGACACCGCGGCGGCCGAGGCGTCCGACGCGCGGCGCTCCCAGGTCCGCACGGTCGACCGCTCCGAGCGGATCCGCACCTACAACTACCCGGAGAACCGGATCTCCGACCACCGCACCGGGTTCAAGGCCTACAACCTCGACCAGGTGCTCGACGGGGACATGGAGGCGCTGGTCGAGTCCTGCGTCCAGGCCGACCTCGCGGCCCGACTGGACGCGCTGGAGCCGCAGCAGTGACCGACCCGTCACTGCCCGCGCGACCCACCGGGAGAGGTGCGGGCGAGGCGAGGAGGCGGTTGAGGGACGCAGCAGAGGTGCTGCGCGGAGCCGGCGTGCCGAGCCCCGACTTCGATGCCGCCGAGCTGCTGGCGCACGTGCTCGGCACGACGCGTGCGTCACTCCCGCTGGTCGACTCGGTGCCGCCCGCGCACGCGCAGGTGTACGACGTCCTGGTGGCCCGTCGCGCGGCCCGGGAGCCGTTGCAGCACCTGACGGGAACCGCCGCGTTCCGCCACGTCGAGCTGGCCGTCGGGCCGGGTGTGTTCACGCCCCGGCCCGAGACCGAGCTGGTGGCGGGCTGGGCCGTGGACCGCGCGCAGGAGGTGGCCGCGGCCGGCGCCACGCCGGTGGTCGTCGACCTGTGCACCGGGTCGGGGGCGATAGCGCTGGCCGTCGCCACCGAGGTGCCGACCGCGCAGGTGCACGCCGTGGAGCTGGGGGAGCCCGCCCACGCGTGGGCCGAGCGCAACCTGGCGGGCTCGGGGGTCGACCTCCGGCTGGGGGACATGGCCGATGCCTTCGAGGATCTCGACGGCATCGTGGACGTGGTGGTCTGCAACCCGCCGTACATCCCGCTGGAGGCGTTCGAGTCGGTGGCGCCGGAGGCGCGGGACCACGACCCGGCGCTCGCGCTGTTCTCCGGCGACGACGGCCTGGTCGCCACCCGCGTCCTGGAGCGGGTCGCGGCGCGGCTGCTGCGCCCCCGCGGTGTCGTCGGCACCGAGCACGCCGACGTGCAGGGCGAGGCTGTCCCCGCGGTGTTCACCGCGGCCGGTCGGTGGACCCAGGTGCGCGACCACGCCGACCTGGCCGGCCGTGCCCGCTACACGACCGCGCGACTGGCACCATGACCGTGTGAGCGACGCCGACCGACCTGCTGCACCCGGAGCCGGCTCTGAGCCCGAGGGCCCTGCCGACGACCCGCCGGTCTCGGTGGGTGGGGCGCAGCGCTTCAGCACCGCCGACCCGACCGAGCGGGAGGCGGGCATCGCGAACGCCGTGCTCGCGGTGACGCGGGGCCAGCTGGTGGTGCTGCCCACCGACACGGTCTACGGCATCGGGGCCGACGCCTTCGACGCCGACGCGGTGAACCGGCTGCTGGCCGCGAAGGGACGCGGACGGGAGATGCCGCCCCCGGTGCTGGTCTCCGCCGTCACCACCCTCGACGCGCTCGCGGTGGGGCTGCCGTGGTACGTCCGGCACCTGACCGAGGCGTTCTGGCCCGGTCCGCTGACCCTGGTGTGCCGTCAGCAGCCCTCCCTGCAGTGGGACCTCGGTGACACCCGGGGCACGGTGGCGGTGCGGATGCCCGACCACGAGGTCGCCCTCGAGCTGCTGTCGCGCACGGGGCCGCTGGCCGTGAGCAGCGCGAACAGGAGCGGGATGCCGGCCGCCACCGACGCGGACGCGGCCGAGGACATGCTCGGCCCGTCGGTGACCGTGCTCCTCGACGGGGGACCCACCCCGGGGGCGCTGCCGTCCACGATCGTCGACGTCACGGGGACGCCGGGGCGGGTGCTGAGGCTCGGTGCGCTGTCGCTGGAGGCCCTCAACGAGGTGGTCGCGCCGCTCGGCGTCGAGATCACCGACGAGGGCTGACCCGCTCCGTGCGCGAGTACCTCACCGTCTTTCTGGTCGCCGCGGTCGCGACGTACCTGCTCGGCGTGGTCGCGCGGGAGGTCGCGCTGCGCACCGGCGCGGTCGCCAAGGTCCGCGACCGGGACGTGCACGCGGTCCCGATCCCGTACTTCGGCGGGGTGGCGATGCTGGGCGGGCTGTGCGCGGCGTACCTCGTCGCGCACCGGCTGCCCTTCCTGTCGCTGAGCGACCAACAGGTCTTCCACGACACCGCGGTGGTGCTCATCGGCGGTGCGATGATCTGCGCCCTGGGCGTCCTCGACGACCTCTTCGAGCTCGACGCGCTGACCAAGCTCGGCGGCCAGGTGCTCGCTGCCGGGTTCCTGGTGGTCAACCAGGTGCAGTTCTTCTCCTTCCAGCTGCCCGGCCGCGGGCAGTTCAGCCTCACCGGCGCGCAGTCGGCGCTGCTGAGCGTGCTCGTCGTGGTCGCCACGGTGAACGCGGTGAACTTCGTCGACGGTCTGGACGGGCTGGCCGCGGGGGTGGTGGGCATCGGCGCGGTGGCCTTCTTCACCTTCGCCTACAAGCTCGCCGACGCGAACAAGGAGACGCTGGCGATCAGTGCGGCGCTGCTGTGCGCGGCGCTCGCCGGGGCCTGCGTCGGCTTCCTGCCGCACAACTTCTTCCCGGCGCGGATCTTCATGGGGGACTCCGGCTCGATGCTGATCGGACTGGTGCTGTCCGGGTCGGCGCTCACGCTCACCGGGCAGTTCGCCAACGTCGACCTCACCGACGGTGCCGGCGGCTCGCAGGCAAGCCTGCTGCCCACCCTGCTGCCGATCGTGCTGCCGATCTCCATCCTCGTCGTCCCGTTCGCGGACCTGGTGCTCGCCGTGGTCCGGCGGACGCGCGCCGGGCGCTCGCCGTTCGCGCCCGACAAGCAGCACCTCCACCACCGCCTGCTCGAGATCGGGCACTCGCACCGGCGCGCGGTGCTGATCATGTGGCTGTGGGCCGGGCTGATCGCCTTCGGTGGGGTGCTGGCGAGCCTCTACACCAGCCGGCTGACGGTGCTGGTGCTGGTGGTGTGGGTGGTGCTGACGGTGCTGCTCACCTTCGCCGTGCCGCGCGTCCAGCGGCCGGCCGCGCGGGGCTGACCGGCGGTTCCGCGATTTCCGCAGCGGCCCCCCCTTGTGCTAGTTTTCACAAGCGTTCCGAGGCCCGCTCGTCGGGTGGGGACGCCGTCCCCGCCAGCTCCCCAGAACGGCCGCCGACATGACGACCGCACCTCTGCCGAACGGCTCTCGCCGGTCTGCCCACGTCCTGAGCCCGGAGACCCGGACCGCCTCGCTCGCCACCTGTCTGCTCGCGGTCCTCGCCGTGGCGCTGGCCTACCCGTTGTCCGGCGGCCCTGGCGCCGCCGGTGCTGCGATCGGTGCCGGGATGGTGCTGGTCTTCTTCGCCTTCGGGGCGGTGACCGTCGGCGCCGTGGCCTCGGTGAGCCCGGCCGCGTCGCTGCCGGTCGCGCTGCTGACCTACGTCCTCCAGGTGGCGGCCATCGGGCTGGTGCTGCTCGGGCTGCGGTCCTCCGGTGCTCTGGAGACCGCCGTCGAGCCGCGGTGGGTGGCCGGGGCGATCATCGCTGCGACCCTGGTCTGGCTGGCCGCGCAGACGGTGGCGGCGACCCGCTCCCGGCAGCCGGTCTACGACCTGTCCGCGACCTCGGACGGACCCTCGACCGGGGCGAAGGCGAGTGCGTCATGACACTCCTCGGCTGCTATGGTCCGGTGCGCCATGAGTCAGCGTCCGCAGCGCGAACACCCTCCTCGGGGCCAGGCACCCGGCGGGGACCCCTGGCACGCGGTGGGCTACCTCACCGCCGGCGTGCTGATGTACGGCGCGCTGGGCTGGCTGGCCGACCGGTGGCTCGGGACCTCGTTCCTGGTGGCGGTCGGCATCCTGGTCGGCGCGGGTCTCGGCCTCTTCCTCACCTGGAACCGTTTCAACCGCCCGGCCGACCCACACCGAGACCCGACGTAGACATGCAGGGACAGGAGCCGCAGTGATCTTGACAGGACCGCTGGTCGTCCGGGCCGAGGGCTTCACGCCCCCGGGGCCGCGCGACTTCGACCTGCCCCCGCTCGGACCGGACAAGACCTTCGAGATGTTCGGCCAGACGTTCTACCTCGGCGTCACCAAGCCGATGATCCAGATCGTGATCGCGGCCGTGCTCGTGTTCGCGTTCTTCTACGTCGCCTCGCGCCGCCGCGCCATGGTCCCCGGCCGCCTGCAGTACGTCGCGGAGACCGGCTACGGCTTCGTCCGCAACGGGATGGGTCGCGACATCATCGGGTCCGAGCAGTTCCTGCGCTACGTGCCCTACCTGTTCGCGCTGTTCTTCTTCGTGCTGGTCAACAACCTGTTCGCGACGATCCCGTTCTTCGAGTTCCCCACCTTCTCCCGGGCCGGGATGGTCTACGGACTGGCCGCGATGAGCTGGGTGGTCTACAACGCCGCCGGCATCCACCGGCACGGGCTGCTCGGCTACCTCAAGCTCCAGTGCGTCCCGCCGAACATGACCGGGCTGATCCTGGTCCTGCTGGTGCCCCTGGAGTTCTTCTCCAACATCGTGGTCCGCCCGATCACGCTGGCCCTGCGACTGTTCGCCAACATGTTCGCCGGCCACCTGCTGCTGATCCTGTTCGCGCTGGGCGGGGAGTACCTCCTCGTCCACGGCGAGGGGCTGGTCAAGCCGGTCGGCATCGTGGCCTGGCTGCTGTTCATCACCGTCGCCTTCCTCGAGGTGCTGATCCAGTTCCTCCAGGCCTACGTGTTCGTCCTGCTCAACGCCATGTACATCTCCGGCGCGGTCGCGGACGAGCACTAGTCCCAGCCCACACCCACCCAGCACACCACCCAGACGCACGACAACCCAACCGAAAGGAAGTTCGCCGTGGATGGCAACTTGAACATGATCGGCTACGGCCTCGCCGCGATCGGCCCCGGCGTCGGCATCGGTCTGATCTTCGCCGCCTACATCAACGGCGTCGCCCGTCAGCCCGAGGCGCAGGGCCGCCTCCAGACGATCGCGATCCTCGGGTTCGCCCTGGCCGAGGCGCTGGCGATCATCGGTATCGCCCTGGCCTTCGTCCTCTGATCCACCCCATCGACGAAGGACACCGACCATGAACATGATGACCCTCGCGGCCGAGGAGAAGGTCAACCCGCTCCTGCCGCACGTGGTGGAGATCGTCCTGTCCCTGGTCGTCTTCGGGCTGCTGTTCCTGGCCATCCGCAAGTGGGTGGTCCCGAACTTCGAGGCCACGTTCGCCGAGCGGACGACGGCCATCGAGGGGGGACTCCAGGCCGCGGAGACCAAGCAGGCCGAGGCCGACAAGCGGCTCGCGGAGCTGGAGAAGCAGCTCGGGGACGCCCGGCACGAGGCGGCGCGCATCCGCGAGGAGGCGCGCGAGCAGGGCGCCACGATCATCGCCGAGATGCGCGATCAGGCGCAGACCGAGGCGAGCCGGATCGTGGACCACGCCCACACGCAGATCGAGGCCGAGCGCCAGCAGGCGGTCACCTCGCTGCGGGCCGAGGTCGGGGCGTTGGCAACCTCGCTGGCGGGCCGGATCGTGGGTGAGTCGCTCGACGACGAAGCACGCCAGAGCCGGGTCGTCGACCGGTTCCTGGCCGACCTTGAGCAGCAGGGCAGTGGCAGCCCCGCCGGCAGCACGGGCAGGTCGAGCTGATGCGAGGCGCCTCGGCGGACTCGATGGCCGCCCTCCTCGAGGACCTGTCCCCGGCCGGCGGGGTGCGTGCCACCGCGTCGCGGCTCGCGACCAAGGTCACCGGTGCGCTCACCGGTGGTGACACTGGCGCGACCGGGGTCACCGGGCGGCTGGACGCCGACCAGGCGGACCGGGTCAGCGACGACCTCTTCGGGGTGGCCGACGTGCTGCGCCGCGAGGCGCGGCTGCGTCGTACCTTCACCGACGGGTCGCTGCCGGCTGCTGCCAAGGCAGGGCTGGCGCGCGACGTCTTCGCATCGGCGGTCGACAGCCACTCGATGGACCTGGTCACCTCCGCGGTCGGGCACCGGTGGACCGCCCCGCGCGACCTCGCCGACGCTCTGGAGCACGTCGGGGTGGTGGCGGCGGTCAAGGCGGCCGAGCAGCGCGACGAGGCCGACCGGGTCGAGTCGGAGCTGTTCACCTTCGAGCAGGCCCTCGACGACCCGGGGCTGCGCGACGCGCTGTCCGACCCGGCCCGCAGCAGCGCCGACAAGCGACAGCTCATCGGCGACCTGCTGGGCGACCGGGCCTCGTCGACCACGGTGCGGCTGGTGCGGCAGGCGGCGTCCGGCTCGCACCGCACCGTCGCGCTGGCCGTCGAGGACTACCAGAAGATCTCCGCGCAGCACCGCGAGCGGCTCGTCGCCACCGTCCAGGTGGCCCGTGAGCTCACCGAGGACGACGCCCGCCGGCTGTCGGCGGCCCTCGAGCGGCAGTACGGCCGGCCGGTGCACCTCAACGTGGAGATCGACCCCGACGTGATCGGGGGGCTGCGCGTGGAGATCGGTGACGACGTCATCGACGGCACCGTGTCCACCCGGCTCGACGAGGCGCGCCGTCGCCTCGCCGGCTAGCGCACCACCAACGGCAGGCACCGCCACGGCACGCACCCGCCCAGACATCGCACGAGCACCAGACCAGCACCACCGGACCAGCACTAGGGAAGCAGGCAACGAGATGACGGAGCTTTCGATTCGTCCCGACGAGATCCGGGACGCGCTGCAGCGCTTCGTGGCGGACTACAAGCCCGAGACGGCCAGCCGCGAAGAGGTCGGGACGGTCGCCGAGGCCGGGGACGGCATCGCGCGCGTCGCCGGCCTGCCGTCCGCGATGGCCAACGAGCTCCTGGAGTTCGAGGACGGCACGCTCGGCATCGCCCTGAACCTCGACACCCGCGAGATCGGGGTGGTGATCCTGGGCGAGTTCGGCGGCATCGATGAGGGCCAGACCGTGCGCCGCACGGGCGAGATCCTCTCGGTCCCGGTCGGCGACGGCTACCTCGGCCGGGTCGTCGACCCGCTGGGCAACCCGATCGACGGCATGGGCGAGGTCGACACCGACGGTCGCCGCGCACTGGAGCTGCAGGCCCCGGGCGTGATGGCGCGCAAGTCGGTGCACGAGCCGCTGGGCACCGGGATCAAGGCCATCGACTCCCTGACTCCCATCGGTCGCGGCCAGCGCCAGCTGATCATCGGTGACCGCGCGACCGGCAAGAGCACCATCGCGATCGACACGATCATCAACCAGAAGCAGAACTGGGAGTCCGGCGACCCGACCAAGCAGGTGCGCTGCATCTACGTCGCGGTCGGCCAGAAGGGCTCCACGATCGCGGCCGTGCGCGGCGCGCTCGAGGAGTCCGGCGCGCTGGAGTACACCACCATCGTGGCCTCGCCGGCCTCGGACTCGGCCGGGTTCAAGTACCTCGCGCCCTACACCGGCTCGGCGATCGGCCAGCACTGGATGTACGACGGCAAGCACGTGCTGATCGTCTTCGACGACCTGACCAAGCAGGCCGAGGCCTACCGCGCCGTGTCCCTGCTGCTGCGCCGCCCGCCGGGCCGCGAGGCCTACCCCGGTGACGTGTTCTACCTGCACAGCCGGCTGCTCGAGCGCTGCGCGAAGCTGTCCGACGAGCTCGGTGCGGGCTCGATGACCGGGCTGCCGATGGTGGAGACCAAGGCCAACGACGTGTCGGCCTACATCCCCACCAACGTCATCTCGATCACCGACGGGCAGATCTTCCTCCAGTCCGACCTGTTCGCGGCCAACCAGCGCCCGGCCATCGACGTCGGCGTCTCGGTGTCCCGGGTCGGCGGCGCAGCGATGACCAAGGCGCTGAAGAAGGTCACCGGCTCCCTGAAGGTCGACCTCGCGCAGTTCCGCGCGATGGAGGCGTTCGCGATGTTCGCCTCCGACCTCGACGCGGCCTCCCGCCAGCAGCTCGACCGCGGCCAGCGGCTGATGGCGCTGCTTCGCCAGCCGGCCTACTCGCCGTACCCGGTCGACGAGATGGCGGCGTCGCTGTGGACCGGCACCTCCGGACGTCTCGACAAGGTCCCGGTCGACGACGTGCTGCGCTTCGAGTCGGAGTTCCTCGACTACCTGCGGCGCTCGCACGACGGGATCCTGTCCACGATCCGCGAGACCGGTGACTTCTCCGACGACACCGCCTCGTCCCTCGAGGATGCCTACGACTCCTTCCTCGACCAGTTCGAGACCTCCGACGGCCAGTCGCTCAAGGCCGGTCACGAGGAGCACGAGGCGCTCGAGGACGAGGACGTCGAGCAGGAGCAGATCGTCAAGCAGAAGCGGGGCTGAGATGGCCGTATCGCTGCGGGAGTACCGCGCGAGGATCAAGTCGACCGAGTCGATGAAGAAGATCACCCGCGCCATGGAGCTCATCGCCGCGTCCCGCATCATCAAGGCGCAGCAGCGGGCGCAGGCGGCGGCGCCGTACGCCCGGGAGCTGACCCGTGCGGTCTCGGCCGTGGCGACGTTCTCGAACGTCGAGCACGCGCTGACCACCGAGGCCGAGGAGCCCACGCGGGCCGCGGTGCTGATCATCACCAGCGACCGCGGTCTCGCCGGCGCCTACTCCGCGAGCGTCCTGAAGGAGTCCGAGCGGCTCGCGCAGAAGCTCAAGGAGGAGGGCAAGGAGGTCTCGACCTACGTGTCGGGCCGCAAGGGCGTGGGCTATATGTCCTTCCGCAACCGCGAGGTCGTCCAGAGCTGGACCGGGCACTCCGACCAGCCGACGTACGACGTGGCGCGCCAGATCAGCCACGCGCTGATCACCGCGTTCCTGGCCGGGGAGGACAACCCCGACATCGAGCTGCCGGAGGGTGCCCGAGACGTCGACGAGGTGCACGTCGTCTACACGCGCTTCAAGTCGATGCTCACCCAGGAGCCGACCGCCATCCGGCTGCTGCCGTTGGAGGTCGTCGAGGGGGCCGAGCAGCCCGAGGAGGGCGACGTGCACCCGCTCTACGACTTCGAGCCGTCCGCCGCTGAGGTGCTCGATGCGCTGCTGCCGCAGTACGTCACCAGCCGGATCTACTTCGCGATGCTGCAGGCGGCTGCCTCGGAGCTGGCGGCCAGGCAGCGAGCGATGAAGTCGGCCACGGACAACGCCGACGAGCTGATCAAGAAGTACACACGGACCGCCAACCAGGCCCGTCAGGCCGGGATCACCCAGGAAATCAGTGAGATCGTCGGTGGCGCCAACGCGCTGGCCGACGCCAATGCCGGGAATGAGTGAGTGAGATGACTGCAACGACAGAAGAGCGCGGAGCCGAGACCACCGAGGGCGGTGTCGGCCGCATCGCGCGGGTGACCGGGCCCGTCGTCGACGTGGAGTTCCCCGCCGATGCGATGCCGGACATGTACAACATGCTCAAGACCGAGCTGGAGCTGGGTGGTGAGAAGACCACGCTGACCCTCGAGGTTGCGCTGCACATCGGTGACGGCATGGTCCGCGCCATCTCCATGCAGCCCACCGACGGCCTGGTGCGTGGCCAGTCCGTGCAGGACACCGGCGGTCCGATCACGGTCCCCGTCGGGGACGCCACCAAGGGGCACGTCTTCAACGTCCTGGGTGACTGCCTGAACCTGGCCGAGGGCGAGCGGCTCGAGGTCAAGGAGCGCTGGGGGATCCACCGCCAGGCCCCCGCCTTCGACCAGCTCGAGCCCAAGACCGAGATGTTCGAGACCGGCATCAAGGTGATCGACCTGCTCACCCCGTACGTCCAGGGCGGAAAGATCGGCCTGTTCGGAGGCGCCGGGGTCGGCAAGACCGTGCTCATCCAGGAGATGATCGCCCGCGTCGCCAAGGACCACGGTGGCGTGTCGGTCTTCGCCGGGGTCGGCGAGCGCACGCGTGAGGGCAACGACCTGATCGTGGAGATGGAGGAGTCCGGCGTCATCGGCCAGACCGCGCTGGTGTTCGGCCAGATGGACGAGCCGCCGGGCACCCGGCTGCGGGTCGCGCTGTCCGCGCTGACGATGGCGGAGTACTTCCGCGACGTGCAGAGCCAAGACGTGCTGCTGTTCATCGACAACATCTTCCGGTTCACCCAGGCCGGTTCGGAGGTGTCCACGCTGCTCGGCCGGATGCCGTCCGCGGTGGGCTACCAGCCCAACCTGGCTGACGAGATGGGCGTGCTGCAGGAGCGGATCACCTCCACGCGCGGTCACTCGATCACCTCGATGCAGGCGATCTACGTGCCGGCTGACGACTACACCGACCCGGCCCCGGCGACCACGTTCGCGCACCTGGACGCGACCACGGAGCTCTCCCGCGAGATCGCGTCGTTGGGGATCTACCCGGCGGTGGACCCGCTGACCTCGACGTCGCGGATCCTGGACGCCAACTACATCGGCAAGGAGCACTACGACACCGCGGTGCGGATCAAGCAGATCCTGCAGCGCAACAAGGAGCTGCAGGACATCATCGCGATCCTCGGCGTCGACGAGCTGTCCGAGGAGGACAAGGTCGTCGTGTCGCGGGCGCGTCGCATCCAGCGCTTCCTGTCCCAGAACACCTACGTCGCCAAGCAGTTCACCGGCATCGACGGGTCGACCGTGCCCATCGGGGACACCATCGAGGCGTTCACCAAGATCGCGGACGGTGACTACGACCACGTGGCCGAGCAGGCCTTCTTCATGTGCGGCGGGCTCGACGACGTCGAGAAGAAGTGGGACGAGATCCAGAAGAACCTCTGAGTCCCACCCGGGATGCAGGGCGGCAGGAGCAGAGGCGACGACCGATGACGAGGAGTGCGCGTGAGTGACGACCTGATGCAGGTGGAGCTGGTCGCCGCCGACCGGCTGGTCTGGTCGGGGCGGGCCCGCAACGTGGTCGCGCGCACCACCGAGGGCGACGTGGGGATCCTGTCCGGTCATGCGCCGATGCTGGCGGTGCTCGTGCAGGGCGTGGTCGAGGTGACCACCGACGAGGGGGAGAGCTGGGTGGCTGCGGTCGACCAGGGCTTCTTGTCGGTCGCCAACAACCTGATCTCGATCCTGTCCGAGCACGCGGAGATGTCCCACGACATCGACCTCGAGGCGGCTCGGGCCGACCTCGAGAGGGTGCGGTCACAGGGGACCGACGACGCGCAGCACCAGGTGGAGGCCGCCTGGGCCGACGCCCGCGTCCGGGCCGCCGAGAAGGCCTCCTGACCCACCGCCCCGAGGGGCTCTGACCGAGCGGAGGGGCCGTGCCCGTCTGGGAGTGGCTCGCCGACTCCTCCGGAGTCCTCCTCGCGCTCGCCGTCGGCTACGTCGTGGCGCTGGTGGTGCGGCGGCGCTGGATCGCCCGCAACGGCGGTACGTTCGAGTTCAGCGTGCGGGTGCGCTCGGGCCGCCTCGGCCGCGGCTGGACGCTCGGGGTGGCCCGCTACACCGGCGACGGGCTGGAG
>Ga0210040_10006753_pt1 | contig 14164 bp, 12 predicted proteins | sample CryGeyCG12114_NA_FD_185462 | JGI IMG/M metagenome (GOLD analysis project Ga0210040, IMG submission 185462) | Groundwater microbial communities from aquifer - Crystal Geyser CG19_WC_8/21/14_NA (SPAdes) (version 2) | ecosystem: Environmental > Aquatic > Deep subsurface > Groundwater | place: USA... | reverse complement strand
CGTCGCTGGCCAGGAAGGGGTCCTTGCACAGCACGGTGCGCTGGGCCTGGTCGTTCAGCTTCAGGTGCACCCAGTCGACGGTGTAGTCGTTGCGGCCCTCCTGGGCGGCCCGGATGAAGTCGCCGCGCAGCTTGGCCCGCGTGGTCTGCGGGGGCACCGACTTGGCCCGGAAGATCGCCGGGTCGGTGGTGACCCGGGCGGCCAGGCCGCGGTTCTCCAGGATGGAGAACAGGCCCCGGCCCCGCCGGATGTCGTGGTAGGCGAGGTCCAGCTGGGCGATCCGGGGGTCGGCGAAGCCCAGCCCGTGCTTGGCCGCGTACTGGTCGAGCAGCTTGAGCTTGATCGCCCAGTCGATCTCGGTGTCGATCAGCTCGAGCTTGTCCTCGGCGACCGCGCGCAGGCTGCGCTCCCACAGGTCGAGGACGCGGTCCACCACGGGGGTCCGCAGGCTGGCGCGCTCGACGAACTCGGCGACCCGCTCGTAGTACTCGGTCTGCAGCTCCAGGGCCGAGACCCGCCGACCGTTGGCCAGCGCCACCGTCACCCGCCCGGTGCGGTCCCGGCTCATGTCGCGGATGGCCCGGATCGGGTTCTCCAGGGTGAAGTCGCGCATCGGCACGCCGGCCTCGATCAGCCGCAGCACCAGCTCGGCCGAGCCCACCTTGAGCAGCGTGGTGGTCTCGCTCATGTTCGAGTCGCCCACGATCACGTGCAGCCGGCGGTAGCGCTCCGGGTCGGCGTGCGGCTCGTCGCGGGTGTTGATGATCGGCCGGCTCCGCGTGGTCGCCGAGGACACGCTCTCCCAGATGTGCTCGGCCCGCTGGCTGACGCTGTACTCCGCACCGCGGGCGGTGTTCAGCACCTTGCCCGCCCCGCAGATCAGCTGGCGCGAGACCAGGAACGGCACCAGCACGTCGGTGATCTTGGAGAAGTCGCCGACCCGGCTGATCAGGTAGTTCTCGTGGCAGCCGTAGGAGTTGCCGTGGCTGTCGGTGTTGTTCTTGAACAGGTAGATGTCGCCGGTGATGCCCTCGCTGGCCAGCCGCTGCTCGGCGTCGACGATCAGGTCCTCGAGGATCCGCTCCCCGGCCCGGTCGTGGTTGACCAGCTGGACGAGGTCGTCGCACTCGGCCGTGGCGTACTCGGGGTGGGAGCCGACGTCGAGGTAGATCCGCGAGCCGTTGCGCAGGAACACGTTGCTGCTGCGGCCCCAGGTGACGACCCGCCGGAACAGGTAGCGGGCGACCTCGTCGGGGGTCAGCCGCCGGGCGCCACCGGAGGTGCAGGCCACGCCGTACTCGGTCTCGAGCCCGTAGATCCGGCGGTCCACTCGCAGCTCCTCCTCCTCGGCCGGCCGCGTCGCGGCGCCCGGTCCTCCCGACGTCGCGCGCGGCGCTCAGTCGCTGATCAGGTCCAGCAGGCTGCCGAGCTCGTCCCGGGTCAGGTCGCGCAGGTCCCCGCTCTTGAGGTTACCCAGCCGGACCGGCCCGATGCCCGTCCGGGACAGGCGCCGCACCGGGTGACCGACGGCCTCCATGGTACGGCGGACGATGTGGTTGCGACCCTCGTGCAGGGTGATGGTGACCAGCGAGCGGTCCTCGGCGGTGGAGGTCAGCTTCACCGAGCTGGGCCGCACCGGCCCGTCCTCCAGGGTGATGCCCTCCCGGAGCCGCTTGATCGTGGCCGGGTGCACCACGCCGTTCACCTCGGCCAGGTAGGTCTTGGGCACCTCGTAGGACGGGTGGGCCAGCTTGTGGGCGAAGTCGCCGTCGTTGGTCAGGATGATCAGTCCGTCGGTGTCGGTGTCGAGGCGGCCGACGTGGAACAGCCGGTTCTGCTTGCCCGGACGCCGGCCCTCGAGGAAGTCGTTGAGGTTGCGCCGGCCCTCCGGGTCGTCCATGGTCGAGACGACCCCGCGGGGCTTGTTCAGCACCAGGTAGAGGTGCCGCCGGGGCGGCGGGATGCGGGAGCCGTCGACGCGGATCACGTCGCGCTCGGGGTCCACCCGCAGCCCCTGCTCGACGACCAGGCGGCCGTTCACCTCCACCCGGCCGTCGCTGATCATGATCTCGCAGGCCCGCCGCGAGGCGAGCCCGGCGCCGGCCAGCACCTTCTGCAGCCGGATGCCCTCCTGGTCGTTCCCGTGGTCAGCCTGGTCGTTCACGTGAGGTCCTCTTGTCCGTGGTGCGTCGGCGGGGTGGACGGCGCCCGGTCGGCGCTCGTGCCCGGTTCGTGCGGGTCGGTGTCGTGCGGGTCGTCCGGCCCGGGGCCGTCCGGCCCGGGGCCGTCGGGAGCGGCCAGCGGCGCGACGGGATCGGGCGCCAGGGAGCCCAGCTGGCCGAGCTCGGCCTCGAGGGCGTCGACCTCGGGCAGGTGCGGGGCCAGCGGCGGCAGGTCGTCCAGCGAGCGCAGCCCCATCCGCTCCAGGAAGTAGCTGGTGGTGGTGAAGACGACGGCCCCCGACTCCGGGTCCTGGCCGCTCTCCTCGATCAGCCCGCGGGCCAGCAGGGTGCGGACCACCCCGTCCACGTTCACCCCGCGCACCGCCGACACCCGGCCGCGGGAGATGGGCTGGGTGTAGGCGACCACCGCGAGCGTCTCGAGAGCGGCCTGGCTCAGCTTCGCCTGCTGGCCCTCCAGCACCGAGGCCGCCACCAGCTCGGCGTGCTCCTCGCGGGTGTAGTAGCGCCAGCCGCCGCCGACCTGGCGCAGCTCGAAGCCGCGGCCGGTCTCGTCGTAGAAGGCGACCAGCTCGGCCAGGCAGTCCGCCACCACCGACTCCGGCTCGCCGACGGTCGCGGCCAGGTCCGCGGTCCGCAACGGCTCCTCGGCCAGCATCAGCAGGGCCTCGAGGGCGCCGCCGATCTCGGCCGGGGTGCGGGAGGCGACGTCCAGCGCGTCCTGCCCGCCCGCGTCGCCGTCCGGGGACGCGCCGCCGGCCGCCGGCCCGGGGGCGGTGCTGGTCTGGCTCATGGCTGGTCCCTGCTGGTGGGGGTGCGGTCCGCGTCGGCGGAGCGGTCGGTCTGGGAGGTCTGGTCGGGGGCGGCGGGGTGGTCGAACTCGTCGGAGATGTCCAGCTCACCCGCGCTCGACCCCGTCCAGCGTACGGTCAGCTCGCCCAGGGCGGCGACCTGCTCGAAGGCGACCGCCCCCTCCCGGAACAGCTCGAGCAGGGCCAGGAAGCGGGCGACGGTGGTCACCCGGTCCGGCGAGTCCCCGGTCAGGGCCCGGAAGGTGAGCGCGCCGGAGCGCCGCAGCCGGTCCACGACGAGCCGCGCCTGGTCGCGCACGCTGACGGCGGGGGCGTGCAGGTGGGCCAGGCTGACCACGTCGGCCTGCTTGGGGGCGAGCGCCTTCGCGGCCAGCGCGGCCAGCTGCTCGGGGGTCAGCGTCAGGGTCACCTCGGGCAGCAGCCGGGCGAACCGGGGCTCCAGGCCGACGTCGCGGGGGTGGCGACGGCCCTGCTCGTCCAGCGTGGTGCCGAGGTGGGCGGCGACCGCCTTGAACGCGCGGTACTGCAGCAGCCGGGCGAACAGCAGGTCCCGGGCCTCCAGCAGCGCCAGGTCCTCGGGGTCCTCGACCTCGCCGGAGGGCAGCAGGCGCGCCGCCTTGAGGTCCAGCAGGGTGGCCGCGACGACGATGAACTGGCTGGTCTGGTCGAGGTCCCAGTGCGCGCCGCCGGCCTTGAGGTGGGCGATGAAGTCGTCGGTCACCGTGGACAGCGACACCTCGGTGATGTCCATCTTGTGCCGCGAGATCAGCTGCAGCAGCAGGTCGAAGGGGCCGTCGAAGTTGCTCAGGTGGACCCGGAAGGCCGGACCGGCCCCGTCCTCCCCGACCGCCGGCCCGCCCCGGGCGGGAGCGCGTCCCGCTCTCACCCGGCTCGCCGCCCGGAGGACGGCTGCCGCGCCGCCCTCACGACGACGACAGCCTGCGGACCAGCTCCGACGACGCCCCGTCGGCCTCGAAGTCCGCGATCAGCGCGGACACCGCCTCGCGGACGATCCGCCCGCGGTCGACGGCCATCCCGTGCTCGGCGCGCAGGGTGAGCCGGGCCTGCTCCAGGGCCAGCAGCTCGTCGCGGCTGACGTAGACGGTGATCTTCTCGTCGTGCCGCACCCGGCCGCTGCCGCGACCCGGCTCGGCCGCGGGGGTCTCGGGCTCGGGCGCCGCGGGCTGGGTGGGCCGGAACAGCTCGGAGGCACCCGGCAGGCTCACCCGGCGTGGCATCGGGCCAGCACCTCCCGGGCCAGCGAGCGGTACGCCTCGGCGCCGGCCGAGGCGGTGGCGTAGGTGGTGATCGGCTCGCCGGCCACCGTCGTCTCGGGGAACTTGACCGTCCGGCGGATCACGGTGTGGAACACCCGCTCGCCGAAGGCCTGCACCACCCGCTCCAGCACCTCGCGGCTGTGCAGGGTGCGGGCGTCGTACATGGTGCCGAGGATGCCGAGGATCTCCAGCCGCGGGTTCAGCCGCTCCTGCACCTTGGTGATCGTGTCGTTCAGCAGCGCGATGCCGCGCAGGGCGAAGAACTCGCACTCCAGCGGCATGATCACCTTGTCCGCGGCGGTCAGCGCGTTGACCGTGAGCAGGCCGAGGCTGGGGGCGCAGTCGATCAGGATCACGTCGTAGTCGGGCTTGACCTTCTCCAGCACCCGCAGCAGGGTCTGCTCCCGGGCCACCTCCGAGACCAGCTGGATCTCCGCGGCCGAGAGGTCGATGTTGCTGGGCATGATGTCCAGGCCGGGCACGTTGGTGCTGTCGATCACCTCGGCCGGCGTGGTGTCGCGAGTGAGCAGCAGGTTGTAGATGCTGCGCTCGAGGGTGTGCGGGTTGACGCCCAGCCCCACCGACAGCGAGCCCTGCGGGTCGAAGTCGACCAGCAGCACCTTGCGGCCGAGCTCGGCCAGCGCGGCCCCGAGGTTGATCGTGGTGGTGGTCTTGCCCACCCCGCCCTTCTGGTTGCAGAGGGCGATGACCAGGGCGGGTCCCCCGGTCGGCGCCGGCGGCGGGGGAAGCACGGGCCACGGCCGACCGGTCGGGCCGAGCGGCACGTCCGCCACCTCGGGGGCCGGGATCAGGGCGTCCGGGATCAGGGTGGCCGGGATGTGGGGCTCGGGGATCAGGGCCTCCTCCAGGACCGGAGCCCCCGGCACCACGAACTCATCCGCCGTCGCACGGGCCGACGCCGGGTCGTACAGCGCCGGGTCGTAGAGGGCCGGGTCGTAAGGGCCTGGGTCGGCGGGGGCCCGGTCCTGAGGGGCCGCGAGACCGGCCTCGGTCCGCACTCCGGACGACTGCTCGCCCGCGCCGTCGGACTCCTCCACCACGTCTGCTCCTCGCCCCACCGCTCGTGCCCGGACACCTTGGTCGGCCGTCCCGCACCGTCCCGCCGGCGGGCGCCGACCCCGGGTGAGCCTAGTACGCGCGGGGGTGGGAGGTGACGTACACCTCGCGCAGGTGGTCGACGGTGACCAGCGTGTAGATCTGGGTGGTGGTCACCGACGCGTGCCCCAGCAGCTCCTGGACCACCCGGACGTCGGCCCCGCCGTCGAGCAGATGGGTGGCGAAGGAGTGCCGCAGGGTGTGCGGGGAGACCGGCTCGGTGATCCCGGCCCGCTCCGCGTGGGTCTGCAGCACCGACCAGGCGCTCTGCCGGGAGAGCCGCCCGCCGCGGGCGTTGAGGAACAGCGCCGGGGTGCCGGGCCCCCGCCCGACCAGCGTCGGCCGGGCCCGGACCAGGTAGGCGCTGAGCGCAGCCCGGGCGTAGGAGCCGACCGGCACCACCCGCTCCTTGCGCCCCTTGCCCAGGACCCGCAGGCCGGGACCCTCGCCGGGTGCTGCGTCCAGCAGGCGGGAGACGTCGTCCACGTCGAGCCCGACCGCCTCGGAGATGCGGGTGCCCGTGCCGTAGAGCACCTCGAGCAGTGCCGCGTCGCGCAGGCCCAGCGGGGTGCCGGTGTCCGGGGCGTCCAGCACCGCCTGCACCTGGTCGAGCCGGAGCGCCTTGGGCAGCCGCCGGGCCGGTGCCGGCGGGTGCACCTCGCGGGCGGGGTCGGCGGCGCACACCCCCTCTCCGACGGCGAAGCGGTGCAGGCTGCGCACCGCGACCACCGTCCGGGCCACGCTGGACGCGGCCAGCGGCGGCGAGCGCCAGCCGCCCCCGCCGTCGGGCACCCCCTCGCGCAGCGCCATGGTGAAGTCGGCCACCATCGCGGGGGTCACCGCGCCCGGGTCGACGACCCCGAGGCCGGCCAGGTGCTCGAGGTAGCGGCGCAGGTCGCGCCCGTACGCCGAGCGGGTGTGCCGGGAGACCCCGCGCTCGACGACGAGGTGGTCGAGGTAGGTCTGCACCAGCGTGGCCAGGCCCGGCCGCGGCCCGGCCGGAGCCTGCGGTGCCGGCCCGGTGACCGGCGGCTCAGCCGAGGACGTCGGCCAGCTCCCGGTGCTCCAGCCCGAGGGAGGCGGCGACGGGCGCGCTGACCAGGGCGCCGTCGTGGGTGTTCAGCCCGAGGCCGAGCGCGGCGTCGGCCCGCAGCGCGTCCCGCCAGCCGCGGTCGGCCAGGCTGACCGCGTACGGCAGGGTGACGTTGGTCAGGGCGTAGGTGGAGGTGTGCGGCACCGCGCCGGGCATGTTGGCCACGCAGTAGAAGACGGAGTCGTGCACCCGGTAGGTGGGCTCGGCGTGGGTGGTCGGCCGGCTGTCCTCGAAGCATCCGCCCTGGTCGATGGCGATGTCCACCAGCACGCTGCCGGGCCGCATCCGCGACACCAGCTCGTTGCTGACCAGGGTCGGCGCCTTGGCGCCGGGCACCAGCACGGCGCCGATCACCAGGTCGGCGTCCAGCACGGCCCGCTCCACCTCGAAGGAGTTCGAGGCGACGGTCTGCAGGTGGCCCTGGTAGATGCGGTCGGCCTCGCGCAGCTTGTCGATGTTGCGGTCCAGCAGCAGCACCTCGGCCTGCATGCCCAGCGCGATCGCCGCGGCGTTCATGCCCGAGACCCCGGCCCCGATCACCACGACCTTGGCGGCGTAGACCCCGGAGACCCCGCCCATCAGGGTGCCGCGGCCGCCGCCCTGGGCCATCAGGTGGTACGCGCCGACCTGGGGGGCCAGCCGGCCGGCGACCTCGCTCATCGGCGCCAGCAGGGGCAGCGCGCCGCTGGCCAGCTGCACGGTCTCGTAGGCGATGGCGGTGACGCGGCGGTCCAGCAGTGCGTGCGCGCAGTCCCTGCCGGCGGCCAGGTGCAGGTAGGTGAAGAGCAGCTGCCCCTCCCGCATCCGGTCGTACTCCTCGGCGACCGGCTCCTTCACCTTCATGATCATCTCGGCCTCGCCCCAGACGTGGTCGTGGTCCGGGGCGATCTTGGCCCCGGCCGCGCTGTACTCCTCGTCGGGGATGGAGGAGCCGAGGCCGGCCCCCGCCTGGACGACGACGTCGTGGCCGTGGCGCACCAGCTCGTGCACCCCCGAGGGGGTGATCGCCACCCGGTACTCGTGGTTCTTGACCTCGGTCGGCACTCCTACCAGCATGCGGCTCGCACTCCTCAGGTCGTCGGGCGGACACGTCGTCGGGACACCGAGCATAGACACCGCAGCGGGCCGGTGCCGCCGGGCGCGGGCGGACCCGGCCGTCGCGGCGGGCGGGCGCCCGCAGCCCGTCCGGCACCAGGCTTCGGCTCAGGCGCTCGGCTGACCGGTGGCCCGCAGCAGGTGCTCACGGGCGGGCCAGGGCGCGTCGGCCGGCCGGAGCGTGGACCAGCCGCGGACGCGCGCGGCCTCGGCGGCCAGCACCCCGGACACCAGGGTCGGGCTGTGCAGCCGGCCGGCCAGCACGGCGTCGACCAGGTCCGCCAGCGGCGCCCAGACCACGTCCATGTCGGCCTCCTCGCCCTCGCGGACGAAGCCCTCGGGTGCGGAGCTCGCGGAGAGCTCGCGGGCGAGGTAGACCCGGATGCCCTCCCCGACCATCCCCGGCGTGGAGAACAGGTCGACCAGCACGTGCCACCGGGCCGCGGCCAGGTCGGCCTCCTCCGCCAGCTCGCGCTGCACGGCGGCCAGGGGCGCCTCCCCCTCGACGTCCAGCAGCCCGGCGGGCGGCTCGACCAGCCGGTGCCGGACGGGGTGGCGGTACTGCCGGACCAGGGCGACACGCTCCTCGGCGTCGAGGGCGACCACCCCGACGGCGCCGGGGTGCTGCAGGTACTCCCGGCTGATCGTCTGGCCGTCGGGGGTGGACACCTCGTCCTGCCGGAAGTCGGCGATGTGGCCGTGGCCGAGCACGGTGGTGCCGGTGACCGGCCAGGCGAGGGGGACGTCGGCGAGCTCGGCCGGCGACAGGACGATCACGAGCGGTCCCCCACCGGGAGGCGGGTGGAGAGCTTCCGGTCCAGCGCGGCCTCGACGAGGCCGACGAACAGCGGGTGCGGCAGCGTCGGCCGCGACTTCAGCTCCGGGTGCGCCTGGGTGGCCACGAAGTAGGGGTGGACGTCGTCGGGCAGCTCGACGAACTCCACCAGCCGGGAGTCCGGGGAGGTGCCGCTGATCACCAGCCCGGCCTCCTCCAGCGCCGTGCGGTAGGCGTTGTTGACCTCGTAGCGGTGCCGGTGCCGCTCGGTGACCTCCGTGGTCCCGTAGCGCTTGGCCACCACCGAGCCGGGCAGCAGGGTGGCGGGGTAGGAGCCCAGCCGCATCGAGCCGCCCAGGTCTCCGCCGCCGTTCACGATGGCCACCTGCTCGGCCATGGTGGCGATCACCGGGTGCGGCGTCTCGGGGGTGAACTCCGAGCTGTCGGCGCCCTCGAGGCCGGCGAGGTGGCGGGCCACCTCGATCACCATGCACTGCAGGCCGAGGCAGAGGCCCAGGATCGGCACCTGGTGCTCCCGGGCGTAGCGGACGGCGCCGACCTTGCCCTCCACCCCGCGGATGCCGAAGCCGCCGGGGATGACGATGCCGTCCACGTCGTGCAGCAGGTGGGCTGCCCCCTCGGGGGTCTCGCACGCGTCGGAGGGCACCCAGCGGATGACCGCCTTGGCCCGGTTGGCGAAGCCGCCGGCCCGCAGCGCCTCGCTGACCGAGAGGTAGGCGTCCGGCAGGTCGATGTACTTGCCGACCAGCGCGATGGTCACCTCCTCCTTCGGGTGGTGCACGCGGGTCAGCAGGTCGTTCCAGCGGGTCCAGTCCACGTCGCGGAAGCGCAGGTCGAGCCGGCGCACCACGTAGGCGTCCAGGCCCTCGCGGTGCAGCACCTTCGGGATGTCGTAGATGCTCGGCGCGTCCACGCAGGCCACCACGGCCTGCTCGTCGACGTCGCACATCAGCGAGATCTTGCGCTTGACCGAGTCGGGGATCTCGCGGTCGGAGCGGCAGACCACCGCGTCGGGCTGGATGCCCACCTGGCGCAGCGCCGCCACGGAGTGCTGGGTCGGCTTGGTCTTCAGCTCCCCGGACGGTCCGATGTAGGGGACCAGGGAGACGTGCAGGAAGAACACGTTCTCGCGGCCGACGTCGTGGCGGACCTGGCGGGCCGCCTCCAGGAAGGGCAGCGACTCGATGTCGCCGACGGTGCCGCCGATCTCGTGGATCACCACGTCGACGGAGCGGCCCTGGTCGTCGGTGCCGCCCATGGCGAGCATCGACTCCTTGATCTCGTTGGTGATGTGCGGGATCACCTGGACGGTGTCGCCGAGGTAGTCCCCGCGGCGCTCCTTGGCGATCACCGAGGAGTAGACCTTGCCGGTGGTGACGTTCGCCTCGGCAGACAGGTTGACGTCCAGGAAGCGCTCGTAGTGCCCGACGTCGAGGTCGGTCTCCGCGCCGTCCTCGGTCACGAAGACCTCGCCGTGCTGGAACGGGTTCATCGTCCCCGGGTCCACGTTCAGGTACGGGTCGAGCTTCTGCATGGAGACGGTGAGGCCGCGGGCCACCAGCAGCGAGCCGAGGCTGGACGCCGTCAGACCCTTGCCGAGGGAGGAGGCGACCCCTCCGGTGACGAACAGGTGCTTCGTGTACTTCTCGCGGGGTGCCACGGGCCTCCAGCCTACGTGCCCGGGGCGCCCCCGGTCGAACGGCCTGCCCCCGCGGCCGGGAGCAGGGCGGCGAAGGTGGCGGCCAGCGAACGGGCCACCTGGTCCTCGTCGGGCCAGGACGCCGCCTGCCGCCGGCCCGCCGCACGCAGACCCGCCAGCCGCCCGGGCGAGGCGAGCGCCTCCCGGAGGACGCGGACCACGGACGCGACGTCGCCGGGCGCGACCAGCACGGCCGCGTCCCCGACCAGCTCCTCGATCCCGCCCACCCGGGTGCTGACCAGCGGCAGCCCGGCCTGCAGCGCCTCCTGGGCGACCAGCGCGCGCGCCTCCCAGGTCGAGGTGAGCAGGGCCACGTCGGCCGCGGCCAGCAGGGTGGCCACGTCCCCGACCGCGCCGAGCAGCCGCACCCGGGAGCCGTCGCGGCGGACGCGGGCCGTCAGCTCCTCGCGCAGCGGCCCGTCGCCGGCCAGCAGGAAGGCGGCCCGCGGCTCGTCGCGCAGGGCCCGGGCCACGTCGAGGACCATGCCGAGGTTCTTCTGCGGGGCGAGCCGGCCGAGGGTGAGCACGACCAGCTCGTCCTCGGCCAGGCCGAGCGCAGCCCGGTGCACCTCCCGCGGCACCTGCGGTGGCCCCAGCCGCGGCGCGGCCACCGGGGCCAGCTCGGCCCGTCGGGCGCCGCAGCGGCGGGCCTGGGCCACCAGGTCGCTGCTGGCCCCCAGGGTCAGGTCGGCGCCCCGGGCGACCAGCCGCTGCAGCAGGTGGCCGAGCACCGCCTGCCGGCCGCGGCCCAGGACGGCGTTGTGCCAGGTGACCACCAGCGGCACCCGCCACCGCCGGGCGTAGGGCAGGGCGAGGGCGCCGGCCTTGTAGCCGTGGGCGTGCAGCAGGTCGACGCCCCGGGCCCGGTGCAGCCGGCGCAGCGGCGCGACCTCCAGCCCGGTGAGGTCGTGCGCGGCCGCCGTGGCCGGCGGGCAGTAGACCTCGACGGCGTGCCCCAGCCCGACCAGCCGGGGGGCCAGGTCGGCGACGTGCCGGCCGATCCCGCCCGTGCTCAGGGTCAGCACCTCAGCGATCCGCACGCTGCTCCTGCTCCTGCGCCGGGCTCGGGCCGGTGGGCTCGCGCAGCCGCCGCAGCGCGGTCAGCAGCGGCCGGTCCAGCAGGGCCAGGACGGCGACGAAGACCCCGGTGCAGACCAGGGCCAGCCCCAGGCCGCCGGCCAGCGCCGCGACCAGTCCCACCTCGGCCAGCCGGCCGGCCGGCCACCAGCAGAGGCCGGCGGCGACGACCGCGGCGACCCCCGCGATGAGCAGCGGGCGCAGCAGCCCGAGGGGCGCGTCACCGGGCCGGCGCAGCCGCGTCCAGCCGACGACGGCACCGGCGGCCATGCCGAGCGACACCGCCCCGGCCATCACCGGCACCAGGGCCGGGCCCGGCACCACCAGCCGGAGCAGGGTGACCGCGACGATCACCACCGCCCACCCGGTGGCCGTGGTCAGGCCCGCGTCGGTGGCCCGGTGGTCGGCCAGCAGCGCCCGCGAGGCCAGGCCCAGCAGCGCGAAGCCGACCACGGCCGGCGCGAAGCCGACGATGGGCAGGGCCAGCGCCGCCGTCCGCCCCGAGCCGGGACCGAGCACGAACACCCGCGCCACCGGGACGGCGGTGGCGACCAGCAGGGCGGCCCCCAGCCAGGCGAGGGCGACCACGGCGGGAGCGGTCCGGGCCAGCACCTCGCGGACGGCCTGCCGCGACCGCTCCCCCGCGGCGCGGTCCTGGCCCGGCGGGTCGGGCTGGCCGGCCCGCTCGGCGGCGGCGGACAGGCGGGGGAAGACGAGCTGGAGCAGCGGGGCGACCAGCACCGCGTACGGGAGCAGGTAGACCGCGCCGGCCCAGGTGGAGCGGGTCAGGGCGCCGGGGTCGCCGGTCCGCTGGGCCGACCAGCTCACCAGCAGCACGCTCAGCTGCTGCAGCACCAGGCCGACCACGCCGGCGACGGCGATCCGGGTGACCAGCGCCCGGTCCCCGGGGGCGAACCGCAGCCGGGGACGCAGCCCCAGCCCGACCCGGCCGAGCGGCAGCAGGGTGCAGGCGGCCAGGGCGAGCACCCCCAGCGTGGTGCCGCCGCCGAGCACCGCGAGGGAGGTGCGGGTGAGCGGGGCCGCCGTCCCGTCGCCTCCCGCCGCGCCGGGTTCCGGGGCGAGCGCCGCGTAGCCGAGGTAGGCCGTCACCACCACCAGGCTGGACAGGAGCGGGGCCAGAGCCGCGGCCAGGAAGCGGCCGTGGGCCTGCAGCACGCCGGCGCTGACCACGGCCAGCCCGTACAGCCAGACCTGCGGGGCGAACGCGAGCAGCAGCGCCGCCACCGTCGCCGCGCTCCCGGCGCAGCCCGGGGAGGCGAACACCCGCCCGTACAGCGGGGCGCCGAGCAGGGCGAGGAGGGCGGCGGGGGTGAGCACCAGCAGCGTCCAGGTGACCAGGGCGGACACCGTCCGCGCGGTCTCCGCCCGCCGACCCGCGGCCACGTGCCGCGCCACCACCGGCACCACCACCCCGGCGAGCACGCCGCCGGCCACCACCTCGAACAAGATCGTGGGGAGGCTGTTCGCCGCGTTGTAGGCGTCCCCCAGGCAGGTGTCGCCGACCGTCTTGGAGAACACCACCGAGCGCCCGAAGCCCACCAGCCGGGCGGCGAGCGTCAGCCCGGCCAGGCCGAGCACCACCGAGCCGGGCCCCGGCCGGGCCGCCGCTCCCAGGTCCGTGCTCACCGCCGGCCCAGCCGGTCGAGCCGGTGCAGCCAGGGCGTCCGCTCGACCACCGCGGTGAAGCTGACCCGCTCGCTGGCCAGGTTGAGGGCCACCACCACCGCCAGCACCCCGAGCCGGCCAGCGACCGGGAGCGCGGCCGCGGCACTGCTGGCCAGGGCGGCACCCAGCGCGTTCGCGCCGCAGTCCCCGAGCATCGCGCGCCCGGCCAGGTCCGCCGGCAGCACCCCGGCCACCGCACCCAGCACCGCAGCCAGCCCCGGCGCGCCGGGACGGGCGGCGCCGAGGGCCAGGCCGGTGAGCAGCAGCACCTTGCCGGCCCGTCCCGGCCGCAGGTCCACCAGGTTGACCAGGTTCGCGCTGCCGGCGACCAGCGTCGTGTCCAGGACCCACCCGGCCACCCGGGCCGGTGCCGCACCGACCCCGGCGACGGGCCGGCCGGCGGCGAGCAGGGCGGCGGCCACCGCCGCTGCCGTCCCGATGCCCGCGACCTTGACCAGGCCGGTGGTGAGCCGGCCGGCCCGCAGCGCCTGCAGGTGGCCGCGGAACCCGCGGGCCTGGCTGTCGCCGTGCAGGTCGTCGTAGGCACCCACCGCCCCGGAGCCGAGCAGGGCCACGGCCACGGCGGCGACCTCGCGACCCCGGTCGCGCGGCCGCACCAGCAGCAGGCCGGCGGCAGCCCCGGCCACCGCGGCCGGGCCCTCCAGCAGGGTGACGGGCTCCCCCGCGTGGTTGCGCCGGAGCCAGCGCGACCCCCCGGAGGACATGAGCGACGGTGTGGCCGGGCCCGACGGTGTGGACGGGCCCGCTGGCGCGGACGGGGCTGGGGGCTGCGGGACCGCGCCGACCGCGACGCGCACGCCGACATGCGCGACCGCCGCGGCCAGCGCGCCCGCGACGAGTGCCCCGGCCGGCCGCTCCCTCGTCATCAGCGGATCGGGAGCGTCGGCAGCGGCGCGTCGGCGCGGCTCATCGCGCCGTAGTGGCCGACCCGGCCGAGGAGGCGCTCCTGGCCGGCGAGCACCGTGGTGGTGATGCCGCTGCTGAGATCGGCGACGTCGACGGTGCTGACCGCCCGGGCGGCGTCGGCGTCCGCGCGCAGGGTCGCCACGTCGGTGCCGTCGACCCCCTCGCTGTTCGGCCCGGCCACGACCACACCGCCGGCATGCACGGTCAGCGCGACGTCCAGCTGCACGTGGGCCTGGAGCAGCTCCGGAGCCGGCTGCGGGTCGCTGGTCACCGCGGTGACCACCACCACCAGCTCGGCCCCTCGTCCGGAGCTGTCGCCCAGGTCGACCAGGCCGGCCGAGTCCAGGGCCCGGCCCACCTGGGTCGCCTGCTGGTCGCGCTCGGCGTCGCTCTTCACGGCCACGGC
>Ga0210040_10006752_pt1 | contig 14166 bp, 9 predicted proteins | sample CryGeyCG12114_NA_FD_185462 | JGI IMG/M metagenome (GOLD analysis project Ga0210040, IMG submission 185462) | Groundwater microbial communities from aquifer - Crystal Geyser CG19_WC_8/21/14_NA (SPAdes) (version 2) | ecosystem: Environmental > Aquatic > Deep subsurface > Groundwater | place: USA... | reverse complement strand
AAGTTTTTATTATCCCAACCGCAACCACGGCGTTTCCGGCGGGCCAACGCTGCTGCACCGTTTTACCATGATGACCGATTTTTTAGAACGAAAACTAATTCATCCGGAAGCGCAAAGTAATCAGTAGTAGGCATTAACCGATATAATAAAAAGCCCGCTTACCAAAGCGGGTTTTCTTGTTATATCAAGTCTAAATAATGTAGATCGTAGAAAAATGAAAATGTGTTCAGGTACTGAAGCAAGTTATTTGAGCTGGTAAATCATGGTTATAGGATGCAAATAGCTGATTTTAGGTTGGACTAATTAAGTTTTTTTAATTTTAGGAAAATAAATTTAGTTCTATATTGAAGCAAGTAAGCTGCTTCAGTTAATGAAAAAAACAATTATAAAACATAATTAGTAGCAATTAAATGAGTTTAATTCGCCTTTAAAAAAGAAAGTTGACTTGAACGAATTATTTTTGAAAAAGGATGTTGATTTTTAAAATAAATTTGTTTTATATTTGTTTAGTACTAAAAGCCTCAATATAATATACAAGTCGGTTTCTTATTGATCGCTTCCTACTAATTAAATTTTAAACTATTTATCAATCTTACCTTAATACATGTTAGATATCATTAATTTTATTGCCGTTTCGGTAGCTTTTAATTTACTTTTTTTCTTATATGCATCTACCAAGATGAAAAATAAGTTGCAGCCATTGAAAACGACGCTTTTTGCTTTTGTTTTTAATGTGCCTTTAAGCATTATTCTGGCTACGGTTTATACCATTATGCTTATTTATGCGGTTACCATTGGCGCCAATGAAGATTGGATTTGGGAATACATGGAAGGTGATCCGGCAAATGAATAATTTTTATATTGCTCTAAGCGGCCGGTTTAGAGAAAATAGTAATCAATAAATTTATATCTGTTGCTAAATATAAAGATCAGCACTTAGCTACTATTGTTCTGTTAAGCAAATTATATAGTAGTTATTTTAAAACAAGGTCATTTGTTTGCCGGCTTTGGTACAGAATAAATGATAATTGTAAGGTGGCATGCTGCGGCCCGGCATATATTTAGCTTTACTCACCCGAAACAAAGTAGCAATTGCTTCGGCAAATTTACCTTCTCCCGACATTCTCCGTCCAAATACACTATCATTTAGGTTGCCGCCGTGGCAAGATTTAATTTGCTTTAACACTTTACCGGCCCGGTCCGGGAAATTCTTGTGAATCCAGTCTTCAAAAATACCACCAATGGCACCGTTCAATCGCACAATATTGTAGGCGGCAGAAGATGCACCTTGATCGGCTACTTGTTTTAAAATCTCCGGTATTTCGTGGTCATTCAGGCCCGGTATAACAGGTGCTACCATTACGTTTACCGGAATATCAGCCTCAGCCAATTGTTTTACCACGTGAAGCCGTTTTGCTGCTGTAGCAGTGCGGGGCTCCAGTTTTTGGCGTAGTTGCTCGTTCAGAGTCGTAATGGAAATATTTACGTGCATCAGATTTAATTTGCTGAGTGCTTGCAGCAAATCAATATCCCGCAGGATTAAGGCATTTTTTGTAATTAAACTAACCGGGTGCCGGTATTGCAGCAACACCTGGAGCAAACGACGGGTTATTTGTAGCTTTCGTTCGATGGGTTGGTAGCAATCGGTGTTGCCGGCGAGCATAATAGTCCGCACTTCCCAATTGGGGTTTTCTAATTGTTTGGCGAGTACTTCCGGGGCATTTTCTTTTATAATAATTTTTCGCTCAAAATCTAATCCGGCTCCGTAGCCCCAATATTGGTGCGTGTTGCGCGCATAACAATAAATACAGCCGTGTTCGCAACCTTGGTACGGGTTCATGGAATAGGAGAGGCCTAAATCGGGACTATCAACCGGATTGACAATTTTTTTAGGAAATTCCGTGAAGTATTCAGTTTTAGAATCCTGCAGAAAAGGTTCATCCAGTCCTTCCACGTGTTCCGCTACATACGCCTTTTTTAAGTACTGATTAGCCGGATTAAATTGTGCCCCGCGTCCTTTTAAGTACTTTTCTTCTGCTTCCATAGGTCTAAAGTACGAAACCAAAAATTAAAGAACTAATCATTTACTAAATATTTTAGTATTAAATTAGTGTTAGCTAAACATAAACTAAAAAAGGCAACAAGTTTTGCTGCCTTTTTTAGTTTGGAAAGTTTTAAAAGAGATTAAATAAATAATATATGCCTATCTACTACAAACTCGGGGCGAACGCTACCCGGATGCATTGATCATCTTTTTGCTTAAACATCTTATAGCCTTCCGGGCCCTGTGCCAGCGACCATTTATGGGTTAGCAAATAAGCAGGATCTACATCACCAGCTTGTACGTGTTCGAGTAAGCGCGGAATATACGATTGGGCATGCATCTGCCCCATTTTAAACGTAAGCGCTTTGTTCATGGCCGCACCCATCGGAAATTTATCCATTAAACCGCCGTAAACTCCCACAATAGAAATAGTACCACCTTTCCGGCAAGCCACTATGGCTTGCCGCAGCACTGCCGAACGATCTGATTGCAGGTATAAGTATTGTTTCGTGCGGTCGTAAACATCTTCTAAGCCGGTACTATCGGCTTCCATGCCCACGGCATCAATGCAACGATCGGGGCCCCGGCCGCCGGTCATTTCGCGTAAACTTTCCAGGATATCTACTTCTTCGTAGTTTAATACTTCAGCTTTGCCTATTGTTTTTGCCATGGCTAATCGTTCGGGTATCCGGTCGATGGCAATAACCCGTTCTGCTCCTTTTAGCCAGGCGCTCCGGATGGCCATTTGGCCTACCCCGCCACATCCCCAAATTACCACGATGTCGCCGGGAGCGATATCGGCCATGTCGGCGGCCATGTATCCGGTCGGAAAAGCATCGGAGCAAAAAAGTGCGGATTTATCCGAAATCCCTTCGGGAATTTTAAACATGCCACTATCCGCGTAAGGTACTCTGATATATTCGGCGTGGCTACCGGCATAGCCGCCAAAAGCTTGCGAATACCCAAATATACCGGCACCAGCATAACCATAGGTTTTTTCTAGTAAGGCCGGGTGCGTGTTGGAGTTATCGCATAACGACCAGGAACCATGATCGCAATAATAACAGCCGCCGCAACCTATCACGGAGCTCACCACCACCCGGTCACCTTTTTGTAATTTCTTTACTTCCGGACCAATTTCTACTACTTCGCCCATAAATTCGTGGCCAATAATATCACCTTCGCGCATAGCAGGTACGTACCCATCGAGGAGGTGCAAATCAGAGCCACACACCGAGGAAAGCCCCACCCGCACAATTGCATCTTTGGGGTTTATAATTGTAGGGTCCGGTACCTTTTCTACATTTAATTTATTTATGCCCGTCCAGCAGAGTGCTTTCATAGTTTCCAGTTTAAGAATTTAGAAGTAAATAAATAAGTAAGACAAAAAAGGAATTTAGAGGTGAGTTGCCTGATTTATCGTTTTAAGGATATTTAGTCAAAAGAATAAATAGAAGATAACGTAATACCAATTTATCTATTAGGATTTATAACTAGTTACTCAAGTTTAGAATAATCAGTTTACCTTTTGCCGTGCGGCTGTCCTTCGATGGTTGGTATTTCGCCGCTTTCCATTAACTTTTTAAACTGACGAATATCTTCTTTTACCATCTGCGCCAAACCCGGATTCAGCAGGCTGGCTAGTCCTTTGCCAACGGCACCCAGAGGCGGCCAGTAATATATATTTACATGTACTTCGGTGCCTCGGCCGCCGGGAGCTTCTTCAAAATAGACTTCACCGGCATTTTCTATTTCGGAACCCGGCAAAGAGTGCCAGGCTATTACCGTGTTTTCAACTTCGTGGGTTATTTCCGCATCCCATTCAAAATGAATAAGGCCTTTCGGGTCTTGCGCTACCCAGTGCGATCTTTTCTGATCAAGTTGTTTTACTTCGGAGAGATGCTGCATAAACCGCGGCAAGTTCTCCAAGTGGCGCCAGAAATTATAAACGTCGTGGCGGTATTTATATATAGTAACGCTTTTTTTTATCTCAATGGCATTGATAGGGCTATGAGCCGAGTTGCGGTTTAAGGCCTTATTTACCGGGCAATAACCCGTGGCACCCCGGACCATTAGGGAACTACCCACGGTAGCCATGCTAACGCCCATGAGCGATTTTCGCTTTTGCAGGCCATAATAAGTAAGGGCAGCTCCGCCCACCGCCGATAGAATTCTTTCGGTAGAGCCTACATTGATAAACCCTTCTGACTTTTTACTTTTAGCCGGGCTCGTTTCTACAGCATTCTTTTTAGTTTTTGCCATATCGCTGATTTTTTCTTTAGAGATACGCACTGTAAAAACATCTTGTTAACGAATACCCTGGTTCATGGTAATTTATTTATTATTTAAGTACTTCCCGCAAGTTTAAAGCTTAAAAACCGAGAGAGCTTAAATAAAAATTAGGCGGACGTTGCCGGCGTGTTTTTACAAACTAAAAGGAGCAATTAAGTTTAACGTGCCAAAAAATACGCGGTATAAATTACGCAACCGGACCGGATCTTTGATACCTTCTTCAATAATTAATTCCAGAATCGAATCATTTACATCGTCAGTCGCATCCGATTCGGTTAAGACAATTTCGAAAGTAAAGTCTTGCAGGGTAAGCAAAATAGTACGGGCCTCCTCATTGGTAAAAATAGTGCGCACCCGCGATTCATCGTTGGTTTTAATGATAAAGGCCTTGTCAAAATCGGGATAACCGATTTCTATATCTTGCATACCAAAAAATTTTCCCAAATCATCGAAAAAACCTTCTTCGTGGATGGCAAAGCGAAAGCGATCGGGGTTGCGGAAAGCAGCGCTGAAAATGGTAGTCGCGTAGCCGCCTTCAAAACCGCCGCCCAGGTCAATATCAATATCCAGGTGAATTAATTTATTTTGTTGGTTTATCTGGGCCCGGTATTGGAGTACGTCGGGGTTTTGGGTTAAATCATATTGAAGTTGGTTCCAGACCTCGTCTTCGTTCTGGCCCGAGATTATTCTTTCTTCCTGCATTGTTTATATTGCTTTATATATATTATTTTCTGCATTACGACCAGAGAGTTTAAAAAGATTTTACCTAAAGTTGATAGCAGTAGCTTAAACCAGCAAAACCGGGGTAAATACGAACTCCTCTACTTGTTTTTAAATACCAATTTGATCTACGGGTTGCAGTTCTTAATAAATTTTTCTTTTCTGCTAGTTATAACGAGAGTCGTATTAATGCGGGGAAAGGAGCCGGTAAATTAAAATTAAAAATGAGTATCCCAGTAAAATAAGCAGTTCGGTTTGCACTGGATAAAGGAGGTTAATAACCATAAAAAAAGGCCACTTTTATACGTGGCCTTTTTTTATGAGAAGTACTATTACAGATTAGTTTACCGGTTTTGATGACGTTCGTCGGGATTTTGATTATTGGCGCCGTAACCACCTTGTGAACGACTGCCGCGTGTATCGTGCCGGTCATCCTGCTGATTATAGTTATTATTATGGCGTACCCGGCCGCTCATAGAATCATAATTATTACTCGGATTATTGCCTTCGTTGTAGCGGGTGCCGTAATCCTGATTTCGATCCTGGTCGTTACCGCTGCCCTGACGATTGCGGGCTCTTTGGTTGGAGCCATATCGATTTTCTTCACCCGGTTTGTAATTCCTGTCACGGTTAATATCATCCGATACGTTTAAGTCGGAATAGTTGCCGTACATACCCCGGCTGTATTGGCTTTGCTGGTTATCGTAAATTTCGTAACGGCTGTCGTCTTCCCGGTTCCGGTCATCCCGACGGTTCCGGTTGGGGTCGGGCCGGTGTTCCCGGTGCTCATCGGCAAAACGGTTATGTTCGCCTGGGCTAAAACTGTTGCGGTCCCAGTAAGCGCCGTACACCCGTCGTTCCGGTTGCGAATGCCGGCCATCATCGCGGCCGTGGCCGCTGTCGGCATTAAAACCAGCTTGGTGTTGCGCGTGGCTGTAACCGCCCCGCGAGGAGCCAAAACCCTGGGCACCGCCATAGCTGCCCATGTTGCCGTAGTTATTCGAACCGTCGTAAGTATTTCTTTCGTTGGCGTGGCCCCGGTCGTCGCGGTGGTTATCGTGTACATCGCCGTGTTGATCGCGGGTGGTACGGTGGTCGTCGAACCGATAGGCTCCCCGATACATTGATTCCCGGTCCTGGTTTCTATTTTGGTTATCATCCCGATTCTCCCGATTCCGGCGATCTTGTTGCTCATCTCTGCTATTCATAATTATTAATTAAATGAAACATGAATATTATCTCTCTTTTTAACACGAGAAAAGCTTTACAGTTTAAATCTACAGGACGCAAATTTTATATTTTGCTGAAATTAATAGGTTTCTGAATTTACTATTCGAATTTCAAACGGAAACTTCTAAATAAATTAATAACCTAAATAAAGGACACGTAGCCAGTTTGCCTGAGAAGTGAGTTTCAGTACGATAGAATTATCAGAAAGGTAAAGGGAGGAAAGTAATGCAATTAAAGAAATTAACTTTAGTTGTGTCTATAAAAAGTCAAACCTAAAAAGAATTATAATTTTACCCCAAGGGATCTTGCCAGGTGTTTAGTTTTATTTTTTCAATGAGCAGGTAGTTTTTAAACTGGTGCACCATTTTGCTCATTTCGGTTTCCGTTGCTTCCAGGTCTGACTGTTCCTGATCGGAGCCCGCCAGTACTGGTTTTAACTGCCCTAAACTTACCTGCAACTGTTCTATTACCTGCGCCGATTGCTGGCGGACTTCTTCCGGTAGCGTTTCGTTTGCGGTATTGGCGGCCATTTCCAGGAGGTATTGTTCCAGGAAAATAACCATATCCCAAGGATTATTGGGTTTACCCCACACAAATTCCACGTTACACCGGCGGCATTTATATTTATTCGATTTCCAACCTTTCTCGGTACGCGCCGCTCCAATTAACTTCAGATGCGAGTTTCCGTAACATTTTGGGCAGGATGCATTGTCTTTGATTATATTTCTTAATTTTTCTCTCTTTTGCGTAACCTGTTCCCGGACTTCGGCGTGCCGGGATATTTGATTCGTTAATTTTTGACAGGCATCGCCTAACTGTTGATGTTCTTCGCTTAAGGTGCCGTCTTGGATGAGTTGTTCGGCGCGTTTACTGAAAAACGTTATCAATTTTATTAATTCCCGTTCGTTCTGATTTAAATACTGCTTCATAAAAGATTACTATCTTCGTTTACAAAAGTAAGCATTTTTACTTTTAGCTGCGAGCAGCGTAGTTGTGTTTTGCTTGAATTATAAAAGGCCGCCTTCTCAAAAATTATACCTATCAAAATGGACTTAACTTAAAATAGGTGCAGCCGCTGATTTAGTAAATAATGAAGGATAAAAGGCTATCTTGTAATTAAAAATAGCTTTGCTTGTAACCAGAGTTAGTAATTCTGGTTATAAGCAAAGCTATTAAATGAAGTGAATTTTTTTTGTAATTTTTCTGAAGTTAGGTCTTGAGTAATTACCTTTTAGGAGAAAAGGAATTGTTGAAGCTCGTAAACGTATTAAAAAAGAACATATTTGTTTTTAAATGTTCCAGGCGTTGATCAATATAATTCATGTAGGCACTTACCTGGGCACTCATATCGTATTCTACTGTGTAAACATCTTTGGGCTTGTTAATGTCGTCTTCGCTGTATTCCGAAACAATATCGGCCATTACATCAAGTTCATTCTGTAAATAACAGCATTCAAAAAAGTTTAAACCGTCAATAAATTTAATATTTTCTGCAGGCAGTTTTCCTAAACTCCATTCAAAATAACTGATGTTTTTAAACCAAAGATCCACAAATTGTTCATGGATTAAAGAAAGGTCTTTTAAATATTGAGTCTGGAAATTTAAACCAGCTTTATCAAATTCACTTAAACCATTAACGTAAAAATTTTGATTATCCATTAGAAAGTAAAAGTGTTAACATATAGTCTCAATTTTAAGTATTTGAAGAAGGTTTGACGTTAAATATTAATTATTTCGTTTATTCTTATTTTAGGAGTTATCCAACATTGTGCCTCAAAATAAATTTGCTACATATTTTATAATTATTTGTATTAGATTACTGAAGATGCTGTATATTCAAAAAGTCTAATTATATGTATTTTAGATAATTGATGCGTATTTTTGCTCATTCTTTATCTTTAACTATCTACTTGCTAATTTCAATTTTGTATTATAAATAGGGATATTCCTTTCATATTTTGGAAAGTTATTTCATAATTTTGATTAATTCAAAGGAAATAATGATTTATATTTTAATAAATTAAAAATTCATTTCATCCTTCTATTTAATCTTTAGATGAGCCAAATTCCCTCATTAATCGGCTACAGAGTAGAGATTAGATAAACAGTTATTTGCTCCAAGAGAATCAATCAAATTAGCTATATCATTCATGAAGGTTTTGGCTTAAAACAATTTTGATAATAATTACAAAGGTGGTTTTAAGTATAACAAATAGCAGACAAAATTGTTAATTTTATTCCTGATTTCGTACGCAGCTTATAGTAACTAAACCTCTTTTAGTAAATGCAACTTGTAATCTAAATTTCTTTGCTCAAAATTGGGTCTAATGATAAACTCCTAGGTAATTTGATCCTAAAGATAAAATTGACTTTTTTATAAATTATTAAGAATTGTAATTTACCGCAAAAAGGATTCGAAAATTTTCTCAGTAATATCGAAAATATTTAATTATAATATAAAAGTCATTACCTGGATTTCAACTTATCAGATTCATATAATGCCCTTTACCCAAAGTGTGGAATAATTCCCCAATTTAATAAACCTCGATATTTTTATATTTTAGTTAAGTTATTAATTATTAATTAATTAATATTAATGGCACAATGTTGGTTAATTGTATCTGGCACAGATTAACTATGCTTAATAGAAAGATTCTGGAAAAATTGAATCTGCATCTGAAATCACATTGATTCGAATAGTTCTACTTCGTTAAAAGGTTTATATCTACAGTAATAACTTAATTTAATTTTGTTGGATTTTAAAAGTGCAATTGTGAAATATTGTTTATGTCACATGATTAACTCGTGTACGTTTGTACAAAATCAATAAAATATAAATTTAACAGATGTCGAATTTTGGTTAAAAATTTTAAAATTATATATTATAAATAGTCATTTATTGAAATATATATAAATCTTTAGTTTGAATTTTGTTTTTTAATCTGTAATATCATACATTTGAAATATCTTAATAATTAGAATAATAAAAGGCTTTAGGTTTTTTGATAGCCCTAAATCATTGCAAGCAGTCTAATTAGATAAAGTAAATAAATAGAAAAGTTATATTTTTTTATTTTCGGTATAAAAATTTGTTTGTAATCTTATCTATAATATAAATACAATTACCCTTTTCTTTTTTTTTAATTAAAATTTTAATGTAATTATTATGAACAAAATTTACTTATTTGTTATCTCTCTGCTTATAAGTTATTCTGGTTTTGCCCAAATAACTACGAGTAAATATGAAGCAGAGCGCTACTTTAGTATGAGTGGCGTTAATACGGAAAGTACCACCGATGTGGGTGGGGGTTGGAACGTAGGCCGGCTTGAAGTAAAGCATTGGGTGAAATATAAATTAGATGTGACTACCGCCGGTACTTACACCTTTAGTTTTCGTGTAGCTGGTAATACCGGCGGGCAGTTTGAGGTAAGAAATAATAAAGGAGCGGTTCTAAAAACAGTAGATGTACCCAAAACCGGTGGCTGGCAGAAATGGACTACGGTTAAGGTTCCCATTGAGTTAGCAAACGGAAGACAAACAATACAAATATATGTAAAAGAGAAAGGCTGGAATTTTAACTGGTTCGAAGTTGGTGCTGCTACTAAGGAGGCGTCGCCAGTAAACCAAGGGCGAAAAACGCAACCCGTTATCACTTTTAATACTTTACCAGAGAAAACGGTAGATGATGTTGCGTTTGCTTTAGTAGCTACTAGTACCAACACCAGCATACCCGTTACGTTTACGTCTTCCAATACTGCTGTTGTTTCTCTGTCCAATGCTTCTGGTAAATGGATGGCAACAGTTATAGCTCCAGGAACGGCAAATATTACGGCTTCTCAAGCTGCAAACAAGAATTACTCAGCGGCAACTAATGTAATAAGAACACAGGTAGTGAAAGCTGCTCCGGTGCAATTAACGCAGGCCGTTATATCTTTCAATGCTTTACCAGAAAAAACCGAAGATGCTGCTGCTTTTGCTTTAGTAGCCAGCAGCACCAACACCAGCACACCTGTTACTTTTGCTTCTTCTAATCCTTCGGTAGTATCAGTGTCGAATGCTACCGGTAAATGGATGGCAACAATAGTGGCTGCAGGAACGGCGAACATTACCGCATCACAGGTGGCAAGTAGTAATTATCTAGCTGCCGTTAACATGGTGAGAGCGCAGGTGGTGAAAGCTGCTCCGGTGCAATTAACGCAGGCCGTTATTACTTTTAATACCTTACCGGAGAAAACGGTAGGTGATGCTGCTTTTGCTTTAGTGGCCAGCAGTACCAATACCACTACCCCTATTACGTTTACGTCTTCTAATCCCGCCGTTGTTTCCGTCTCCAATGCTACTGGTAAATGGATGGCAAACGTTTTAGCCCCAGGAACGGCTAATATTACGGCTTACCAAGCGGCAAGTAATAATTATCTGGCTGCTACTAATGTAGTACGAGCGCAGGTGGTAAAAGCACCGGTTACTTCTACTCCGCCGGTAGTTACTATTCCCGATGGAACGAAAAAATCAGGTATACTAACCTTAGCTGATTATAATAAAAATTGGATGTATCTGGCTGGCCCAAAACCAGAGACAAGTAAATTTGTAAAAATAATGGATGGTGTACTGAACGAAAAAATTACGGTTACCTGGAACTCGACTTTACGGACAAGAACTTTTTGGATGACTTTCCCTTTGAAAATGGAAATGACACTGGAAAAGTTACGCTTATACGATTATTACGGCGATATGCCCGATGTTAAAATCTGGTATATTAAAAGAGATGCTACAAAAGAAGGTGGTATTGACTGGACGCGTATTCCCGGACCTGTTTATAAAGACGATAGGGCTTTAGTTTGGGATGAACACAACTTAGCGCAACCCTTAGATATTTACGCTATTGTTTTTGAATCGAAAGGTGGTCAAATTCCACCGGAAGTAGAAATTACCGGCTCTTGGAAACCTTATACCCCAGCTCCTTACAAGCACAAAGCCATCGCTATTAATAGTGCCCTAAAAACCAACGGTTACATCTGGAATATTCAGCAGGTGAGTGGACGTCCGGTTGATGAAGAAAAAATGGGGTTATTTAAAGCCTTTACCGGAATTAGAGATTATGTTGATTGGGTGAAAATTGAAAAAACAAAAGGTCAATATACATTTAATCAGGCTTCGGAAGGTGGTTGGAAATACGACATGGTTTACGAAAGACTGAAAAATGAAGGGATTGATGTTCATGCTTGTTTTAAAACTCAACCAAGCTGGGCCTTGGCCGAGTTCGGATTTAGCCCGGATAATAATGCGGAATATTGCACGGCTCCTTGGACTAAACTACCAGTTCCGGTAAAACCATTAAACCCAACTCCTGAACAAACTGCGGCATATGAGGAAGAAAAAGATAAATACGAAGCCGACGTTATAAGAATAAGAGAAACTGCTTCTTCGTACACCCTCTTCTGCCAGGCCGCTTTTCAGTTCGTGGCGCGTTACGGCGCTAACACCACTCTTAATCCAGATTTAGTAAAAGTTGCCAGTAATCAAGTAAAGAAAATTGGTTTAAATTACCTTACCTCCATTGAATGTAATAATGAGGTGGATGCCGCCTGGCACGGGAGAAAGCGCTACATGACTCCTCGCGAATTTGCTTATTATATGTCTGCTTTTTATGATGGGCACCTGAATACCATGGGACCCGGAGTAGGGATAAAGAATGCTGATCCGAATATGATAGTAGTGGCTTCCGGTTTAGCCAACAACCGGCCCGATTATTTTCAGGCAGTAATTGAGACTTGGAAAGAAATCCGGGGGTATAAATTAAATGCTAAAGGTGAACTGGTGGTGAATATGGCTTGTGATGTTTGGAATTATCACGCTTATTCTAACAATGGCGGCGGTCAGTACTCCAATTCTTCCTGGGGTTTACCTCCGGAATTAAGCAACTGCGAAAATAATGTTAAAGATTTCTTGCAAGTTATTTCGGAAGAAGGTAATGATTTGCCCGTATGGATTACAGAAGTTGGTTATGGTGTAAATGGCGGTTCGCAACAAGCATTGGCTACCCCAACCCGTACTAAACTGCAGTCGCAAGGTGACTGGACCATCCGGACTGTCTTGTTTAACATTCGCCACGGTATTGCCGAAACTTACTTTTACCAGGCTTACGACGAAAGTACTTATGTTTGGAACGTTGCCGGCGGCGTAGAAGATAACGGTACCTACAGTGCTATGGGCTTAATTGATAGAAAAATATTGCCCGATGGTAGCACAGTACTGAAAAGACGCCCGGCTGCGGATTACATGCGACAAATGCAGTTGTTCCGGGATTTTGTTTATCAGCAAACCGTTAGCAATGACCCAATTGTTGATATTTACGAATACGATGGTAAAAAAATGTACGCCTTGGCCGTTCCTGACATGGTAAGCCGCACCAAAGTTTATACCTTAGATTTAGGTACTGCTACAAAAGCTTATATTTATAGATTTGCTGATGGAGCTGAGGAGTTTGTACGGCAAGAGGTTCCTACCATTGGTGGTAAGTTAACGTTAACAGTTACCGAAACACCTATGTTTGTTACCGTAACTCCAATTACTAATACTAACTTGACTTCTGTTGCCAAACTCAAGACTAACCTGGAAGTAGCAGCTGCAAATTCCGAAACGGCTTTAAATACTTATCCTAATCCGGTAACGAAAGAAGCAACCATTGAATTTGTACTACCAACAGCCGGTCAGGTACGTTTAGAAGTATACGATCTGAAAGGTAAATTAGTGAAGCATCTGTATACTGGTAAATCGGAAGCCGGAGCCGTAAAAAGCTATACCTTTAATGCCCAGAACTTAGCTGATGGTATGTATGTGGTCCGCTTAGTAACCGGTGAACAGGTAGTTACGAAGAAAATTATAGTAGCTAAATAATGATGAATTATATGTAAGTACTTTTTCTAAAGCCGTCTCCCATCTTAATTGATGGAGGGCGGCTTTGTTTTGTAGTTGCTTCAGAAATTATAAATAAGCTGCTGTTTTTTTATAGCTGAGCATCCCGGCAATAAACTTTTACGCTGCTGATTAGCAAATTGAAAAGTATTAACTAGAAATAGTGCGAATGCTTACCAAGTACTTTTATCTAGGAACCTGGTGTCAGATCTAAGCAAAACCTGAATTAAATGGTAAAATGGAAATAAATTATGTTTAGGTAAATAATATTTATTGCTTAAATCGGCTCCAGAATAGCACCTTAATTCCGCCACTGTTTATCGATTAAGCCTTAGGCTTTTAAAAGCTGTTAAAGTTTATTCTGTTACTAGCGTGTTCTAAAAAGCTGTGGATAAAATGAATTTGTTACCTCAATCTGTAGAATAACTCCCCAATAAAAATTATATAATTTCTTCCGAAGTAAAGCTAAGTAGTTAAGAACTACGAGTTTGTGGAAAATAAGTTTTCTTGGTGCAAAATTGGTACTATTATAAGAATAAATTATATAGTTTAAGTATTATATAGGTAAGTTCATTGAAAGATAGTTAGAAATTAGTCTTCTACTATATGTCTTTCGTGCTGCAGGCAATAATACGTAATCTTAATATTTTAATAAAATACAATTTTTTGTTTACCAAAATTGCTGTTATGAGAGTACTCGACTCAAAAAATGTTAAATTCCTATTTTTATTTCTTTTCATTACTTTTTCTTCTCGAGCAACTACTTATTATGTGAGTTCATCTGGGAACGACTATAATGCCGGAACCACAGTAGAAAAGGCTTGGGGTTCTATAGGAGCTATTAATTCCCGAAAGTTTTTACCTGGCGATAAAATCTTATTTGAAGGGGGACGTACTTTTTCGGGTGGTTTGTATTTCGATGCTACTGATAGAGGTACTTCCAGTGAACCCATAACCATTAGCT
>Ga0210040_10006751_pt1 | contig 14166 bp, 9 predicted proteins | sample CryGeyCG12114_NA_FD_185462 | JGI IMG/M metagenome (GOLD analysis project Ga0210040, IMG submission 185462) | Groundwater microbial communities from aquifer - Crystal Geyser CG19_WC_8/21/14_NA (SPAdes) (version 2) | ecosystem: Environmental > Aquatic > Deep subsurface > Groundwater | place: USA... | reverse complement strand
ATTTAAAAGATCAATAACTTTCGCTTTTCATCATTTTCTACAATCCTCAGAGGACTGGTATTAATCGTCATTACTATTTAAGTAAAATATTTACTCGTTTAAAAAATACATGTGGCATTTTAATAAAATTCATTTTTGGTCTCAATTTAAACCAATCGATGATTTATTAACGAGTTCATGAGTCAATCCCATTGCACATTATGCAAAAATGATGGAGCTAACATCTGATTAGCATGCCATGCAAGTCAGCAAGACTGCCTGTTACTGTGAATACGTACATTTTTCGGTGGGGAACCCATTCGGGATGACTGGTGTGCTGGGAGCTGAAGAGGAAGTGGAGCTGCAACCACTACTACTATCATCACTATGATCTCTTCGGGTGTCTTCGGTGGACGAGAGCCTCCGAATCACTGTTTGAGGAAATGAGGAACGTGCTGTTGACCCGGTAGACGAAATGATAGCGTTGGCAGAATGCCTTCGGGATTTCCTTCGCCCTTTGCATACTCCATTGGCATCAAACTCCACGCTGTACACTTTACGGTTTAATAGTTTTTGTCTGCAAGTCAGCAAAACATACATTGTTAGCAACTAGTGGAAGTTAGAAATCTCATTAGACTCTAGTGTCCCAGTATAGTTAGTTCGTAAGCAGTAAACATTCATTCAGAATACATAAATGCTCATATGTTTAGTCGAAAAATAGCCATGTGGTAGATTTTCATGGAAATTAGGACATAAATAACCTGTCATTGCTCTCTTACTAATTCATAATGTATGCAAACAAAAATGCTAAGCAGAGTTTAAGTTTTCTTAAAACAAGGATAATACAACTTTTGGAACAATTTATTGCACCATGATAAATGTATAGCACCCCTTTGCAAGTGCCCTTTACCAAATCCCGTAAATGTCAATTTTGGTGCAACGAACACCAAGTACGTATGTACATGTATATTTCCCTCGAAACTAATGACTTCTACGATTTCAACTTTTACAAGTGACGTACTACAGAATAAGTGAAGAAATCGACTATTGTTGCTCTACATGCCGCATGCATGACCAATAATAACGAATTCTAGAAATCCACAAAGGAGTAGTGGTAATAATTTGTTCATTTGTCCAAAAACGTGAGCAAATTCTATTGTACCAGAAGAAAAAGGCTTGCACTAGTTACCAACTCCCTTTGTTTACTATAATTCGTCTATGGGTGGCCACTACCTACTAACTAACCAAACTACTGTTATAGGTTTTCAGGCTGTAGCCTCAGTCAGTAGTTAGGGATGGACAACTGTACTCCAGTTAGTTTCATACATTATTATGCAATAAAAAGAACCTTACAGCACATACATGAAATTCTGGTAATGACCAAAAGAATTACGGAGCTCTATTTTAATGAATAGTTAGCTAGTTAGTTAGTTAGTTACTAACCCACCGGCTATTGTATGCAAATCGGCATTCTGCCTGTTTCACCAAATAACGCTATGCTAAAAAAATGCATTTCTTGCATGAAAAATCATAACATTGTAATACATCATTTCTAATGAAGCAGTACAAGTTTGCCGGTCCACAAGTTCACCACTACCACTAGCATTAGTATACAAAACACATTGGATATGGATGCCAAAGAAGAACCAAAAAATTGGTTACACTTACCGCATGTTGTCATCAAGTTGAAGCGTTAGATTGTCTTCCACCCCGTCTTCATGCTTGAGAACGACTTCATAAATCTGAAATTGTTTGAGGAGATCCAAATCTGCACATGGTTTCCCCATATACCTGCACACATGTGGAAAAAAGAGTTGTCATTACCATTATTACGCAAGAGAGCTCAAAATGATGATAATAATAACGATGCGGTTCTTGGCGTAAAATGCACAGCTTGTTAGAATAATGGCTCCAATTTCATGCTCTATATTAGTTGGGTGCTTTGGGACAAAAAAAATGGAAACAATGCGAACAGAGGGTTCGGGAGGAGAAATGTTTTTGAAATGCTGGTTCAGTTTAGTTAGTTAGCAAGACAGTTGGGAATTCAGATTTACACAAACTTATGTAACAAGAGATTTATGGTTATTAAATAAAAGGCACTCACTCAATGCAAGAGCACATGGTGACAAAAGAATTATATGAGCCAAGCCACCCAAGCATTACGTATGTACAAGACAATGATTATAAGTCCATCGTCTATAGTCTCTTAGTCAGTCACTAGTCGCTACAAAGGAAATGTATTACACACTCACACAGGTTGGTAGGTAAAATAATTATGTAAAATGAATACACGGAAGACTAGAACATAAAAAAATCCATGGGATGATTTGAACAATGAAAATTCACTTTCTACCTCAAGTCTGCCCGCCTGTGTATTATTATTATTGTACTTGGTGCACATGCACAATTTTTACATGCACTGTAGTTAGCACAATGAAATTACTTGCTTCCTTTATTTCAAGTGTTTTCAGAGCTCTTTGCCAACTGCCTTTATTTACGTCCATTTTTGATGGCTGATTGTAGTTAAAAGAGTCTTAGCTATAGCTATGTACACAGTAGTTAGTAGTAGATTCAATAATTACATAATAGATAGACTAACTAACAAAGTAAGATCAACTGTCTATTATAATCCAGTAGTATCTGATGTTTGTATTGAAAATAAAAATTTTCAAAAAAATTGTGTACCAATGCTTTTAGCTGTCTAACCTTGAAATTCCAAATGAAAAATACAGCTTTTACATTAAGTACACCTACAAAGTATATACTTCCTTTTTCGAAAACAAATGAGCACCTGTAGCTTTAACTGATAACAGATTTTAAATACTGGATAATGGAATTTTAGAGCCTCAAATTGGTATGATTAGTTAAATGGCACGTTCGAGCGGTCTCTGTACGATATGAAAATTGCCAAGATATGCTTGCTAATGATTCTGGGGCAAAATCTATAATAGCAATGCCATATTTGTACAATTCTAAATTATTAGGAGCAAAACGGACCTGACAGCTAAAACACAGGGTGTGTGTACAATTCACTCTACCCAGTATAACTAACTGCTGTACCGAAGATAAAAGTTGATCAGTCAAATTGGTTACCTTAAACTTTACCTTGATCTATTTTCAATTCCAATCCAATCCATCTAAAAGCTTACAAATGTCCTTTAACTAAACACACTCTCAAAAATGTAAATTCATTTTTTCGATGCACAAACACGACAATAATGCACTTCCATCTTCCTATTCAACATTACAATTCAAAGGAACTATTTGACATGAAGACTGACTAACCACCTAACTAGTCATACACGTACAGTGTGTGATGAGAAACTAAACCTGCAGACCAAAAATACTTTTCTTATAAAATTAATTCCCAATGATAAATTCCCACATTGTAATGACAGCACTGAACTGACCATACCTTAATTCATAACTGACTATCTTAAACCGTGCTATGGTGAATTAACTGAAGCACTGAAAACTTGACTAACTTTTGTACTTAAGACTTAACACACAAGTTTAAGACCATAATAATGCACATTGGTTGTTTCATTAACACATTATGAAAGGTAAACAATGACTGTGCCCCTTGGTCACACTAATGAGCCTTACATACGTCCCCTAATGACTGCTACGTACTTACTAACTAACTAACTTAAAAGTTGAAAACAAACAAAGACTACACAATCCATAATAATAATAGTTAGTTAGTTAGTTAGTGGCTGTGCTTACTTGCTCACTTACTCTAGTTCGTTAAGGACGTAAATCTGTCGAAAAATATGCTCTATTTGAGTATGTGTTAACACACACACACAGGCATGGATAAAAAATTAAGTAAATGGGACATCCGATGATTTAAGAAAATCTCATTACTATGCGCTCTCACATAATGCACTATTCTTAGCAAAAGGAAAACCGTGTTAAATTACAAGTTAGACGTAAGAGTTAAACATACATGAAAATATCATTGTTATCACATTTTGATGGGTGAATACAATAAGACAGTGTAAAAGTTAGTTAGTTAGTTAGAATATATACATATGTGTATAAGGTTATGATTTTCTGCATTAATGCACTTGAGTAACTAACTTACTAACTAACTATAGTTAGTGCTGAAGGTGGTAAAAGCATTACGTTGATTCTGTAAGGATACGCAAGCAAAAGGGTTAGCTAGTTTTTACGTCATAGCTGGGATCGAATGCCAATAAGATAAATAGACTATAGTTTGAGTGATAGTTTAGTTAGTCAGGAGCTAGTGCCAAAATGTTAAAGCTTTTAACCCACTTTCATGTGCCACCAATGTGATTAAAATTACACTCACTCACTTGTTAGTTAGTCAGTCCGTCAATTTGGGGTACTTTCAATGCTACTGGTTTTGAATTATATGCAGATTATATATTTACACTCTGTGATTTACTTTTAATTTCCACAAAAAATTTAAAAGAGCACGTTTGCGTCACTGCATATTTTAAACGCGATTCATTTCCAAACTGTATAATAATTACTTTTTGTTACGTAGATAGTCTCAGTGAACTATGTCTATCAATAAATGTGTTTAATAATACAATGGCACAAAGAACAGCCGAAAGTTCAACTGTCTACAAGCATAAATAATGCTTAAAAGTTTTAATTGAGAATCCTTCATTTCAACATAAACAAGCCACAAATCTCATGCTAATTTTAAAACGTTCTAAATCAACAAATAACGTTCTATAATGACTAATACAAATCATTGACTTGTTCCATGCAATGAGCCAAGCTAAAACTTCTAGAAGTTCGTCTACGTGTGATCTCATCAAAATAACTCAACCAGTAAAGCAAACAAAAATTACTCATTTTGAAAGCCTAGGTACTATCTACAGGATCCATAGGACATTAAACATACTTATTGTACACACAAATTAAAACCTGACCCTTCATTTATTGCACAAGGCATATAATGACACCCAAATATGGTAACAAAGGCAAGCAAAACAAAGTCAATAATTTTTTCATTGACAACGGCATTTTTTCCATTTGACATAAGTAGTGCAGGCAGAATGTATGAGATGACAAGGGAAGAAATATTTTATTGTCTGTGTCATCAATATACCACCGTGAAGCAGTGATAACTATAACTACAAGCTATAAAAAATAAATGGAACATACGCTTGAATGAGTTGTGCCATGCCTTGGTCTTCTAGGGAATCCACTTGGTCAAAATAAGTGTCCACATCTGGAATCCCATTGAGAACTTTGTTGACAAGCGTCATTGCGTACACAAGGAGTTCAGTGTCACCCGAGTTGGAGTCGTGCTCACGAAGAAGCGTCATCATATTGTACCAGAGTGAACCACCTGTGGGGCAAAAGCAAACAATGTCCGTTTGTCATCAACATTTCATTTCAGGTGGTCGGTCAATTATACATTGTACGCTGCGAAAAGTTTTTATAGCAGTGCTTGAGAATTCAAATTCATTATCTTCATGATTTTGTACTTGTTAGAAACAAGTGAACTACATTCGTGACCAAATTAGTTCAAGATGCAAAAAATTGGGATATTAATATCAACTAACTAACTAAAGTAGACTGACCATTAAAATGTCCTTGTTCATGGGAAATGAAGCCACAGCTACAATATGTTCAAGTCAAGCTGATTCGTTTTATGTGTTTTTGTAAAGTGACTGCATGCATAGATGGAAATCTATATGCTATCATGTCAAGTAAGAGATTTAGTAGTGACTGTGCGTGACCAATTGGAACATCTTCTTGTTCATCGGATTTGAATATGAAAAGCTGGTCTTCTCCGTTTAAGGTGATGGGATTGTTTTTTTACTTTTATTTGAACATTTTTTTGTCTACTGCTAGTAAATAGTAGTAGTGTGTGAAGAATTATGCACCGTTCCGATGGAACAGCTCCAGCAAACAAAAATGCACTGGTGCACAATAAGTCGCATTCATTATCGCAGAGATTTCAAAGAAAGTGTTTGTTTGTGTGTGCGAACAATTTAGTCTTGCATTTATTCACGTGTTGTGTGAGTTGTACATGAATTAGCCACAATGTCGAATTTAAAAGTCTTTGACCGAGGCATTCAGGAAATCAATTTTGATAGAATGTGTTTGTTGAACGTCTTGTACCAAATAAAAGTTTAAAAAAATAAAAATATATGTGTATGATTGATGCCGCACAGTAAATTACGTAAATTTTTTCTCAAATCGCATCTTCGATAAGGTTAGATGTGGTTCTGCAGTTGCTGTGACTATAATTATTGGTTGGACAGCTACAGAGAATTTTTTACGGTGAGGGAATGAAACTGCTGGGCATTTAGAATTTTTTCCAGTAAACAAAACAAAAACAAGTAACCAACTAACTTTGGTTCCAAATTAAGTCATTGGACTTCATTGTTTCAACCCATATGGAGAAGAAATTGAAAAAAGGAAACACCTGGCTCATGACTTGGTAGTTTTGCATCACAACTAAGTATCAATGCATTCAGTTAGTTAGTCACAAATTTAAATGCTTTACAATCACAAGTGACTATATAAAATGTGAGCCTTTCATTTCACTATACCACTTGATAGAGCCCTGTGTGCTTTTTTGCAAAATACATTTTCTACACAGACCGTTTCTTATGTTAGTTTTACTTACTGGCTGGCTTTTAATTCCTATTGTGGTTTCCTTCATTTCCTATTCCTACGTAACTACAATGGCAACTGGTATCTGTATCATTTTGTGCACTTTTTGTATTCATTGAGCCCTGCTCAAAATTCTCTCTCGTTTCCTCTTCATGCAACTAGGAACGCATGCAAAACAAAGGGATGATGAAGCTTTAAGTAGAGCCTTTTGATTGACCCATAGATCTTTTGAGTTAACCACCAAGTCACGCTCGTGAAAAATAGTATAAAGCCCAGCACGCTCTTTAATTTCATTATATCCTTTCTTTAAGGAATAGTGCATAGCTCTCCTCTCGTCTGCAGTGCAAATAATATACACGTATGACGCCTATCTAGCAAACTGACTAACAAACACAAAGTGCATTTTCACCTTACATCATCTCATTCCTTTTCCTTCTGTTACTCCATACTCCATATCCTCATTTTCAAAGCACTACAACTATACATAGACAATTCAGACAGACTCTACTTCCCCAACCAAAGTGAGCCATAAAACTCCTATGTATGTAAAACTGTCTGCATTTTATACCGCTGCAAAACGTGAACCTCTTGAGATTTTTTTTTGCCCACAAAGTCCAATTTACTTTTCAGTAAGAACGATACATATAGACAAACTGCACATAAATTAGCTACTTTCAGCCAAATAAAATTCCTTCCTCATGCAATCCAGCAAAATCAATCTGCTTACTTGAGTTTTTCCAATTAACTAACTAAGGAAATACAAATATACTGTATATCTTCAATTCACAAACTAACTAAGCAAATATTACACACAGTAAAATCTATGACTTTAATATATACACGCCAACCAACTCATAAATCGTTTGATCAAGTGCTACAGACCAGACACTCGAGTATATGAGAACGGACATGTAATCTAGATAGATATGATCTCTCCTGTGCACAATCACCTTAGAGCAGTAATAATACTGCGTCGGAGTCAGTATGCATGCCAATCGGCAACAATGATCTATCTTAGCGAAGGAGGAACAATGATAACAATGACTGCTACAATCACAAGATGATTGTATTACACTCCATCTAACCAAGATAGGCAGAGAGAGGATGTCAAGTGAACACATTACTCACACATAAAAGATCAATGATGTTCAGTTTGGCTAACGAGCCTGATTAGAGTCTTATGATTACCTTTTGGGATGTCCACAGCCGCCACAGCTTCAATAAGGAGAAGACAATTGGACTCCACATAGTCCACAAAGACGAGCAAGAGTTTGAGTGCAGTTTTCTGAACCAAACGGAACTTGCTGGCTACGAGGGAGTAGAGCCACTGAATCGTCTCATTGTGTCTCATCACACCGTACATGCCGTCCACGTAGAGCATCACTTGACCAATTGCTAGCCCGATAAAGAGAAAATATTATATTAGGATTGTTAAGCTATAAAATTGTCATACGATGGTCATAAACTAATTTGCTAAGTAAGTGAGTGAATGAATGTAAAAGGAAGTGAGAAAATGTTTAAGGGAGGGGGATGTAAAAGAAAAAAGACGCGAAAAATTTAAATGATGACGATTTGTATTTATATAGTGTACAAACATATTATGTAGAATAGTTAGTTAGTTAGTTAGCTAGAGGGTGGATATTAAAAATGGGATGATAAATTTGCGCACTTAAAAGATGAGTATTCACGATTCCCATGAACTCATATAAACAACGGAGTTGATTCTCACAGAGGGGATTTTTGCATGTATTTCTCAGTAGAGGTTTAATGTGACGGTTTTATTGCATTTCCGTTTGCAAGCTAAGCTTTCTTTTTAAGTTTCTTGTTAATAGGGCACTTACTTACTCGGCTCATTATTTCATCTTTCATCAATCCCTATTCATTAAGGTCAAAGCCATGGAAAACGATGGTTATTGGTCTCAGTCAGCATTGGCATGCAATATATTTCTTGCTATTTAATAATTCTTTCATCACGGAAAGCTATGTTTTGTTGGTCGCAAAAATTTACTTCCATTCTAGCCTAAGCTTGCATCCTGTTTTGATTTTAAAGTTTCGGTTTCATACCAAAACAACAAATAGGCAATAAAAAGTGATTTCTGTACTTAATGTCAACTTCGGTTGCATTTTCATTAATTTCTCTACTACACTTTACAAAACAATAGGTGCTGTTGCAATGTACCACAACCAAGTGTATTTTGTTTTTCCAAATGATTTGAACTTTAGTTAGCTATAGCAAACTAACTTCATTATGTTTACCAGACGGGGACAACAAGAGAAAAAACTGCGAGTCAAAGGTAAGGTAAACAAATAGAGACAAAGCAGTTTACCTCTTAAGATGTAATTTTGGTAGTTTTGGTCCGCCTCTGAGCCAACTTTGATGAGGCAAGAAAGTCCTCCATTCTCAACGAATTCGTGAACCAAATCCTTGTCCTCCTACTCGCAATAAAAAAACCAAGGATTAAATACCCTGTATAGAGACTACAAGCAAGCAACTATAGCAAGCTAACGCATTTTATGTTTGTGTTGAGCCAACTCTAAATGCTCATCATCATGTCTTTTTCGTGAAACAATCACCATGAATAATAAAATCATGTGTTATAGCGTACTAACTAACTAACTATAGAAGTAAATAGCTTAAGTTGGAGCTAACTCATCCATCCGTTTTCTTTGTGCATAAATAGTTAGTTAGTTAGTTAGTTGCAAAGAGCATTTGAAATCACAGTGGTGAAATGGGCTGAAACTGGTACTTAGAATCAGTTACTCGAATAGGTTTTCAACAATAAATCACTACCAAAGCTTTTATGTGTTTTAGAATTCCCTATGATCAGCACTAATTGTTCGAAATAAGATGTATAGATTCTACACATTGAAGTAACTTAATGCACAGAAAATTTACTTGAATTAAGTTTAGTCAAAATTGTCAACTGATTCGGGTGAATATAAATATAGTGTGAATATTCTATTTTAAACAAAATTCTTGGCATATCCGTAAACAAATTCAAGTGATGTTTTCTTTGCATTATTGAAATGCTGATACAGCTAACTTACTAGCTAACTAAAACTAAACTACAACTCCTGTTAGTAGGTAGGTGGTAGGTCTAAACATTTTCAACAGCAGTTAGTTAATTCAACTAGGGGGGCCTTAGATTGCCCTTGTTCTTAAGTAATAATGATGACACAGTGACAATAATAATGCCACCACATTACTTAACGTTCTGTTATTCCTCTTCTTGGCATGGGGAGTTGTTGACTCTGACTCTATTCATTGGGAAAATGAAAGGGTTTGGATCTCACCTGGAAAATCTGCTTGAGGGAGAACAGAGCTCGTCTCAGTTCCTTTCCTGTTGAATTCAATAGCTTCTCTGTGGACAAAAAATAGACACACAATGTATTAAAAACGATTCAAGGCATGACAAAATGCTACCCCCATTGGATCACCCAAAAAGAAAAGTTGAAACCAAAGCAAAGCAACTTAAAAAGCAAACTGTATAATTACTTTGCTACACATTACATACAATGTACAATAAAAATAACGTTTTCGTTAGTTCCTTACTAACTACATTTACTTAGAATCTTTCAATTAGCAGTAAATAGTACAAAAACTAATCTGTAGCAAACTTTCAAATCATGTAAGAAGAAAACTTGTGCGAATTTCTCCAACCCAGCGTAATCAGTGAAACAGATCTGTGCACATGAAATCTGTAGCGGAATCTAAGGGTCCCATTTTTCTTCCACTTAGACATTTGAACCACGTTATTCACCTTAGATTCATATCTAACAAGGTCTTTTTACTCATAATGCTTTAAGAATGCGTGCACAAGAGTGTGAATTGAAGTAAACGTGATCGTGAGAGGATCCCAAAAGATGCTAATTGATACAAATGAAATGGGTTGTAAAGAGTACAATGTAGTATTCATATTTTAAGTAGCCCTATATATGATTCTCGCATGTCAGGCAAACACACGTAATAAGGAAAAAGCAGTTAAAGGGAGAATGCACTCTCTACACATATGTAGATGAATGACGAGATTTGTTTCCAAAACATTTTCTCGTCACATTTTAGCACACCCGTGTAAACATGTTATGTACAACGTGTAACTAATAATCTATTAGTTCCTTATGCAACGCTGTATCTGACAAGGTGAGATTTTTGTGTGAAGACAACTGCTCATTACTGCAAGTAATACTGAAGGTAAATACTACTTTGTTTTTACCCGAAACGGAAATCAATTTGGTCGGCCCAAGTTAGTTAGTGAAGTGTGACGTTGATTTAATGAATGAATTTAGAGTTTAGTTAGTTAGCTAGTTAGTTTGTACAAGTCTCTGGTATGTATAACATAGTTAGTTCCATAGGAAGGAGGAAAATGTTAACAAACATAAGTAGCTTTACCACGCATAAAGTGAGTTCCGTTTCCTTAACAGGAGATTTCCCGCTGTGAGACAAAAACGTCCCCAAAACAGCCTAAACGGACATCTCATCAACAGAATCTACTTATTTGGTCTTTTTCCCATTTCTATATATGCATTCGTGTGAATGATTATCAATTTTTTTGAAAATCTTATTTATCCTGTCCCTATATATGCGACTGACTGGAATTTTAAAGTGTGGCTACAGGCTCTTTTTCAGCTGATACATAACATGTATATAATTTATGTATTTTCATTTAGCAAACGAGCTCAGTTAGTAAGTATTTACTAATGTTGGCTCCTCCACACAAACAGACGACGTATACAGAAAATTCTTCCGGTTTTCATTTCTCTTAACCACGTGCCAACGCCTCGTCGTGTCATATATTTGAGCTACTTTGCAAATTTTAAAGTTAATTATCATCAGAGTTTATACTAAATAACTAACTAATGGTATTTAAATCATTTATATAATGAAAGGAATAGCAGGCCAACTAATTTTTTACTTGCATGCATGGGAATTAGGCATCTAAAAAAACAAAAATTATCGTGACATTGGAATCACGGTATACAGCCGCCTGTCACAAACTAACTCAATTCACTCACATTTAAGCCCCTGTAATTTATGATGAGCTTCTCCATTCACTCAATTAAAGCTCTTATTGCTTTCCGATTAATACTGCACTCTAAATAATCACGTTCAAATGAAAAAAAAAACGCTTTTCCTTCCTAGAATAACTTGCTACCAATAATAAGTCAGTCAGTTAGTATCAATAATTCATGCATACATAGATTCAAATATACGGCATTAAATTCTAAAATACCTAGCTATAATTTTTTCTTGCCAATAGGAGCATTGCATTCATCCGGAAATTGCGAGCAAATCTAATGCCAGGGGAGTGTACACCAAATGCATTCATAAGATTGGAGAGGTGTGTGTTCCAGTTTTACAAAGCTTACTGGCAAAAGAATAAGGAAAGTGAAAGGAGCAAGTCAGTTCAAAAGCATCAATATATAGCTGTACTTTAAAACGTGTTGCTAGAGAGCAAACGAAAGGAAATCCCCAAAAAAAAATCTCAACAAAAACTGTAGCATGACGATGGCAACTTACCAATAATGGCGTGTACTCGTACTGGAAGTTGGGCACGTAAAATGATCGAGTTCTTGCGGCTGGAATGAGAAAAAAGAAAACATTAGTTTTTCTAGTCAGTCAGACACTATTTTTAGATGAGCACATTTCCCTGATTCGATTCGTACGAACGATGTGTGTATGTAAAGTTACACTTGTGCGTGTGTGTGCACAATTTGGACTACTTTTTCTGCTGTCTTTTCATTCTGTATAGACGAAAAAGTTCTCCCAGCGAAACGCTAATTATATGAGGGAAGTAAATAGACAACAAGTTAAGACAAAATTAGATTAGTTTTCTCGTCAAACTATTATCAGCTAACCGAACCTGACCTAAGCAAAAGTTAAGAGAGTCTGAATTTTTACTGGCATTCTACGACAGGCTAATGATTAAAATGTGGTCTTGGATCCTAATTAACTAACTGAGAGTTCAAATGTTCTTTTATATTGACAATTTAACTACAGTTGATTTAATGTATGTGTAAAGTACAATGTATAACAAGCAGTCCAATTAAATGCAATGAATTGAAGGATATTTTAAGAAATACAGTTAACAGACAAATAAGATCTCAAAGTTAGAGTTAGTGAGCGAGTAGGTCATAGAATAGATAGAGAACCCTTGGAAAAGAATGTAAAATTACTTTTTTCTGCCTCATCACTGTATTACGGGAAATTGTGATTCTGACAGAATCAAGTATTGCAGAGAAGATGATAATGAGGATGACATTTGGGAATACCTGAACATTTTTAGGGGTTAAAGACTTCTTTTCATCAAGCAGGTAAGTCAATGTTTTACATTCATTCAGTCATGTATAGACAAGATATTGTGAATAGGCTGGGGAGCATGAATATATCAGGAAATGACGCAACAATTATGATGGGAATCGGAAATGAACTCGAGTGAAGAACGTTTGTTATGTATAGGATGAGTGAGCAGGGAATCAAGAGGTCCACAGAATCCCATCATTATTTATTCAACCGAAAAATTGTCTTACTCAAGATGTTTTAAGTACCGTTTTTTTCCCATCCCAATGAGGCAGTTTATCGTGTTTCATCAATTTTTTCAAACACTGAGTCAATGAAGTATTGGATTTGGTTTCTATACTATTCAACTATATGCAAGGGCTAGAAAATAACGGAAGAATAGGAATGTGGCGGAAAATTTTAATCCAAAATATCATTTTTGGCAATGAATGATTTTGGCAAGGTAGTAATAATGAATTCACACTAGTACAGAACTATGATGATAAAGCAATTAACTTTTCATCGTCTGCAGCAAAGTTAAACTTACAGAAGTTAATCGAGCCTACTACATTTTTCAATTACATGTGAAAATGAGCCATGTTATATTTGCACGACTTGTGCAGACTATCCCTGACACAAAAAATGGCAACATTGCTGTCAACTAAAGTGATCGACGAAGATATATGACTTAATTTCTTTTCCCGAAAAGGAGTAATTCGAGAAGTAAAAGTCTTGAAAAATTAAGGTTAACATGCTACTAAATCGTTTGCAAACTTTAAATTACACAGTTTTTAGCCATGTGAAATCCTGATGATGTTTTCATGATGGGAATTAAGAAAATTTCACAATCCCGTCAGTCAGTGGTGACCAATCTAACTAATTTTAAATATAAATTTTCCCTAAATGAGTTGTTTTAATGTTGTAAGTTTTTAGTTTCAAGAAAAAAAGTTTGTAATCGTGCAGAAAATAAAGGATGAACCATGTTCTTCTAACGAATTTGGTTAGCAAGCTAGTTTTTCCCTTTTTGGGTTGACCTGCACTCATTTTCTGACAACTAGTTAGTGTTATCTTTCTACTACCATTGGTCAAACAGAAAAGATAAAATGCAAACAGCACAAAATCTTGGATTTCACACTTTTAATTTGGCATACATTTCAGCCTACATAGATTCATCCGTATTATGCAATTTAGGAAATTAACTACTGTGAGTACATCTAAATCATGATAACGTACATAACTATCCCAACTTAGTGCTATCAGTTGATTCTATCGAGTGAATCCATAAATTCAGATTTTTTTGCACT
>Ga0210040_10006750_pt1 | contig 14166 bp, 9 predicted proteins | sample CryGeyCG12114_NA_FD_185462 | JGI IMG/M metagenome (GOLD analysis project Ga0210040, IMG submission 185462) | Groundwater microbial communities from aquifer - Crystal Geyser CG19_WC_8/21/14_NA (SPAdes) (version 2) | ecosystem: Environmental > Aquatic > Deep subsurface > Groundwater | place: USA... | reverse complement strand
ACAGTATACGCAACGATGCCGATTGATACTGTCAAGACCCGCATGCAAAGCATTGAAGCTAGCTCAGCTTACAAAAACAGTTTAGCCCGCGCGACAAGCATTTTCAAGAATGAGGGTGTTTTGACTTTCTGGGCCGGTAGTCTACCTCGTGTGGGCAGGTTGATGTTGAGTGGAGGCATTGTGTTCACCATGTAAGTGACTCACATCCTGCAGACATTCATCACACTAAGCTAATGCACTCCTCAGGTACGAGAAGACGATAGAACTTTTCGACAAGCTCGATCCAGACAGCAGATACACTTAAAGCTTCCGTGCGCCGTGGTTCGACATGAAAAAGAGGACCAGCTGCTCAGTGAAGCGTTGCCAGCTCGATAGGATGTGGAAAGAATGATTTAGGGAGCAGTCCTTAGCCGCAAACTCGACCTCACACCAAGGTGTATGCCATCTTTGTGCGCGACTCGGGCCTTGTAACCGCCGTTCCAGCTTAGCCTAATCCGATGACCAGCCCCTGGCTGAGATCCGGCGAAGGAGGTACCACCTCGACGGACGCTGCTTCACATGCAGGGCCGTGCTCCACCGTACACAGCCCCCGGATGGCTGAAGTTCCAGGAGACAGCCTCGGGCACCCTCAGAGGAAGTCACAGCACCGTTCCAACAGGCACATTGTTAGGGTGCCACGCAACGAGCACGTCAAGAGCTGAAACATCACATGTAACAAGCCGTCAGGGACGGAAATATGCGAAGAGCAAGTTTATGCTTTATGTCAACTTGGCACAATCGCGGGAGCCTGGGACAAAATATGTGCACTCTTGGAATTGTGTGGAGCGAGACTCATGAAGGTCGCATATTCTTGCCGTGTTCTTGGCCTACACGACAGAAAAGCCAAACGAAAGCTCATAGATTGATGCTACCGCATATCCCTCGTGGCGTGTCTTTTCTGTTCTTCTACTCCTTCACTGTGATCCTTTCCACCAATCCCCGCCCTAATGCCGAGATCTCCGCCAATATACCTTCCTTATTAACTTCACAGACGTCTTTCTCAGCCTCACCGCTCTTTAGAGGCACAGTTGAGTAGCCCATTCTCACCCTCCACTCTTTGCTGCCCAGTACGGCGGGCTTCCACAGTCCAGCAACCACCCTTCCACCATCACCATCGTAGAACAACATCACCGCATTTCCAAACGCTTGTTCCAGATCCTTTAGGTATAGTTCGACTGCGTCATACCCTAACTTCCCCACATCCAGCTCATCTTGGACCTGCAGATTCTTGTACTTGACCACTTCTTTACCCTTACCGCTAGATTTCTGACCTTTCACCACCGATCTCTTCAGATGAAGCTGAAAGTCGAAGTCTACAAGCGGGCTAAAGAAAATGTTCTTCCAATCAGCCTCGCCCATCTCCACTCCCTTGGTTCTGATGAGATCCATAGCCGCTTGTGCAAGCACCTTGACTCGTCCTGCGACGACTCGTGGCGGCTTCGCGCCTTGTGTCCATACCGTGCCTGTGGTGTCGATGTTGGTGCCGACGAACCAGACTACATTGTTCATGCTTGGATCTAGTTTTCTCCACGCCTGGAAGCGCGTTTGCACTTCCTCTCTGGTCTGCTCGGACATGTCTTGACTTAGGCTTAGGTCCACGAGGAGTGGATCGTGCATCCAATTCCATCGCGCGAGAAAATTGAGGCAACGAAGGAAGGCTGTTTTGGCGGAACCAGGAACAGACCAAGGTGTCGGGTTCAGGAACACGTTCGAGGCGATGACTTCAACGCTTTCGGAAGGGATATGTCGGAGAAGAAGGTGTGAGGAAAGCCATTTCTTGAGAAGTCGGATGGTTGAAGACAAAGGCGAGAAACGTGTGCAGAGGGATCGGATGGCGGTTGTGTGAATGGGCGCGGCTATGTAGATGGCTTTGTGTTTGGCTAAGGCGGTGGTCACGGAATCCCGAACGGAGCCATGAAGGCTTTTGTCAGCTAACGCGGTTTGAAGAAGGTTCAACTCGCGATCGTGATGGATACGGAGTCGGAAGCAAATTGGTGTCAGCCCGGGCGCCGGAGAAGGGTAGATTATGTCCAAGTAGGACGTGTTGAGATGGCCTGATGTGGTAGTATGGGTGTTCTCGAGGCCAATACGAGTTTCGAGATCAGAAAGTGTCTCCTTCAGCAGATCTGAGAGCTTGACTAGAAACGCGATCTTGGTGTGCTGAATGGCAGGAAGGTGATCAGGCCATCGACCCGAAGTCTCAAATGCTATGAGGATATCGATTGGTCGTGTTGTTGAAGGTAGTAATGGATGTCCAAGGGAAGCGGAGCGGAGAGCAGGATCTGCGGGTGATATAGAGCGTATGGGAAGAGGCAGACCCTCGAGCTGATGCAACGCGGACGACAGGGTTTGGTAGGTGGAACTGATGACTTTGAATGCTTCTTCAGCGGGTATTCTTGCGTCATCTGCTAGAGATGCAGATTCGATATTTCCACCCAAGCTTCTCAAAGATGAAGGAGGTACCTTGAGATGAAGCACGGTCAAGTGACGAATGATCTGCTGTGTGATGGCGCTATCTGATGACCAGACTAGGGACTCTGAGATACTTCCATCCTTGAAGCGACGCAATTCCGACTTCTCGCCCCAGAACTTACGAAAGTCTTCCGCAGCTTCAGGTTCTTCTGCCGAAGGACCATGGTCGACCGTGCGATTGTCAGAGTCTGGGTTCATCAAGAGACCTATTGAAAGCACGAGATCCTCACCATGCTGTGATTGCTGAGTGTGTTTGACATCCCAGTTGCTCGTGGGAGGTGGACGAATGTCAATCATCGTAACACGATCTCCCAGACCTCTGCTGAGCAGAGCATAAAGCTGGACCAGGACCTCGATCTGACCCGCTGCAAGGATGTTTTGCTTTGCCAAAGACAAAGCATACACGTCGTCATATTCCACCACGGGTTCAGATACCCGAAGGATGAATATTGCGTCGAAGTTGTCTTGGTTCCGAGCATTGATAGCAGTCAAGGATACTTGGGCGTGATCCTTTAGCACTCGATACGATGATGGTGTAACCTTGTAAAACACATTGTAGCCCGCAGCACCGCCTAACAGCACAGGAGACAGGGACACTGGAAGCTCAAGTCCAGGTGGCCCGTTAAGGATCATTGGCTGCAGCAGATCTTTTCCGGCAAGGAACTGAAGCATTGCCTTGAATAGCTGTATCGTGCTGTATCTGTGTGAGAACAGAGGCTGGCCGCGAGCACCACCACCGTAGAGCAAAAGAGCGCATGTCAAAGCCCATTCCTCGAAACCGAAGCCGCCCCTCGAGACAGGGCTTCCAAAGCCTCGCTGTCGTAGCCACACTTGACCTAGCCGGCACGTATCATTGAACGCGGCACATTTTTGACTTACATTGGTAAGCAGTTGATCAACCATGGTAGTTGAAGCAAGGCGGCGGATGCAGCTGTTGTAGAATGGTGTTGGAGGCAGTCCCTCGCCGTCCGTAGCATTGCCTGTTGCATGTTGGAGTCTGACACAGTTCTTCGTTGGAAGAGTTCTTGCGACAGGAATGGCATCACTCTGAAAGCCAACACTGATCTTCAAGTTGTGCTTTATCAGGATATTACTGTCTTCGCTCTGCCCATGTGATTGAATGAGCAATATTGGCACTAGCTGTAGGTCGTCCTCGAAGGCGTAACTTAGGTGAAAATCATCCTTCGTCTGATCGGAAATCCCGGCGGCAATTTCCGCGAGATAATAGGCTCGTTTGTGCAAAGCACGATGGTTGAGATAGTCCTTCTCTTGCAATAGGTTTCCAGGCATGGTGACCATAATCTCGACAGTTGATGATCCTTTCAGGCTGAGGTTGCGGGGAAGGTCGCCACGCAAACTGATCGAACTTGGTGGTTGATATTCAAACTTGTACTTCGTGTCCTTCCCTGGTCGGGGCTCTGGGAAGGGTATTGCCACACCACGCTTCCACAACGTTTTCTCCGCTGTGCTTAGATCGATCTCTCCCTGGCCGGACATCTGTTGTATGGTAGATGTGATGCGATCTGTCAGCGACTTCAATCTGGATAGTTGTGATGCGTATTTTGGCGTCACCTCCCGCAACAATTCCTGTATCTGCATGGTCAAGACCGATGTCTTGGTCATGCCTCCAAAGGGTAAATCCATGTTAGTACTTGATGATTCCTTGCCCTGACCTGGTCGCCTTCGCCGAGTGGAAACCGAGCTTTCATTTTCGTGTCCCTCCTTCGCTGGTATCTCGTCTTTTGAGCCGCTATCAGGCGAATTTCTGTTCACATTGTGATTGATGGCGACAGTGTTGGCATCCGGGCTGTGACTGAGCTTTCTGCGTTTGGTGGCAGGCCCATTTATGCGACCTACTCGTCCTACAGACATCGTGTTCTCCCGCAGTCTGCCGGTTCCGGAGTGCAATAAAGTATTTATCGACGCTCGATGGAAGGATATCTGGGAACCTCTATTCACCAAAGTGTTGGGTGCTTATTCTAGCATTATCAAACGACTTTTATGAAAAGTTCCTGGAAAAGTTCTAAATTACGATGCTGTATGGTAACAGTATCATAGATTTCTCGTGAGATAAGATTAGATCCGACCATGATCGGCAGCTGGATGTACCGACTTACCGAGCCCGATCTCGGAGGATGCTTTCACAAAATTACCATGTCAGCCATACAGCAGTACCTGTACCACAGTATGCATACCTACTTAGGTTACATGAGCTAATCAGTAGGGATCATTGATGACTCTCACAATTAATCAAAAATACCACAGACTCCTATGATACTACCCTTGAGCCCAAACTTACTCACTCGAGGCTGATTTGATCCTTGACACTTTGGATTTGGCGTTCTGCGTCTCTCCCACATACATACTGATTAAGCGAAGCACCCCATCTCAATTTCTCTGCTCCTACAGTGGTTGTTGGCGGTGTTAGTAACGATGTTGGCAACTGTGGGAAACCCTGTACCGGATACGCCCCACGCAGTTAGTGTTTCCTTGCCGTCATGGAAAGCGGTGGTCGGCTACGAAGAAGGACAAGAGTGGGTGGTGTCCAAGATGAAGACTGGGTACCCAAGATTCTTCATCCATCTTACCATTCAAGAACTCGAAAAAGAGATTTTGCGACGTTATGGTCGACACGGTGAGGCCATCATGCTTTTTCCTTCCCACGGAACTGCCAAGCGCTGCGAGCAATTCTTCTACGACAAGATAGAAGGGCTACCAACCGGCATCGTCCATGTGCTCCATTTTGAGCCTACGGTTAACAGAAGCCGTTCCACCAAGCATGAAGTCGCACTCTCTCAACTCCATTGCGTCCTTTTCCCCAAGACCTATTTCAGCACTGCCAAGCAGGTCTGGCAACATTCAGGAGATGGTATTTCGAGCAGGCGTGGCGAATTTTGTCTGGGGCTTCTGCGCGATGGCTTGCTACAGCCGGTTGCTGAACGCCCAAATTCGAGGCAGGACGGCATCTTCACTAAGGGGCCTCGACGATACCAGCGTGGCGGATCACAGAGTAACATGGTACACTCCATCCCAGGCCCCTCAAAACTCTCGCACAACGATCAAACCAACGGAATGGAAGAAGATAAGGATTTTTCGCAGTTTATTGAAGAGCGCTTTGGCCGCAACCTGAATGCAGAACTGGCTGCCAAAGCCAAAGTTGCGATCCGCCGTCGTATCTCTGGCTGTCTTGAGGACAATTCTGAGCTTGACCAGGCATTGGAAAGTGCTCCGGCAAGCTCTGATAGCCGGCTAAAGGGTTTGACCGAAGAACAAGTTTACCTGTATCCTTGTGGTATGTCGTCTATATTCAACACGCACCGCATACTTCTTGCAAATACTCAACAGCGTGGTCAAGAGCCATTGAAGAGCATATGCTTCGGATTTCCATACATTGATACGCTCAAGATTCTGCAGAAATGGGGCCCGGGATGTTTGTTCTATGGCGATGGCTCGGCCCAGGATATTGACGATTTGGAGCGGCGCCTCGAGGCTGGCGAGCGCTACCTAGCACTGTTCACAGAATTCCCCAGCAACCCTCTGCTCAACTCACCCGATTTGTTACGCTTGAGGGCACTCGCTGATAAATACAATTTCGCTATTGTGGTTGACGAGACAGTGGGTAACTTCATAAACATCAGTGTGCTTTCATTGGCAGACGTGGTGGTCAGCAGTTTGACAAAGGTCTTCTCGGGCGATAGCAACGTCATGGGAGGCAGCTGTATACTCAATCCGGAGAGTAAATGGTATGCTGAAATCAAAGAGACACTGAATGTAGAATACGAAGACAACTATTGGGCGGAGGATGCCGTTTTCATGGAGCGCAATTCGAGGGATTTTATCTCACGCATTGACCGCACCAACACCAACGCCGAAGCAATCGTGTCAGCTTTGCAAGAGTCGCCTCTTATCAAGCAGGTCTATTATCCATCAGTTCGACCGGAGTCAAAAAAGAACTACGATGCGTGTCGCAACCAGACAGGCGGCTACGGCGGTCTTTTGAGCGTGACCTTCAAGCATCCGGAACAAGCTGTTGCTTTCTTCGACACACTGGAGGTCGAAAAAGGGTGAGTTTGCAGCACACCGTCGGTCATGGAGATGTTGCTAATATCAGTCACAGACCGAGTCTCGGCACGAACTTCACTCTGGCATGCCCCTATACTATTCTTGCTCACTATACAGAAATGGACTGGACTTCACAATTTGGGGTCGAGCCCGATCTTGTTCGCGTCAGCGTTGGCCTCGAAGAACCTTCACAGTTGCACAGAATATTCAAGAATGCCTTAGAAGCAGCTTCACGTGTGCAGGTACCGTGAGCTAGAAGCAAGGACACCGCGCCAAACATCATTGTATCAGTCACCTGATGACTCTTGCTCCTGCAATATGAGCCTTGCTCCTTTCCCCACATACCTACTCCCCCGCATGAGCCGGGACCTCAACGTCATAACCAAAAAGAGATATTCACATGTGCATACCTAACTTAGAATAATATCTTAATTCCCGGATCAGTCTCCGGATTTCATGACTGTCTTTGCTCTCAATAATCGCCGCTACGTGGTTCAAGGCTAACCATTTCATCTCCATCAACTACCTACCTAGGCACTCTGCGCCGGCATTACGAAGCACATACCTACCTAGGTATTGCATGCACAAACTCTTCACGCGCCTCGCCCTCCCGACTACACTCCTTCTAAGCACCTACACTGCTTACTACTACACCCAGCCGAAGGACCAGATCCAACACCTGCCCAATAACTCATCCTACGCCCCCATCATGGCCTGGCGTTGTTCCGGGCGCACAAACGCCGAGCTAATTGCGAACCTCTACAAGTCCGGCCTCATCACCTCCGCCCACGTAAAGGACTCCATGTCCTCCGTCGACCGCGCCCACTATTGTCCGAAACGGCCCGATAGCGCATACGAGGATTCACCCCAATCCATTGGCTACGCAGCCACCATCTCCGCGCCGCACATGCATGCCTCGGCCGCCGAGAGCCTGCTGCCTCACATGCCTGAGAACAAGGGTGCGAGAGTATTGGATGTTGGAAGTGGGAGTGGATATTTGACCCATGTCCTCGCAAACCTAGTATGTGGAGCAGACGGCAAAGGAGATGGCAAGGTCGTGGGGATTGATCACATCGATGGTCTTGTGGAGATGTCGAGGGAGAACATGAGAAAGTCCGAGGAAGGGAGACTACTGCTTGAGAGCGGAAAGGTCGAGCTGATAGCTGGGGACGGAAGAAAAGGTTATGCTGAAGGTGCACCCTATGATGCGATCCACGTCGGAGCAGCCGCTGTGGAGATACACCAGGAGTTGCTCGACCAGCTGAGAAGTCCTGGGAGGTTGTTCATACCGGTCGAGGATACTGACGGTTGGGGCAGCCAGTATATCTGGGTTGTGGACAAGGATAATGAGGGAAAGGTGACGAGGAAGAAAGACATGGGGGTTAGGTATGTGCCGTTGACGAATCGGCCTGAAGTGGAGCAGAGGTGATGTGGGCAGAACAAGGCAAGGTCGAATAAGTACGTGGATCTTGCTAGTAACTAGAATGGAAAGAAATATCTTGCAGAGGACTTCTCACAACAGGCTTGTATGTGGTGGGACCACCGCAGCAGTACGTGTCTGCGCGGTGGTTGAAATATCCACGAAATACACGGGGCCTACAAAAGCTGTACACCAACAAATCTTGAACGCACTAGCTGCAGTACAACGAGGAACGGAGGCCCCATTCAGTGGTTGGCGCCGTTGAGTATGATGGTCAGACCAAACCAGACAGGACCGTAACGTAGGGAGAAGGATGATATAGCGAAGAGCAATCGAATCTGGCGAAAAGGCGTTTCATTCTTGCTTGTGCTCATGCATGGTCTCAAACCATCCTCATAGAGCCACACGCTCAAAGAGCAATTTCAACTTTGACTATGAATCTCTTTACTCCATCTATTCCATTGGCTCTTCTGCCACATAATGGAGGTAAGCACCTAACAGCTTCGTGCCCTCAATGTAGTTTCTTCGATCCAGCTTCTCATTAATACTGTGCGCCGCATCCGTGCTGCTGCCCATCGGCAAGAGCAGCACGTTCTTCCCCGTCGCTTGCTCAAAGGTAATTGTCACAGGAATACTGCCACCCTCTCTTGTCATGTCTGGTTCCATACCGAACACTTCCTTGACAGCTTTCCCAGCAGCGCTGAAGTTCCAGTGTTTGGGAGACGCAACCCACCATTTGCCGTCGTGCTGGCACCAGACATCTAGTGTGTTCTTCGAGCCGAGTTTCTTGAATTCGTCCTTGACGTACTTGTAGACTGCGTCGTTGACGGCGGAGGATTCCATGTCGGGTACGGTGCGAATGGAAAACTTGCCGATGACTTTGGCTGGAATGACGGTCTTTGCGCCAGGGGCAGAGAAGGCGCCCTCGACTCCGTGGACGGATAGAGAGGGGTAACGCCAGCGAGCCATGAGTGTTTTCTCCTTGTCCTCGAAGATAGTAGTCTTGCTACCAAGGGATTCGTGGAGGTTATCCATCGTGTAGGAGATTGGTCCGTAAAGGGCCTTTTCTTCATCCGTGAGTGGCGCGACCATCTCGTTGATTCCGGGAATGAGGATCTTGCCGTTCACATCGACTAGTTTGGACAGAACGGACATCAAGTCAGTCATGGGTTCTTGAGCAGTACCACCAAAGACACCGCTGTGGAGGTCCTGTCCTGGTCCGGAGATGGACACGGAGTAGTAGTTGCAGCCTCGTAGACCGTAAGTCAGGCAAGGCTTCTCGGTGCCTAGCCAGTAGTTGTCGGATATGCAGACGGCGTCGGCATCCTTGAAGAATTTCTTTGCTTCAGCATTGATGAAGTCATCGAGACCCTCTGAACCGTATTCCTCCATGCCTTCGAAGCAGCAGAGCAGGTTGACAGGAAAGTCAACGCCAGCTTTCTGGTGTGCCTCGATAGCGTTCAGCCAGCCCAAGACCGGGCCCTTGTCATCCGTGCTACCTCGTCCGTACATGCGGTTCTTCTCGTCGATTGTGAGTTTGAAGGGTTCCGTTGCCCATCCATCTTCCATCAGAGCAGGCTGGACATCGTAGTGACCGTAGACTAGAATTGTTCTCTTCTTCTTATCATTCCCGTATCTTGCGATAACTACGGGTGGTAGGTCGAGGTGCTCTTTGCCTGGCTGCTTGCCGAGCTCTCTCAGCTGTACTTCTGCACCAAGTCCTTCGAGCTCGGAAGCCAGGAATTGACCCATGCGAACCACATCCTTGCGCCTCTCCTCGTCGGCAGAGACTGAGGGTATGGCAACAGCCTTGCGCAATCTGTCGATGAACGAATCGGAAAGTTCGTCCACCTTCTTAAAGTACGGTTCTAGTTGGGGCGCCATCTTATCGTCTGAGATATGGCCGTAATATGGGCGGTACGTGGAGTGGGAATGAAGCTTGTGAGGTGCAAGAATTCTTTGATGGAGAGACTTGCCCGGGAAAGACTTGGAAGATTCTTGTACCGTGCGTAAAGCCGGCCGTGCAATCTGGAGAGTACGAAGCATGTGTTCGCGTGAGCATGCAAAGTGGGATGGACGATGAGTTACTCCGCAGGGTGCAGTTCACGGGCGCATACTGTCTGCCGACCGGACAACGCATACCACTGGGCGGCCATATGTTACGTACACGGCAGACATGAGGAAAAAAGAATCTGATGGCCTCTGTTCATCGAATATTGACTATCCGATCTGAGTGTGAAAGTTGTTAAAACATCAGCTACCTTATGCCAGTCGTCCATGTTACAATGCAAGAACCCGTTGATTATACAATTCGCCCACCAATGGAGCTGTCTGCCTTCTTATGCATCTCTATACCATTTCTCCTTCCTTATCGCTTCGTCTTCGCGTGCTACTCTCCTTTTGATCCCCCATCTTGATTTGACCACTTGGGTAACCAGTTTCTGCTGCTCCCGTTTCTCCTTCGCAAGGCCTTCTGTGACGAAGCTGACGAATATTGTCGAGCAATCAAATTTCTCTGCCAGCCGATTGACGCTCCACTTTAGAGGGTCATTCTTGCGCAATGATCGCATCTCGTCCATCTGTTCTTTCGTTACATGGTACCGCTTCTCGTACGCTCCGCGCAGTGCAGGAGGTAGTCTTGTTGGTGGTAGTGCTTTGACGGTCTCTGATGTTGATGCAACAAGCTGCGAATCTGGGGAGGCTAGAGTAGATTGTAATTGTCGACGACGGTCGGTCTTCGGAAGGAAAATGGAAGGTGTATGATGAACGCTGGGCATGCTCGGAGGAGGATTGTATATGATATGATCGTGTGTCTCCGTCTTGGATGGCAAAAAGGACGCATCAGGTTTGATATTGAGCTTGGATCTCGATCGTCGGTAAGTAGATTCATGCCGTTTTGATACGGGACGCAGAACTTGCGCACATAGCTTGAAGAACCGGTGCGACGCGCTGTTGGAGTGCTGGAACGGCGATAGTGCATTCATGATTATGACGGAACTGGTCAAGGCCCTTTGACGCCTGAACAACCACGATAATCGATGAATTTCGCTGATGGTTCGATTGAGCGTCGAAAGTAATTCGACTTTTGAGCTGGGCGTCTGGTGGATCTGAATCGCAATACCGTAAGAATTGGGGAAAGAGAACAAGCAGTACCGAGCAGGATACAGTGCAGTCCCTATAATGCTGACCAGAGGTCGACTATGCTGGTGTTGTCAACACCAAAAAGACACAATGGTCTCGTTCGGAGAAAGCTCGATGCTCCCTGAACAATTGAATTGGCAGCGCAAGCAACTCGAGTCGGCGCTGATAATTGCCGGCCTTGGCGATCACCCACTCGACGTTCCTGCATTGTCACGTGTGCAGTACCACGGTCACGCGGGAGCCCTCTTCCTTTCCTGCGTTCTCACCTAACGACGCTGACTACATCTACCATAGATGAATTCGTCGAGGTCCGTTACTGCAGGAGATATCTGATCTACACAGAACCCTCCAGAGCTTAAGACATTGTGTAGCAGTGTGGTACGGCTATCACCTCGCTATTATCCCTGCCTTACCAATTGGCTCTGCACTGAATCGAAACATCATTCGATCGACTATACCGAGAAGTGCTGATGTCCCTGGCACAATAAACAAATAGACTCGAGTCCTCCCTTGACAGTACTTATTGGCCTCCTGTAGCCTCTTCCTTGCACACAGGGAGCAATACCGGAAGCCGAGAACGGTTCGACCCCGAGCAATGTCCTCGAGTCAAGCAATAGGTGAAGGCTCCTCTGTCCAAGGCTCTAGATCGCCCATTGCGCCTTTGGTGCAAGGAAAGTCAGCAGCAGTATCTGGTGCGACTCTTGCCCCTTCTGCCGAGGTCAATGAGGATAGCACAAAGTCACGAAAGAGGGATTTCTTCAAGTTTGGAAAGAAGAGCGAACAAGACAAGCTGAACAAAACGACGTCGCCCGTGCCTTCTAGAGCTGCCGCACCTTATGCGGCAGGTTCTGCGGCATTGAGGCCAGCGTCCCCATTAAGGTCGCCTGACAACCTACTTGGATCTGCATCTCCGCAAAGGACGCATCCGTATGGCAGTCGTGGTAGTGTTTCTTCGCGGCACCATTCGCCCGCTTCTTCGATGATCTTTGAGCGAAACGTGCAAGAAGATATTGTGCCGCAAGAAGTCTCAGCGCACCTACCTTCTCATATCTTGACGGAGAATCATATTGCTCCAGCACTGGATGACGCATCTGAGCTGATCACAAATCGGAGTCTGGATCCTGACACAGTGGAAATTGTTACACATGCAACTCACCAGCCTGCGGCTGTGACGATCACTGGCCCGGTAGCCGAGCAATCTTTCGCACCTTCAATGCATGACAGTGCACCCCATATCCACAGAGAAGACACGGATGATGCATCAAATTATGGTGCCATGGATACGGCAGACGTGCGACGACTGAGTTTCATCTCATTCGCTGATGTGGTGCATGCTGAGCAAGAGCATAGCGATCAACGACGTGATTCTGCGTTACTTGGACATCCTGCATTAGCCCCACGGTCGCCTTCGCCTACCAGATCACCAGTCTCATCACCGGCCTTTGGTACTTCACCGCCAACGAGCATGTCAGCTTCTGGTCAAGGCCTCGAGGCTTCACCAAGCCGTGGAATGAGGGGTTTCGGCAGTCCGGTGCTAGGACAGAGCTCCCCATTGGCCGCAGAGTACAATGTCGAAACTATGCGTCAAGCGCTCCGCAAAACTGAGAGTGGCGATCTCAGTGGGTTCAAAAGCACACCCATGAGTGCGGCTGGTGCTGACGACGGTGCATACGGCCGGCCAAATGAGTCGGCATGAGCAATACCATGGAGTTGGATACTGGCTATTTTTCTGCTTTTGTTACGAATTACTTGATACCAGGTGGGGGCACATAGAAAGCTGTCACGCCATGAATGCTACAGATGAACCATACATGCTGACACTTTCGATTCTCTGTATTCACATATGCCACTTATTGCCTCATGCAGGGGTTGCATCACTGTAGATCTACTCTGTCCTGCTCCTCGTCGTTCGGTTACCAACCCACAAGAGCTTATTACAGCTTTCTCGGCGACAGACAGCAAGTACACTCTTGTATTGCAACTAGGCAAGCCTTGCAAACCAATGGACCTTTTAGATTCTTCAGTGGAGGGCTTGAGCCACAATTTAAAACCTACATAGGCCACTAGTCCGAATACCAACAGAGTAGGCGACGGTGTGGAAACTTCTGACGCTCGTTCGAAAACACCAGTACCGGCAATGATCTCAACGAGAAAGCTGCTTATACTGAGCCTGTTTTCTCTATTTTTCTTTGACCCTCCAATGGCACTTGCCAAAGGAACTCTCACAAGATACGCCCGCTTACAGGAAAAGTCCACGATTTCCCGGATCAAGGATGGTGCAAACTAGCATCACCACTCCTCATCGTCTTCCGTCACCAACGCCACCTCATTCTCCTCCCACTCATCCTCCTCGATCTCCTCCGCCAATTCCCGCAACGCCAACACCGCCTCGCCTACAGTTACAATACCCAACCCAACCTGCAATTCCCTCCGGTTATACGTCCACAATTGCCTCCCGGCATCGCCTGTCCCTCGGACGCGCTCGCCTACCAGCAGCGTAAAGTCCAAGAAAGAGTACAACGCGGAGAAACGGAGCCGCAGACGCACTCGGTTGCTTTTCAGCGGGGCAAGGAGCGTCGTGGCGTACGCGGAGAGCCCGGGAAGGAGGAGCGATAGCCGCGAGGTCGTGAGGGTGATTTGGATGATGGCGAGGCCGGAGAGTGGAGAGCGAGACTCGACCGGTGGCAGTGGGAGGGCGATGACCGCCGACACGGTCGTGTGCTGGAGTAGCAGGAGAGCCAGCAGACGCTCAATGTAACGCTCGAGCTCGGAAGGCGTAAGGTGGGCGGTGGCGGCTGCTGCTTGTGGATGTATGGTGGAGCTTGGAAGGCGGGTGTTCATGTCTGAAATCGCTGTGGAGAGGGCGCGGTGTTTTCGTGCCAGCGCGGTGGAGGCGCACTGGACTATATCGTTCGTGCTCGCTGTCTCGGAGGAAGGGGGCGACTCGGTAAGTTCTACCATGGCAAGAGCGACCATTTCGGCGAAAGGTGACGACATCGGATACCTGGTGTGTGGCTGGAATGACCAAGAAA
>Ga0210040_10006749_pt1 | contig 14167 bp, 9 predicted proteins | sample CryGeyCG12114_NA_FD_185462 | JGI IMG/M metagenome (GOLD analysis project Ga0210040, IMG submission 185462) | Groundwater microbial communities from aquifer - Crystal Geyser CG19_WC_8/21/14_NA (SPAdes) (version 2) | ecosystem: Environmental > Aquatic > Deep subsurface > Groundwater | place: USA... | reverse complement strand
TGGAAAAACGGGAAACCTAGCATGATCACATTGGATTACATCATTGATACCTCACATTTGGGCAAAGGATACCACAACAGTGGGAACCAAGAGTGCAAGTAAGTTATAACAATAATAGGTAATATTAAAACTTATGAGCTCAAGGGACTTGATATGTTCCACCAAATAATACGTTCATTTTGGCTCATCAGTGGTGCTTTGTCAGTCCCATTAAGCACCGTAATTATCATAGTAGTTTTAAAGGTGAATAAAAGGTTGATGATTGCTATTATATTCTATTACTTGGTATACTCACAGTCAGTTTTACAAACTACGAAATGACCTTTCCTTCCTGAACTTAAATACGAATGGCAATAAATAAAGCAACTGTGGGTGAATGAGTGAGTCGCCTACATAGTGTATGCGTTGTGCATAATACACGTAGCGTCATGAACTTTGAAAGATGTACTAGTCAAGTCAGTCAGTTAGTTAGATTATCAAGGAATTGTAGTCTACCAGTGTGTATTTTATTATTATGGTTTTGTAGCTAACTAAAAGTAAGTATATTATCATCGCCCACACATTTGCTTAAACTTGACCATTGGAGCGTACATGTGCGTGTAGAAAAAAGTGAGACCAATTCTTCATTATCATGTATTGCAAATTGCAACAATGAGCCTACACATTTGAGAATGGCTGTGTGATTGAAGTGAGATAGTTAGTTGGGCAGAGCCTTTTAGCACAACGTAATGAATATAATTGTTGCTGTAATATTTTTTTGTCTTGTACTCGCTTTTGCTACCCACGCAGAAAATGTGGATAACTTTTTTATTTCCCGTCATGAGAATTATAAGTCAATGAGTAAAATCCATGGCGCAGTCAAAGTTAGTTATTTGTAGACAACTGATGGGATTGTGTAACTAACTAACTAAATGCATATTTTTGAAGTCGTTTCAGATTGTCGTACTATCCTCACCGATTGGAATCTTTTACGAAAATGTTGGATGATGCTTTTGGACCAAAAACTAAACACGAAATATTTGGAGATTTCAAGCCATTGAATCAAGCTACTAATCCGGCATTCTATGTTCATGTAGTAAAGAAGAATTCTGAATGAAGATCCTATACTATTTTTACACTAAAACTGATCCCACATGATTCACTCGCTCATAATTGTATCGCTAATATTTTTATGAACCGGTATTACTCTTTTTTGAATACCTTACAAACGTGTCGATGAGTAATAGAAATTAACAACTTTACAAGTCCATGGCAAGGCAGCCCTAAGGTGAAGCAGACGACAGTGTGGCACCAGTTTGCAAACCTAACTTGATTTTGTGCTTGTACAAAATATCATCATTATTCATCATGAACGCATAACATTACTAGTTAAACACTTTGATTCCATTTGTTACTATCTAACAAACTTACTAACTGTCTACAATGTGTGCACTTCGAAAACCATAACTATGTCGATTCCTCACAAGATTATAATCTGCAACAATGTATCATTTAAATCAACTCGTCGTAGCTTATGATAATAAAAACTTATCCGATTCCTTACACTTGCTGACTAATAAATAACTAGTTAAGTTACTCGCCAACAATTTCTTCCTTCCTATGATTCATATCACCTGTTGCACTCTGACATTGACACATCATCATCAAAACTCTGGGTCTACTGAGCGCCACTAAAAACTCTACTGTAAAACGACTCCGGTGGTACATCATTTTTCTTCAGATTCTTCTTCCAGGTACAGTAAGCTAAATGAAATGAACTGACCAGCTAACTAGCCTCAACTTTAATGGCAAGGATCATAGTCATCCTGATTATTAATGAAGTAGTTTGTATTAATAATAATCCTATGCGTGTGTGTGCCATCATTATACAATGTCGGCATAATTGCTCTCCATTTTCTTCAACTTTTGACTCATACAGTTAGTAAGTTACTTACTAACTTACTATACAGACTCTAGGTTGGGATAGTTAGTAAGATAGTTAGTTGTGCAGCGCTAGCTAACAAACCATCTTACTAATTCGCCGTGGGCAATAAGGTGAGAAAATAAATGAACCGTGGCAGTCAGTCAGATCTGGTGCGTACAGCGTATGTATTTTTTAGTCTGCGTGTGTGTACCTCTGTACATTCCTGCACTGCATCTCTGTAGCAAATAATAATCATCTCATCACACAGGTAAGTTTACTTATACATACACACACATATGTACTATAAATGAATACAGTCATCCCTTAGCAAGTTGCCCCCACCTTTCTTTCTTCGTTTTCATCCCTTCATCTCTCTCTCACTTTAAAAGATTCACTACCTTCTTCAGTTTTCAGTAGTTGGTCAGTGGACGTGAACAAGTCAGGTGCTACAGAAAATAATTCCAATAATCATCTGGACTGAGAAAAGAAGTTGAACTTTTTAGTAATTCAATTACTCAGTGCATCTCTGTCAATCGTGTTGCTGTTTCATGTAAGAAATATCGATTGAAACTGTTTAAAACAAATTTTTCTGTTACGTTAACCATCTAGAAACTAAAGTGGATTACAAAACACACAACACGTGAATTTTGACGATAAGTGCCACAGTCCGATTGCAGTTTCGTTCGGGGCAATGTGAGAAAAAAGTTGACCACTCCAAGAGATACGTATTGTAAATGATATGTGACAAAAAGTGAAATAAGCATGCACTTTGTATAAAACAACGCTACTGCATTAAATGACAAAAACAAATAAATATGAGCCCATCTAGACTCATTATGTGCACGTACTAGTTTTCGTCAAACCGAGTGGTTTTTTATCAACCAACTGCTTGATATTGGTGAAGTGACTTGATCAAATGTGGACAATTGTCTTTGGTCCCTTGATTTATTACACTCTGTGCTGATTATATCTCACGTTTGTATACATTCCATAAGCGCCTTCTAGCTGGGATCTAGAATCCATGGGACGTGATAAAGCGCAAGAAAAGTATAAAATAATAAAGTCGCTCATCGTGTTCGTCATTTTTATGACAGGCTAGCCACCAAGCCAACAAGTAGATTGCTGCACTCTTTCTCATCCAATAGTTTTTTTCGTGTCGCAAAACGACCGGATTCGTGACTTTTTCTCATCATTCCATCATGCATAGTCGTGCATGTCAATGATTCCTGTATCACAATTATCATCCTAACATCATCATTCATCATAAGGGAAAAAGGACAATTATTATTATTATTATGCGATCATCTACCTGAACTGAGAATGAGTACCACCATTATTATTTGCTCGTTGGAAACTTTACAAGATTGAGCAAACATCCATAAAAAATTGTCTACCCCTCCAAAAGATGACAGATCATCCACTAACTAACTATACGTGTGTGAAAATTGTGCAAATATTGAGCACATAGTATTGACTCGCATGCCACACAGCTATAGTGCAAATATCACAAGAATAAATACCTCCACGGCTCGTGACAAAATATTTGCATTCCAATCGTTCCCAACAATTGGGAATGTCACACACGAAATCTAAACGAAACTTTGTAACCTCACAATGAGCAAAATAACTACGCACAAGTTGGACACCGGATTTCACACTGAATTACTTTAACGATGGAAGCGAAATCAAAATCTTCTGACCCCAACAACAACAATATCCGACTGAAAGACAAAACTAGCGGGAAAAAATACGAAAAGTATTCACTTCGGCCCCGCTCTATCCAAAACCGTATAGAAACTGAATGCAGAGGGAAAGACAGCAAAAAAAAGAAATCACCCAAACCAAAAGAAAGGCCTCCACCATTGAGCAAATATCGTCGAAAAACCGCAAATGCTCGCGAAAGGGGCCGCATGCAGGAGATTAACTATGCATTTGAATGCCTCCAAAACGTTGTGCCGCAGTACGCTCTTTTGCAAGCCACATCTATGGGTAAGCCTTGTGAAAAACTGACAAAAATTACTACGCTTCGACTAGCAATGGCCTATATTGAAGCCCTGAAGGATATGTTGAGCGGCAACAGTGCTACTACCACAACCAGTACAAGCAATGATTGCGGATCATTTGATTTTGATTCGCCCGACTACAACTTGTCCAGCTCTTTGCAAATGATGCCAATGGAATTGTCTGACAATAGTTCTACTGACAGTTTTCTCTCTGCGGCTGCAAATTTGGTTCCTCTACTAATGAATAGTAACAATCCAGTAAAATGTGGTGGTACTAGTAACAGCAACAATTTTGTGACTACTCAGCCAGCAGTGCCGAAGAAACAGTTTTCTAGCATTGGTTCGCCTATGGAGATTCAAAAGTCTCCTCCTCCTGTTCTCAGTTCCTCATACACTGTTTCCGTGTCTTCTCCTGGACCCGACTGTATACAAACTGTGATGCGTGGCATTGTGTCACCAAGCAATGCCGTTGCTGCCCCGACTACAATCCAGATGCAACATTTCCCTCCATTGAGTGTCCCCAGTCCGTCCGCATGTTCGTCATCATCTCAATCTTCGGCTTCCTCCATGTCTAGTAATGGATCTTCGGTGGGCACTCCAGCTGTTAAGTTGCCTTCGATTTCGTCCACTTTCCTTAAGAAGTCGATGAGCTCTTTCATCCTGGATTGTACCAAGCTGACTAGTGGGAGAGCGGGGTCTTTGAGTTCATTAGGGGAGAGTGATTTGAGCGAATATGCCAGTGATTTGTTGTCAGATGAAGGGTCCTCTACTTGTCTTGAACTAGATGATCCACTGTTTCAAGACATCATTGGTAGTGCAGAAAGCATGAGGCCTAGTGAGTTAGATATTTTGCTCGAGTCGGAATCAGAAAGTTTGCATCTACATTCGGATTTTAGTGACACGTGAATATGTTTGTAACATGAAGTTAGTTCTCTTAGATAAGTTAGTTGATAAGTAATGATGAGTTTTTGTAGTGCAAATATTTAGGCCAGGAAAAAAAGAGTTATTGTCCAAAGAACTTTGTGTATCTTGTATATTACAGAGGAAGATCGGTGCTGATTTTATTCTTTCCTTTCTCATGAGCTTTAAATTCCGTAGTGTAAATACTTGTGCAATTTTGCACCTAGTAGGTTAATAGCACCCATTGCTCATTTCTATTTTACACAATCTCAAATTCGGTGTGTTATAGTGGTTTTGTTTTCGGGTTTTGTGGTTAGTTAGTTAGAAAGTAATAAAAGTTAAATTGACAGAAAAACTGGATGCCTATCTTATGCATTCACGAAATCCTATAGAGTCTCCATGTATTACTGACAGACCATGAAGTTGGTGTGAAAGCGTGGCCATAAGTACTACGTAACGTACGTTAGAGTATATAGTCCGCGCAGAATTGAAACGGAGGGAATGCAATGCTATGGGACATGCATTTGTGTGTATTCGACGTCCGTTTGAGTTTTGAGAATAGAGTAAGTTTAGTGTATCTTTTTTGGTTAAAAAAGTTGTGTCCTGATAGGCTATGTTTTATTCGTACAACTAGTTAGTTGCCGTTTGTTGAATGGAGCTCATTCTCAACGGGGTGGGAACTCATTTACCTCGCTCGCAAACTTGATTTCACGTTAGATAGATACTATGTGAACATCAAGTGCTATTACGTAGTATAGTAGGTGTTAAATTTAAGCATGCTTTTGTTGGTAGATGTTTTCCTCCGAAAAAATGTGAAGATACCAGACAATAGTATTCTTCACTACTCCTTAGTTTAATTTCTGAAACAGGTCTTTTATTACAAAATAATTCTGTTATAACTTACCAACAAATTGTAGCAAGTGATGTGAATACTCTTGTGGCTATAAAACTGCCAAGTTTTAGATAGAAGTTAAATTCTTGATAGCAATTAAATTATTAGGGGTGGTAGAAATTTTTATCAGAAATCTGTAGTACATATAATTTATAATGAAGCAAGCATATCATAGGATTTAAGATATTTTACTCGAGAAAATGCGATCTATACGACTTTTCTGTAATGTCCCGGATGACTATAATTCTGTGGTGTAGCTTTACAATTTACATATTATTTTAGAAACTAGACTTTTTTACTACTCATTGTATTGTTTTTTTCATGCATTTTGCATACATGACATGACCGAACCGAGTATTTTTTGTCAAATGATATAAAGTTGCCATTCATGTCTTCATGAATTCAATTGTATCTTGTATATAACTTTGTACATTGTTTAGTGTATGTATAAATTAGTTTTAAAAAGGTTGGATTGGAGCATTGCTATTGGAGCAGTAGAATTCTTGTGTGCCAGTGAAACCGTGTGCAATAATAAATGCATGTAGTGTGAAATTTTAAGTTTATCTTACTTACTTACTTTTCTTCATACTTTGTTCTTCAGTGTCTACAAGCAATTTGCAGGTTTCAGATATTATGTAACGCAGTATCTTTTTGTTTTCCTTTACCGTATTATATTTTTTTCTCATGTATGCTCTATTTATATATAGAAAAACTACATGTTGATTCTCCCAATAAAGATGTTGTATCTAATATAATTACATACATGCAAAAGAACCTAACTCTATTCATTTAATGCATTCCACTTTTTGGCCTCCTATGAATTCACTTTCATTCATCATTACCTACTTAATCAATTAAACTGTTGACTCATCATTTAGTGTGACAACTGCTAAGTAGGTGATCACCAGGAAAAAAATCGATATGTCCGCTTGGCATGCGTCTGATTGTCTTTGTTCTGCCCCATCAAATGGTCTCGTGAATAATCAAGTCATTCCCAACTCTTTGGTGTCACAGAGGAAGATTCGTTGTTTGTTGGACACTCGTCTCTATCGCTTAAAAGAGACGTAAGAAAATGTGCAAGTAATTGTTCTCCTAGACAATCATAATGGGACAACAATTCTTTTTATACACCTTTAAAACTGGGAAGAGAGAGAGAGTAAACATGTGTGCTTCTCTGCATACACAATGATGCGGTTATTTATGGCTTTCCTTTACTCTATGTTAGTTAGTTAGTTAGTTAGTTAGTGTTAGCATAGTTCTTTAACGTGGGATTTTAACACCGATATAGATTCACACACATCATTGCATCGCGTACATGTGCACTAGACACTAAACAGTGTAAAACGGACCAGGTAAAATGTATTTTTCATGGTTATTAAGTTATTAGATAGTAGCTAGCTGTGTAAAAGAGTGCATATTAAATTCTTTTCAACAATTTCGTTTTGTGAGTATATGCTGCGTGAGGTCTCTTGCTTTGCAATAGAGCAGTAAACTATATGAAAGATTGAAACCAATAGTACACACATGATGAACACTTTCATAGAATGTAAAAATAATCTATTGACAAAGATGCACAATCATCTTATCTTTACAAGAAGTGTGTATGGGATCTATTCTTTATGCACATATCCTGATCATGATGTGATCCCTATTTGCATATTCAACTTTGTCCATAGTATTTTCCTTGCTGGCACATTATTATTATCCGTGTTATTGGCACACACATGATTCAAGAATGGCAGGATTAGATGAGGAGGAAGTAAGTGGCTAGCCATGTGTGTATTTTTACGTTCACTTTCACATGCAGTTTAAAGTATGTGCATGCATTCGGTACACAATGGTTATATGTTATAGCTTCTCCACGCGTCAGATTATTAACCCAATGTAAAACTAAAAGTGTCAGTCATTTCATGGACACACACATACACATTTTGTGGAATTCGATACGCTAATTAGTTTAAGTGGTGGGAAAGTGAGTTGGAACTTATGGTTAGTTCGTATAAATATGGCAAGCTGGAGGGTCCTTTTTTGTATTCAGGACAAAATAGCGTTTATACGAGCTCAATTTACAATTTGTAACTAAACTATTAATTGGAGTATTTAAATACCTGATTAAATTGTAGGACCACAAAAAAATAATAACAATAGGAGTGTAATGTTAACCAATTCATTTTTTGTTGCCTCTGAAGAGACTCGTGTATGCATGTAATGCATTTTATAAGAGGAGAGACTGTTTACATGCCTCACTTCCATTAAAAATACACAAAAATTTTCAACTTGTTGACTAATGGACTGACGATAGGGTTGAACCACCTTATCAAATTTAAGCCAAGTCTGGGCCATTTGGCTTGCCAATTCAGATTATCCAACTGATGATGATTGGAGCCACACTCATTCAATGAACAAATTGACTTTCATTATTCCTACAATCTTTCTCAAGTTGGAGAATTTATTCATGATATGCAGAGGGAGAGTCTCTCTTGTTGTCTAACAATTCTTTAGTTACTAATTTTTTTTGTTCGCAATAGCAACAACAACCGTATATGAATTCACTGCCCCTATGCGTTCGCATATCAATAAAGTAAGTCAAAGTTGTTATTGTACAGCAGTAGTACGTAAAACCGTTCAGGATTAGTTAGTTAGTGTGTAATGGATACAACAAGTTCGTGAAACCTTTCTCTCCTTCTGTCACTCATCAAAATGAAGAAAAAAAAAATTGGGACTCAGTTTCTCGTCAATTTATTTTATTGATTATGCACAAATGTAGTTTTAGTATGCAATGCATACCAACTTGATTGGATCAGATCCATCTAGCTGTCTAAAACTGTTACTGTTGGCTATGTTGTGTTCTAATTCTAAGGTTCTAAGGATACAATTTGCTGAAATAAAAAGAATATAATGTAAAATTTTAGCGGGGATTTTTCAGCTATTTAAGAAAGAAAATCTTTGTTTACCCTGCAGAAGTTATGATACTCGCAAGTGAACTACTGAGCCAATATACACATTGATTTGAATAATTTAATTCGCAAACAGTATTGACTGTTAAACTAACTAACTTTGTAATCTAAAAGGTTTACAACATACCAGCTAACGAGAAACATACTTAATCCTTGAAATGATATGAATGAAACGATTGATTGACTGACTACTTAAAAGTATATTCTATTCTTATTCAAATGAGCATGCTACGTGTTTGATAGGTCATGATATTGTTTGGTAAATAAAATCATACAGTTAGTTAGTGGGTTAGTTAGTTTGACTTGTACTTGTGTGTGCTTCAATTGTGCATCAAATTTTCTATGATTACTACAATCTCTAATCTGATAAGAATCTTGAGCAATAAAATTCCTAGTAATTAATTATCTTCTTTCAGCTTCATGATTTGATCATTGCACATATAGATAATCCACAATTACTACATGTTTTGTAATGGGAATAATAATTATTTTTGTTTTGCGTTATTGCTTTTTAAATTTTTATTGCTGGCTGGTAACCTCACTTATAGCTTTATCTACCCATCAGTCATTGTTAACATTTAGGGAATTGGCAATAGTAATTTATACATTAATGACATTTACCAATAGATTATTACTACAATAGGTTAGCACACTTTGACAATCTAACTTCACACTGGATACATTGTTAGTAAGGTCTTTTGCACCAAGTCAATGCATGGGAAAATAAAGACTTTTCCTTATATGGAAAGAGTTGCAATATACGGGCTACAACAATGGTTAAAGTCCCTTTGACATTCACAAATCAATATAAGTATTATTAATCAGCCAAATTTACAGAATTAGAGTCACTACGAAAAAGTAAATATATATTATATGCTCAGGGCAGAATCTTACTAATACTATAGAGTAATTTTCGCATTTCTAACCATGAAAAATAAAAGTTAAAAAGCAGAATTTTACAGGTTTTTTGTTGATCTTATTGGATCACAAACTTCAATAAACCTCAGCTAGTATTCCATGCATATTATGCTTTCTTATGTTAATCCTAGACTCGTTCAAATCGTTTTCATCGACAAATCCTTGTTTTGGAAGGCGAATAAACTCCAGATTTGGTGCTATCATCGAGCCAGTTCTTAAAAGGATGAAAAACTTGTCAAAAGTTTCATGTGTGATAGGCCCTTCTGTCGCTATTGTGATGTTTTTCAGCAATTCAAATTCCGCCGCATTTTGTGACATGACTGGAGATACATTCCATTCCCGCATGACGACTGTAAGATGAACCAGGTCTGACATATTTTCGATTTCTGAAAGCAAATCCTTTTGGAAAACTGTCCTGTAGCTAACAATTTTTTTGGGGTCGATGACGACTTGAGAATTTACTAAAATAAGACAAACTTTATTACTCATTACTCCAAATGAATGTATTTTTTCACTGCTAAATTATATCTTACCAGCAACATGGCCTGGGGTGGTTTCAATACACTTCAAATTCGTTAGATTGGGCCTGGGAATTTGAAATTATTCATATTTTAGTAGTGTAAACCAAGCATATAAATGAAGCTATTTAGTGGTATAGTGGCATGCATTTTACCATCGCATTAATAGACTGACAACGAATGCCAAAGTCAAAAACGAGACAATAATATTGATGCAAGTATACATTTTCGTGGAACCCTCCATCATTAATTGTTTGTTCCAATCGACGTCTGAAAGAGCCCAAAAATGTTTAATGTTTGTCTTGATGAATATTGTTGTGTTGAAAACTTTTAAATTTGAGAAACCTACTTGAATTGGGATTTTCCTCAGGACGAATGAGAGAATTTTGGGAACCACTCTTATTATTGGGAGAGCGATAATTACCTAAGTTATGACAGTTTCAACTTTTACTATTTTGAGTTTTAACGGTACAAGCAAAAAATAGAATTTATAAATAACAGCGTTTCTTGACAAACCTGACATATTTATACTGACTTCTGCAGCCTCAGAATCCAGACTCAACTTTTTTGACGTTTTAAGGTCCACAGGCAATAATTGTGCAGATAATTTTCCTTTATTTTCTCAATATTGCCGTTTCCAAACAAAACAATCGATTTTTTTGTATTTTACTAAAAATAACTTACTGATCACTGTAAATCGCTTTTACTTTTGCTGGCCATCCGTTTAGTTCACTAACTATATTACGCAATAATATAATTTTCGCTGATCTATCGTGAACATAAATATTGTAACCCTTACGGTTAATACGGTTACTACATTAAGTTGTTTTAATGTTTGATTATAAAATCTGACAGGAAACAATAAGATAACAAAACTGATATGAAAATTCAGCTCTCTGGTCTTTAATATTTTGTAGTTTTTATTGCCGCAGATTTGAGGCAGAAAATTATTATATTGTCACAGGCACTTTATAAATCACTCTTCATAAAAATTGATAAGGCTACCTTTATCAGGAAGCATGACCATCAAACTTGGAAAACGTAATGCACAGAGTATGTACATGGAACATAACTGCGTTATAATTGAATGCAATGATTTCGATAATTCGATTTCATTTATCAACGATTATAACCTATGATTTTGCATTCCCCAATGTATTACAACATGTATTTTTTCCTATTGTTTGAAAAAACTTACGCTGTATAGGAGAGAAAAAGTATATGTATTAGACAAGAAGCATATTTGATTGAGTCACTGTTATTGTTGAAATAATTTTTAATCTCTTAAATCGTCTTTATTCACTACCATCATAATTCATTTCCTGTAATATCATATTTGTTTTAAAAGATTTTGTTCATTATACTTTGCTCATTTTGCAGTCATTGAGTCATTATTGTTATCACATGTTAATTTTCTGTGCATACCACACTCGTGATGAGAACTTAGGAACACTATTCTAGGTTTAAAAAAACTCTGCATTCATGCAAAAGTTTAATTTAAGAAACAAAAGAAAAGAGCGAAACTCATTCTATGAACTTATGGCTACAGTAGCGTCACAATTTTTCGCTATCTGTGCCCATACATCGGTCAAATGTTTTGTGTTTTTAAACTTCACCATTTTAACCTTTCATAGAACCATATAGTGTGACTTCATCAAAAACTATAGTTTCAACATTTGGCATAGTCCATCTAAAAATCCAAGCTATGTAGTTACAAACACTGGAATTGGCAATGATCAGTTCTTTCAGATTCGGAAGGTCTGCAACTTGTAGGTGCTTGGCGCGTGTGGTATGATTTCTTCCCCGACAAAGATTGTTTACGTGCAAACTAAGGGACTCAACGGCAACATTGGTCCCATTGAATTCCAGCAATTGGAGAACTTGTGCTTCAGAAATGTTGGAATTAACGGAAAGATGTTTTGACGCACCCAATGTTGGTAGGATTGTATTTGAAAAATCGGAGGGGATTTCACGGTTCTCAAAATCCGAGAATGGCGCGCAAACAGAAATTAATACAATGGCGAAAGTTATTACGGATATGAGTAGTGCAACAACTAGTACAATTGGCCGCCATTGATGACTCAATCTGTAATTTAATGCATAAAAGATTCTAAATTGGTGGGAATAATATAACAGGTTAGGTTAAATTTTAAGGAAGTAAGTTTACCTGTAGCTGGGTTCACGTTCACATGCTCTCCAGAGTGAAATGCGATCAGTTGATTCTGAATTTAGTAATCTATGGGGAAACAAAACATCAAACACATTCACATTACACCTTGATGTAACTCATCTTAAGTACAGTATAAAAGCTTAATAATTGGTAGGTAACAGTATATATACTGTTACCTACCAATTATTAAGCTTTTGTAGTACTTCTTAAATCAAAAAAGATTTTCAATATAAAAGAGAAACAATGTGAATCTTACGAATGATATTTTTGACCGGCTGGTTTTTTGTCAATCACTTCGGGAATCATAGTGATTTTTTTCATTCAGCTATAAAGGTCTTGATACCACCAAAATTAGTATTGCATAGTAATGGACAGTATTGATCCAACTGTATTCAAAATCGTTTATCTTCAAACTAAATTAAGTCATTATCTAAGAGTACACATACTGTAACTCATCAAACTGATATAACTTAAGTATGCATCATGACTTGCTATTACAGATATAAAATCAGCGATATACTCGTCATTGTACTGCGTATTGAACAATAACTATTTGCAAATGTTATTCCAGAGTTGTTTATGATCATGCAAGAGCGGATAAGATTTAAAAATGCTAGAAAGAATGATGTCCTAGAGAAAAAAATTATAGATCAAGACCAAACAGGGTGTCACCATGAGTATGTCACAGGCTGGGCGTCCACCTCATCTAACTTATAGAAAAACCGCCCTTGCACTGCATTCGTCTGTCTTCTAGTAGTAGCCAAAAGCAAACGCAACGCTTTAACTATTCAGTCTTGCATGCGAAAAAATAACTGCTCTATTGTACAGCTACAGTTCGATCTCCAGTTACTATGTATGAAGATCATGAGCATCGAGAATACCAAACATAAAAAATAGTTGGAGCAAACCGAGCAAACATTAAGTAAGAAACATCATAATCATTTTTAAGAAGGCAATTCGTTTTTTAATTCACACGAGTCAAAATTAGTCTTCAGGTGGTACAAAGGACATTTCTTTAAAACTTGCGGGATAAATATATTAGGATTTTATAATATCATATACATAGAGCACCTGAATTTTTAATATACGCGAAAAAAAAAGAATTACATTCTCACGACTTTAACTTCTATATTGTGGACATTTATACTGTGTAGATAAAAATAACTGAAAGCGATCTGCCATAGATACATTCTAATTTGAAGCAATGCAATGTATATACTATTATTTTCCTGTCCACCCTATTTTATTGTGCTTTCATGCCGACTGGATGCTGGAATCATTTATCTGAATACGAACGTTACGAAGAGACGACACAAAAAGGTAGTTATTATAAACTGGTGACAGTTGTAGTTATTGTGCTTCCCTTTGCATCTTTCCATTCACTCTTAATTGTTTTTTAAAGCTATTTATAATATAAACGTGAATGTTTTGTTAATACAGAACTAAATAGTAGTTTAGCAATCTAGTAAGAAAATGTCGGTACATGTTAAACTAATAAATATCCACCTCTATTCCATGTAAGTTTTGTCTTCTCACATCAGCTTGAATCTTAATGATATCCTGGAAACTATCTTTAGGTAATCGTATGAATTCAAGATTAGGCGTAGGGAATGGCACGTGTCGGTTCGTGTCAATATTCTCGTTTCGTTTCGTGTCAATAGCTTGACACGGACCGAACCGGTAATTTCGTGTCGTGTCGAGCCATTGAAACGAACCGATCGTTTCGTGTCATGACACGAAACGAATTTTCGTGTCGGTTCACTTCTTTGACACGAAACGAACCGCGTGTCAAACGTGTCAAATATTAAATTAGAATAAATGACCGGTTTAAATAACTATACTATAAATATTAATAATAAGGTTTAAATCCATCTTCACTGCTTTCTAGCAGAATATCTTCACTGTT
>Ga0210040_10006748_pt1 | contig 14169 bp, 14 predicted proteins | sample CryGeyCG12114_NA_FD_185462 | JGI IMG/M metagenome (GOLD analysis project Ga0210040, IMG submission 185462) | Groundwater microbial communities from aquifer - Crystal Geyser CG19_WC_8/21/14_NA (SPAdes) (version 2) | ecosystem: Environmental > Aquatic > Deep subsurface > Groundwater | place: USA... | reverse complement strand
TGCCAATAAATATGTCCACCGATATGATTATGTGTAAAATATGGAAAAGAAAACTAGGAGATCTTACCTTCTTCGGCTTCTACTGGCAGTCCTATTGTCCATGTCCTTATTTTTTGCACACTGGGTTTATAACTAAAGCAAACAGTTTTTCAATTTCTCGGTATCTGATCCGCAATTTTAACCTGGATATGGATATAGTTAGTTAGTACACTTCAGTTTCAAATTAAAACGTCTAACAAGTGATTACACCGATTGATTACACACTTCGACCTTACTAAATCAATTCTATTCTTGAGCGTTCTTGAGGACCTTTGAGGAAAATATGTATCACGATTTGTGTTAGTGGCATAGTGGCTGTCGCTCCATTAATAATACAATTGATCACCGGCGTTGAACTTCGATTCCTGTCAGGAATCCTGATATAGCTGTATGAATGCGAACAGCACAGAAAACTAAAAACGCTTAAACCGGCAGTCTACTCAAACATAAACAAACACAATAGAACAAAACTGACTCAGGCTATAATAGCGCTAGAGTGAGAGTAGAAACGAAAAAGATGGATTGCAGTTCTGAAACAAAGGACGCTGAGCTTTTATGTGATGTGCGCACTCTACTGCGCATAGGTAGGAGCGTCATGAATCCAGCAGACATTTTCTTTTTAAAGGGCGGGTTTTTTAATTTTAGATACAGAATACTGATGAAAATATCATGTTCTTTATTATTTTAATGCATTGGGCTGTGAAAACCTTTAGAATCTCGTTTAAATGTGTTAAATTAATTGTTTAAGTAAGTAAATTGAATAAGGAAGCTATCCTTAATTGAAGACAATTGGTTTCAATAGCCAAAAAATAAAGTTGTAGGGAACTCCCCCTTCCCTACTTTACTTCATTTACTGTCCTCCTCCTTTCCTCTCCTTCTTTTTTAGATATTCTTGGATAGTTATGCATTTTGAGTTGAACATATTGATCTCTATTTCCATTTTGATTTCAGGGTCGCATTGAAGAGCTTGAGGAAGAATTAGAAGCCGAGCGTCAAGCACGTGCTAAAGCTGAGAAGCAAAAATCCGATTTGGCTCGAGAAATCGATGAGCTCACTGAACGTTTGGATGAAGCTGGTGGGGCTACTGCAGCTCAAATGGAGCTCAACAAGAAGCGTGAAGCTGAGTTGGTAAAGCTTCGACGGGATTTGGAAGAATCTAATATTCAACAAGAGGCTAGTTTGTCTGCAATCAGAAAGAAACATAATGATGCCACCGCAGAGATGGGCGAGCAGATCGATACTTTGAACAAACTGAAAGCCAAGTAAAATCTTATTGCGCTGACGAATATTAATAATTTTCCATAAATAGGAACATTTTTTTCAATACTTTGTTATGCTGTATATGCTTTAGGGCTGAGCGAGATCGTACCCAGATGGCTGGAGAACTCAACGATGTTCGAAGTGGCATGGACCGTTTGTCAAACGAGAAAGCTGGGTTTGAAAAGCAGAACAAACAATGGCAATCTGAGTTGAGTGAACTGTCAACCAAATATGAAGATGCTACGCGAACTTTGCATGAGATTGAACAGGCCAAGAAGAAACTTGGAATTGATAACAGTGAATTGTCCAGAACTTTGGAAGATGTGGACAGTCAAATTTCTCAGCTTAACAAGCTCAAGGTCTCGTTGGCCACTCAGCTTGATGAAGTCAAACGGTAAATTTAAAACAAAATCACTAGTCACTAGGTATAGGGTCTGAAAACCTAAATATTCAACTGCCTAAGAGAGCATATTTTAACTTTTTTGTATGATGGGCAATTTAGAATTGCTGATGAAGAGGCACGTGAGCGATCAGTATTGTTGGGTAAATTCCGCAATATTGAACACGACCAAGATGGTTTGAGGGAACAATTGGATGAAGAAGCTGCAGGAAAAGCTGATTTGGCTCGACAATTGAGCAAGGCTGCCGCAGAAGCACAGTTGTGGAGGGCTAAATACGAATCTGAGGGAGTTGCTAAAGTTGAAGAGTTGGAAGAAACAAAGTAATTTTACCATATCCAATTTGTTGTTTCATCGTTTGTGCATTAAAATGCTTATAATAATGATATTCCCATGCTAGACGCAAGTTGCAATGCCGCTTGACAGAAGCTGAAGAGACCATCGAATCTCTCAACACTCGTGTGGTGGCCTTAGAAAAGACCAAACAGAAATTGTCTACCGAATTGGAAGACATGCAACTGGAAGTTGAGCGCAATCGTTCTTTGGAGAATTCAATGTTGAAAAGACAGAAAAATTTCGACAAGATTGTTCAAGAACTCAAATCCAAGGCAGATGATCTCCATCATGAATTAGATGGAACTCAAAAGGAATGCAGAAACTACTCTACTGAGCTTTTCAGGTACTTTGAATTATATTTTAGGGGGTGTTGCACATCATCTGTGATGTCTTTTAATACAAAAATAGGTATAGTCAATAATAGTTTCATTTCTCTGATGTGAATTTATAATTTGCAGGCTAAAATCCATCTACGAAGAATCTGCTGAGCAGCTAGATTCGGTCCGCCGCGAAAACAAGGCTTTGGGAGATGAGATCAAAGACCTCATGGACCAAATCGGAGAAGGCGGTCGCCACATCCACGAATTGGAAAAAGCTCGTCGTCGCCTGGAGCAAGAGAAGGAAGAATTGCAAGCCGCTCTGGAAGAAGCTGAATCTGCTTTGGAACAAGAAGAGGCTAAAGTTCTCCGTGGTCAATTGGAATTGACCACTGTCCGTCAAGAAATCGACAGGCGTCTGCAAGAGAAAGATGATGAGTTTGCCAACTCCAAGAAGACTCATCAACGCGCTCTGGACCATATGCAAGCCAGTTTGGAAGCCGAAGCCAAGGGTAAGGCTGAAGCTTTAAGGATGAAGAAGAAATTGGAATCTGACATCAATGAGCTGGAACTTGCTTTGGATGGAGCCAACAAAGCCAACAATGAAGCCCAAAAGAACATCAAGAGGTACCAAACCCAACTCAAGGAATTGCAACAGGGCTTGGAAGAAGAGCAACGGGCACGTGACAGTGTTCGGGAAGCGCTTTCCAATGCTGAGCGTCGTGGCAATGCTTTGGCAATGGAGTTGGACGAAAGCCGAACTCTCTTGGAAGCTGCTGACAAAGCACGGCGAAATGCTGAACACGAATTGGGAGAGGCTAATGATAACATCAATAACTTGGGAGCTCAAATGCAATCTTTGAGTGTTGCTAAGAGGAAGTTGGAGTCTGAGATCCAAACTCTTCATGTAAGTATCATTCGTTGAGATTCACTGATTCACTACTTTGTACTCGATTATACAAAGTAGTTATCATATTTATGTATTGTTTTTAGAGCGATCTGGAAGAGATTGTAAATGAGGCCCGCAGTAGCGAAGAGAAAGCACGTAAAGCCATGTTGGATGCTGCTAGGCTTGCTGATGAACTCCGCGCCGAACAAGAAAATACCCTGGCTGAAGAGAAAGGCAGGAAATCATTGGGTACGTATAAGAACATCATTTGTATGCTGTATCATATAGGGGTATTTGAGTAATTTTTTATGAAATTTTTATACAGAGCTCCAAATGCGTGACCTTCAAGGCCGCCTGGATGAAGCTGAAGCAGCAGCCCTGAAAGGTGGAAAGAAAACTATTGCCAAATTGGAAGAACGCATTCGATCCTTGGAAGGGGAACTTGATGGTGAACAACGCAGACATGCTGAAGCCCAAAAGAACTTGCGCAGAAATGAGCGGCGTATCAAAGAACTCAGTTTCCAGGCAGAAGAAGATAGAAAGAACCACTCCAGGTATAAAGAATCCTCTACACCCCTTTTATGCGGGTATAATTTGATAATTTCATTCACATTGGCTTGTTTTTTTAGAATTCAAGACTTGGTAGATAACTTCCAGAATAAGATTAAGGGATTCAAGAGACAGATTGAAGAGGCGGTGAGTGGACTGACTACTAATAAAATCATATAAATTTTAAGTATTTGCACTTTACTCGAAGCTTATTACACCTATTTTGATTGAAAATCTTTAGGAAGAAATAGCGGCATTGAACTTGGCCAAATTCCGACAGGCACAAGCCCAACTGGAGGACGCTGAACAAAGGAGTGACATGAGTGAGCAAGCTTTGAGCAAAATGCGAGCGCAGGGACGAGCTGCTTCTACAATGCGTTCATAAGCATATTCTCATGCATTCTCCGTTCGTTTGATGACTCTCCCTATTCACCTTTTCCTGGAATCACCTTCAGTGTATTCCTTCAATCCTGACCCGTTAGTTTAAGGTTTAAGTTATGAATGCAAATAAATTGGCTGTTGCTAATTGGATTTCCCGTCTAATCATTTGGTACTAATCGTTCATTCTGACATTTTTATTCATTCAATGCTGAAATGCGGTGATTTGGTTACAATAGTTTGGTTTAATTCTTACTGAAGCCGTACGATTACTATTACTGATTGACCGTTGTGCATTTATTCATTTATTGCATGCACTATGTACAATAAGTAATATTTTTTCTATAGATTTGAAGCATTTTAAGTTTTCTTTAATTTATCAATGCATCTTTTGGCGAAGCGAAGAAATGCATGGAAGATTACTGTTTATACCACAACTCATCATCAACATTAGTTAGTTAATAGTTTTTAGCATACATATACAAATTCATAGTGTTCGTATCATCTACAGGTTTTATTGACAATGCATGCCGATGGAAATTCTTTCGTTTCGTGAATTTTCATTCACACTTATCTTTACAACTAACATAATGGATACAAGCCGGCCAAATGATTTGCGATAAGCAATTGACTGTGATATCCTGTAAAATGGAAAATGAATACATTCCAAATGGACTCAAATATTTAGGGTATCAACTATTGAAGAGTTTTTCGTATGGCGCCAGTCAAAACCTACTTCAAGTGTTTGCAGTTGATACGGGCATATAATCTCGAGAAGTTATGATAAAAGTCTACAATGAGGCCGAAATGATACTTCACTATATGTAGCAAAAGCAAAAAATCAAAACCTTTGAAAGCATTTCATACAATGACAATCCATAGTCATGCTAAAGCTCCTTGGAAAAAATGACCCCATTATACATTTTTATCTACCTGTACACACGTATACAATGAGATTATGGAGCCATGTATAAAAGGGAGAAAAAATTCGGCATTCCTCATTATTCATTGCATTCATTCTGAACTCTCAATATAAATAAATCATCAATACTAAAAAGTTGGGCCGCATCAAAATCTAATTCAACGGAGACTGAAAAATTGTTTGTAGATCTGGAGCAAGTGTAGAAATAAAATGACTCATAACTGTGCTTTCAAGCAAATGGTTTGTTAATTCATCCAAGCTGACCATGAACTTGAGTTAGAGACTTTATGAGGATTCCAGGGGTAACGACTGGTCATCGGCTCGGAAAAGTCTTCCGCATGTGTAATGCATGCGTTTCAATGGACGTGCCAGCCGCTTTGAACAAAATTACATGGATCTGGTAAGATTTTTTTCTTTAAGATTTCAAGTAGTGTTTCCGTTAATCCCAGGGAATTAGCTATGTTTTTTTTGTTATTCCAAAACAGATCCGCTTTTCGGAGCCAAGGCCATCTATATATTTTGGTAGCACACATCCGATCGTCATAGTGCATGCATGTTCAAAACTTCCCTTATAACTAGCAGCATGGGATCTTCATCCTTGAAATTCTCGTAAAGCTTCTGTTCGAGCTCAAGATCCTCCATGATGAGTTGAGGCACCCCTTGTGAACAACTTCAAAAAAGCAACGGGGTTCATTTTGAGAACAAATACTTTTTTCATGTCCACAAACAATTTACATTATCTTCATTGGAACATTTTTTCCTGTGGGCACACATATTGTGTTGATCATTCACGCAGAGTTCAGAATAAATTTAATGGATAATCAATCCCGTGTTTCATTTTGTGCATTTAAACCCGCTCGGGGCTAGAGGGTAGCCATAAATGTATGCGTTTTATTTGCTTTTCATAGAATCCCGTATTTATGCATTTTGAATATTTGTATTGTTTATTGTATATTGAATATTGAAATCAATTTGGGAATTCACGTATGATTAAGCATTCGAAAAGATTTTAAGCCAACTCATCATTGAATCACCTTCGGGTAACCTGTTTAAATCCATTGTACATATTTCACAATAATGTGTCGTTTATGATAAACTTAGCTTATGATACATTTCTTGGTGAATGCCAAGGTAATATAGAATAGCCTGTGTCCAGTGATGCACGCATTTGAGCTTCAAAGTGTGTATGCATGAGATACTTTTTGGCTTTGTTTAAATTGTGTGTTAAACTAATGTTTAGATTCTCTTAATTGGGTGAATACAAATGATCAGATCATGAACTCAGTTATTATAATGATATCTGACAGATGAAAAATGAACTGCAAAAAAATTTTCAGCTGTTCAAATGCTGGAAAAAATTTATTTCAGAAGAACTTGCACAAAGGTTTAAATCGCATATTCCGGAACCGGAACTTCCATTTGTTTTAAAACAATGTAAATAATTTCATCACTGTGCTATGACTTCAATTTAAAGTCCACACATCTAGACAAAATACGAATTGCATTGAATTACATGAGTAATACAATAAAGCATTTTCAACAAGTGTACAAAACTTACATCAACGACCATATCTTGTGCGCATTTGACAAAGTCCCCGTATGCAGTACATAATTCATCATCATGGGACATTTCTTCCACTACATTCCATTAAAAACATGTTTCATTATATGCTGGCACTATTAGAATGAACCAAGCATGTAAACAAACATATAGTTTTCTATTACCATGTTCTTCCAAACAAGGCTCAATCATCCAAAAAGCCAGGTCATGGAATTCATCCGGGATCAAATCTCCCATAAAATGCTGGATTGTCACATTTGTGATTTTACCTTCCTCGTCAATCTATTCCGCATGCCATCAAACAGGAATAATATAGAACGAACAGTTAGTTAGTTAGTTAAATTAAAAACGCACAAAAAATCAGGCGTTTCTTACTAATCCTTGCTTGTCCAAAGCGCATTTCACCATGCACTGCAAAATATGAATGAAAAGTGTATTTTTAGGAGAAATCTACTTCCCAGTTTCAGGTATTTGAAAAATATTCGAAACGGTACCTGAAATTTCTTGGACATCTCTTTATGATCGGATCCACCTTTTTTGGTTTCTTTAACGCATTCTGAGAAAGTTCGCATATGTCTTTTGGCCACAGTGTGGACCACTTTGCTGCAATCCAAGCTGTCAGGTTTAACCAATGGACTAACCTTTGCGCCATTCTGTGTGTGAGAAGAAACTTAAATCAGATTTACACTTTGAGAAACACATCTTTAAAAGATTTCTTTTGCTCTACTCACTGTATATTTGACGGCGAAAAATGCAAGAAATATTGTAGCAAACACAGCAAACAATGCGGAATTTATTTTAGTCATTTTGAGACGGTTTAAAAATGAGATGGAATGTCCTTTACTACCAACGTTTGTTTGACACTTTTTACACTCATTTTTTGATAGGAAGCTAAGGCGTATATTCTGTACGGAAAATGGCAATTTATGTTTGCATGGAGTGTGGCATTAGGGATCCAAATATTGCCGTCGTAATGAAAATCATAATAATTTTGTTTAGCTACGCATAGGATAAATAATCATATGAGTATGTATAGACCATCCGGAAAAAGGAGGTAAATTTTTCCTGTCCTGTGTGTGATAAATTTGTGTAGTAGGATAGGATAAAATTTACCTCCTTTTTGCGCACAAGGTATATGAATCGGCATAAATTTTCATTCATAATCTGAAAACGGCAAAGTGGAAAGAAACTATTGCGGTGCAATTTATCCTATACTCAAATATTCATTTAAAGTCATTGATTATTGTCATTACATTACTATATCCGGTGTGAGTCAAGAATTGTGAGCAATTGTTCTGTTATGAAAACTATCAAAGTATTTATACGTATGTTGTTCTCTACTTAATCATTCATTTACCCTGCAAATGAATGAATGGCACAAAATAACTGTTTATGAAATCTTTGAAAAAGCGATACTATAATATTCCCCTGCCACAGGCAAGCTTTAACAATATATAGCTTCATGTCACACAAAGTTGTTGGAATTGGACGACCAGATGACAAAATGTCAAATTATTATTATTTCGAAACTTTTGTACCATTCGTTAGCCCTTGGGGTGAGGGTAATTGGTCCCATTTTCTTAAGCATTTTGCATAATCTCTCAAGAAAATAATATCTCAGGTTTATGGACACACTTGACTTGTGCATGAGTAATGAACGTGAAACTTATGGTTCCGATCACGAGGAAGGGAACTTCCAATGTGTGTAAGGTACATTCTTACCGTGGTTAGCGATAGATAAATAATTCTTTTAAAATAGTTTCCCTCCAATGTATTAGAAAGTGATTATAGTTATTTGTAAGTCAACATTTTTTGGTGGAGGCCATTGGGAGCCGCACATAACATTGCGGGGAAAACATAGCTCGACAAAACATAGTGACTAAACAACTCAAAGAAGGACCCCGCCGCGGTGGTGACATAATTATTACCTAACTGAGGCTATCAATTGCCGCAATTAGGTAATTTTGAATTAAGTTTTTCTGTCGTCATTTGTCGCATTATCTCGAAATGACTGAATTTGTTTTGTCCGCCATGTTCCGTCCTGCAATGTAATGCATGTCACTACACTGGCTTGCGCATTCCTTCCGTAGTTTTGCACTGGTATGAAAAATATACAGGTTTATGTATGGACGAAATACACCTTATTTGTGTAGGCACAGATTACAAAACGCCTACAAATTAAAGCTGGTATTCATTCAATCGTATTAGGCAGATCGATTCATTCTGTGCTTTAAGCTTTGCATGTTCATATCAAATCTTACATTTCGAATTAAATCCATCAGTCATGTACACACAATTAATGTTAAAATGTGGTTTCAATGCATTAGAATTATCTTCAAAAATGTGGTCATCACCATATGAAAGTAACAGAAAAAAACAAAAATTCTGGATATCCCAAAACCCATATCGGTTGATTTTTTGGTATTTCTCCAATTTCTTTCTCATTCCAATCCAACTGTTGTATTGCACATTGAAACTGGTGAAAAATTTCATCCATATCAAACAGAGTCAGCAATATGATTCTTTCAATGTAACATTTGAGTTCCTACTCTTATTTTTATTTTTCATGATGTTATTGACTCTCGTTTTCAACTCAATTATGTGCCACCAGATGAAAGAGTTGTGTGCTATCGTTAATGAAGGAATACGTGTTGATGCATATTTCATGAGTAAGATTTTTAACAAAAATTATCTTTTTGCGATAAAAAATAAGATCTTATTCATATATTCTCAAAAAACTAGCGCTTGTTTAATCCTAATGTTTTTCAGAAAAATTCAAAAATCCATCCGCGGGAAAACAAGACTATGTCGGATACGCCCTCCTATCATTTGTAGTCACTGCAAGTGTATCCTGCATCTTATCCTCGTTTTTTCCTTCCCTACAGTTTTTCAAATACAATGTATTTCGTCTATTCATTGCCGAAGAATTAGGTTATGGATTCGAAAACCAACCATTGCATCTAAGATTGATTGCCGGACTCCTCAGTTTCAAACTATACTCTGACATATTGACCATCCTAGTTTTCTACGGAATCGCTGGAATTTTATACATTGATCTAACTTCAAGTTGGTCAAAATTTTTCTCTCAGCTCGATCATTGCCAGGATTTAATTCAAGCTCAACGAGAATATTCGATACTTCAATTATATAACATGACAACTCAATGTGCTATTCGATTCGCTACCCTATTTCTTATGGGTTGCGTTTTTTTCGTGTCGATTGTTACAAACATTGTCATTTTTAGTATGCATGGTAGATTGAATTGGCTGATTTACGCTGGCATTATGACTACTGGTGTTTTTGTCAATATTGGTACCTTTGCTTTGATAAATTTGGCGGGAAATTCAGATGACTATTCTATTGAATTTATTAAGCAGTTCAGAAAATCTGTTAGGCAGAGGGAATATTTGTACAAGTTAGGGAATAGTATGCAGCCATTACGATTTAATGTAGGTTCTTTTTTCGTTTGTGATAAAGAATTTTTACTGGCGTATTGGGGTAATTTGATCGATTGGACAATTAACTGCATGCTACTTTAGATTTCATTATTTTTGTCATGAGTTTTTGTGTTGTGAGGGGTTTGTATTGTGTCCTTATCCTCCATTCCTTGGGATCACAGGATAATCGTTCTTTGATTTTAAGTATGTGTAGAATAATTTACACGAGGTCCAATAATGCCGATAATTTTTGCTCTGCTAATTCAATTCAAACCAATGTATATTGGACTTTAATCCAATATCCTAATCCATCCTAAATCCCATAATTTGCATGACCGCCGCATAGTACCATAAGTTGAAGGCATGGTCATACTCGTCATACGCATCTGAATTTTGATTTGAATCATTTATAAATGTAACCGTGAATTTCTTCCACGGGATTCAGCTATTCAACTGTTTTTTTTTAGCCCAAACACAGCAGTAGAAGTAAAACTTTCATTTTGAACACGTTGTGGAACGCAGCTAACTTATTCTATCTACACAAATTGGAACAAAAAAGATTAGGCGAATTGAAGACTAAAAAGTAGTCGCGGACTTGAAAACGAAAACAAATTCGGTAGCAAATATATTTATTTTTTTCTAGGTAACTCGTATACTAATTATATTGCCATTGTGTTTTTCTCTAAAACCCCTAAAAGGAAGTAAACTCTTTCGATAATAATTCCTATGCTACTTCATTATAATCGTTTGACATGGTTTATTCATTGCCGTAGAATGAATTCGCTTCACATCAGCCTCTCTCAGCGCTAGTATTTCAAAACCAAAGTTATGAAACACAAATAATATCTGACTGCGGGAAATAAATAACGATATGTTGATAAATAATTCTGTAACTGTAATTCTATTTTCTATTGCACAAGCAAACTTCGAATCTTATTTATAATTTATCAAATTATCCGAATGAACCATTACAATTTTTTCATTCAACATTCAACCTTCAATAGATGGTCAACCAAAATTGCAATGGGCGGAAGACATTCACCTGTGAACAATGGAACACCTACGTATGGCAACTGTGGCATTTTCCCGATATTCCACCCTCTTCATTCTTGTAAAATAATTGATGGCCACTTGGGTACCATTTGAAAAATCAAATATTCATGTTGCGAACCAGAAAAAAAAATAATATATAAATGATTTTAGGGACTGACTGTTAAATTAAATGGCGACCACTGTGGAAATAACTATTGCTACAAAGGTTAAACCCAAAAACAAGAGGGCAAACGATCACGCAAATTACTAGGACATGATATGGATGGAATTTCTCACTCTTACACTACACACAAAAATATGAAAGTAGGATTGTATTGAAATAGTCAATTAGTACAAACAAAGCGGAAAGTGATTGTAAAAGTCTATTAAGTTATTTTTCGGTGCTTAATTTCCAATTCTGTTATTACAAACACTTTTGACACTTAGTGTCAAAAGTGTTTGTCGTTTTTGCCTTTGCCCTTATTTTCTGCGATTTAAATACCGAGGTGTAAAGTCAATCTGTTAATGCGGTACTACAAACATAATATGCACTTATTTCAAAACTATATAGGGCTCACTCAGTCAGTCAAATTGTATCAGACATTTTTCGATAGGAAGCTGAGGCGTATTTTGTATACGGAAAATGTCAATTTATATTTGCATGGAGTGTGGCAAGTATCAGTTATGCAATCTTTCAATAACTAATGTACATAATACGTAATATTGTCTGCTATCATCATTCATTTCCTCTGCGCGAATGAGTGAATGATGCAAAAGTGAATGATGAGTGAATGATCTGTTAAAATGGGATGGTTTTTTTTCGTCAGATAGCTAGCGTTTACTACTGCATAATTTTTCAGTTAATTTTACATCTTCAGTCAGTCATAATGGTTGATCGTAAAAATCCACCCAGGGAAGAAAATAGAGTCCTATCCTAACCAACTAACTAACTGTGAGGATTTTTTTATAATTTCTCTAACAAACTATTGGCCTTGAATATATAGCTGAAGAGCAATTTCTTTGCTATAGACGGACAAAAAATTCAGTTTCCTTACTATAACTAACCATGCAATAGCTATGCTTGTCGCTATCATCATAGGCTTTAATACATACAACAAGATACTAATGCCAATTATTATCCACATTCCAAGTATATTAATTTTTATAATTTATTGCTTGGCAAGTTTCGAATCCAAATTAGTTGAATGTTTTTACATTTCAAATTTGAAAATACAGGATAATTCAGGTCAGTTAACTTTTATTATGCATTATTTATCTGCATGTAAAAGATATTCAACTTATGTATGTATCAATATGTTGCACATAGAACATACATACGTACAAATAGAAATAATTTTTATCTCCAAAAGTAAAGTTAGGATATGAACCCAACCCAGCGTTATCAATCATATGATTGTTATTTGTTTCCCTTGTATTCTTTAAATAAATGGGTGATTCACAAAAAATGATCGTTTGTAAATTTATCCCATTCGTGCAAAACAATTTGCATTACGTTGGCAAATTCATTATAGCCTCCAAATGAACATTTATTCAATCAGATATAGTAAATAAGGATTTTAAAGGTAACTCTAGAATCAATCTTTTTTATCTAAATCTGAACTAATTTACCTTCCCGATCCCAATAAAGCATTACGCAACTACTTAATTATCACTTTCAATCAATCAATCCATTTAGAATGCAAAATTGATAGACATGCATAATGCAATCATTTTTATGCACTGCCCAAAGCATTTATCATGCGATACCATTTGCTTTCGTTTGATTCAATTCACAACAAACTATCACGCATTTTAGTTCAACACTCTCACTGATCCTGTGCCTTTTATATAGTCTAATTTCTAGCGAGATTCTAAAAACCTGAAAAACAAGATGGGCAAGAAAAGTGACGGGAAAACTTTATCCCTAGGAGCCAGTATTTTATCCTTGGAACCCGCATTAGTACTTCATATGACTTCAGCAATCTCAGTATTCATGGTAGTTCAAGACTATATGCTTGAACGGGCTTGTAGAGTGAATTTGAAATATTCGGAATCCATTTGTTCTTCTTTAGAAGACAGGTATGCAGGTATACATGGTAAAATATGTTTTATATTGATGATGAGTATTCTAATCTATTTACATTCAATCCTTTATTAGGAAAGTGAAAGGACTGACCGGGGAAAATGAATCCTTGCAAAAAATGCTGGGCACAGCTATGATGACCCGAACTATCTTAGAAAACGCGCTCCCCATAATGCTCGTGTTTTTAGTTGGCGCCTGGAGTGACACCTATGGCCGAAAACGACCAATGCTTTTCGTAATAGCATCCTTCATTCTCCAAAATGTGTTACTTTGGTTGTCGGTCTATTTTGACAAGTTGCTGGGCGTTTGGTCTATAGCCATTATATCTTCACTGATTGTTAGTTTGTCGGGCAACCAGGCTTGTTTTATGATGGCCGCATTTTCGTATACTAGTGATCATACAAAGGTATTTATTTAGCAGTTTTTTTTAAATATATAGTCATTTTGTAGGGATTAATACAATATTTTTGTTCTAGATTGAAGACCGAACAAAACGACAAGGGATAACTCACGTATGTATAATCCTGGGAGTCACATTGGGACTAGCTGGAGGCGGCATGATGAAAAGTGCGATCGGATTGAGTGGCGCGTTTTTTGCCGGCATTTGTATGGAGTTAGTTGGCTTTCTATATGTGTTATTTATGGTACGGGAAACGGTGCAAGATTACACGAGTGGATTAGGGGAGCTATTTGACTTTCAACATGTTCGAAATTCCGTATCAGCGGTGTTCAAAAAGCGACAGAATGTGAATTCATGGCACCTTTGGGGTCTACTGTTATCTCATGCGTTTGTGATGGCTCCCACATTTGGTACGAATGAGTTAGCAGTGAAAGTTTTGAATGTAACGTAAAAATTAAAACCCCTGCACTATTTTTATGCACTGTAGGTGAAATCGGAGTCCTATATTTGTTCGGTCGGGTTCAATTTGGATGGGGATCTTCAGACTATGGGAACTTCATGGCATATC
>Ga0210040_10006747_pt1 | contig 14170 bp, 6 predicted proteins | sample CryGeyCG12114_NA_FD_185462 | JGI IMG/M metagenome (GOLD analysis project Ga0210040, IMG submission 185462) | Groundwater microbial communities from aquifer - Crystal Geyser CG19_WC_8/21/14_NA (SPAdes) (version 2) | ecosystem: Environmental > Aquatic > Deep subsurface > Groundwater | place: USA... | reverse complement strand
ATTCGTTCTACATCAGAAATTTCCCAGGATGCGATTGAAAAAGAACATTATTTTGAAACATTTGTAACGGTCTTGCACTCAAAACTTCTTAAAATATGTCTTGTACATTAGTTTTAATTAGTTTTCTCCAAAAACCAAATTAACAAATAAATAATATTCGTTCTACACTTTGACAATTTTGTTTCACTGTTTCACGTTTCAATTTTAATATTTCCCAATCGGCAGATTTAAACTTTACCGCCAGTGCAACTGGCTTCATTTTACACACGATGTATGCATTATGCAATGCATGGATCTGGGAGGATGATTCTCGTGCTCCCTATCCTGCACTGCCTAAAATTTCTCCAAGTTTATTCATTCTCTTCAGCATAATTAAAAAAATATTTGGAGATAAACAACGTTTATTCGTCACAGACTTTTTGTACCAATGTCCGCGATGTGTTCATGAGCAATTTTCATGAAAATGCTAACGCTTTGTTTCGAAAGTCTTCGTTACACCCTCTTAAGCAATCTCATCAAATCCTTTAAGATATTAGGATACCCATTTTGTTTACTATTTATGACCTTTAATAAAACTTAATTTGTTGTTTGCACCAAACAAACATTGCCATAAAATCTAACAAACAAAATATTGCATTTATTCTGAAACGGGCTATGTGACTGTAATGCGCGTTCAAAATGCCCAAACAAAAAAGTACCATAATATATGTTACTTTATTCATCTCCCTGGTTGTTTGGTGCAAACAAAAAGTTAAGTTTTAAATGATAAAAAACGAACTGAAAAGTAGAAATATGGCATAGCATTTTTGAAATTTAGAGTTTGATTTCCAGTATTTTGTCATTTAACCTGGCTGGCCAAATAACACGGGACAACTGCCTTTTACTCTGAAATGGACAGTAGATGAGTAGAGTACATCATAGGGGGTGGCAGGTCACCTAGCAATTTGCAAAAATTAGTATACAAACTTTTTGTCGCAGAACGTACGACAAAATTTTCATTGAGCATAGGGATTTAACATGGAAAACTGTAGTATGTCGTCTTCAAACTCCAATTTCTCGACCACTTTCAATATTTTGCAAAAATTTTTGCCTATTTTATCTAAAAAAATGTTCAGCATTTAGTTTGACGTGGTTAAAACAATCAAAGCTGAAAATAAAACTACATGAAACTGCATGATGCATGAAAACGGTAAGATTGCTTGTTGTTAGTAGGGAAACAACTAATATGGTGCTTTGCTTGCTTATGCAAAGTAGTCTACGGGCCTATATAGTGGGAAATAGCGTCAGACAGCACGCATTAAATAACTGTCAAGCAGAAAAGAGAAAGCATGAAAAAAGGTGAAGGATTTGAATAAATTTACTGTCTTTAAATTAAAATGAAATATTTTCAGTCCAAAGTCTAAAGGTATTTGGCATTGTGTCTTTTTTCATGATTTTCGTGTGAACACAAACTAGAGGTGAACGGATTTAACATTTTTCAAGCAAATAGCATTTAAAATCACGCCATTTGTTTCTTGTTTGGAATTTCTAAAACCTTATATCGACCCAGGAATGAGACGATTTCCCTTTCATATCAGCTAAAAAATTTACCATTTCACTAAAAAAACACACCATTATTGGGAGGTAGTGCCGGAGGTCCCACTCAAAAAGAAAGAAGTAGTACCTGATACCGAGGTATAAAGTATAGAATTTGAAAAAAATTCTCTACTGTAGTATGTATGCTTAATTAAAATAATTGTCCAAAATCAAAATGGACATCGGTAATAGTGAGTTTGCTGTTTTAGTTAAATGTTTTTTTTTTGCTTTTAGTAGCACGCGTGACGCGTGATGCTAAACAGTATAATCAACGCCGAAAAACTTTTGACTTCCACTGAAAATGTTTTCAAATGAATTCTGTGCATACAATATAGTCAATGACCTCAAAAAATATTATTTCAGCGCACTATGGTTAATAATGACTGTGGAATCCGTGGAATCTAAGTTTATTGTTCCTAATCTTTTCAATTTATTATCATACAAAATGCTTTGATCATTAGGATATCCTTTGTTCTCGTTGAATTTAAAAAAAGTTATATCAGTACCGCATGCTAATCAGTCAGTCTTTCACACTTAAAAAAAGTTTCATGACCTTGGAAGGCTATATACCTTACCTTGCTCATTTTAATAGTGATTCGAATTTCCAACGTTTTGTATTGTGTTGTCAGTCATCATGTGTTAGTCATGAGTCGTCAATCTGTCTGGCTTATCATTTATAACGCTTTAAAATCCAACGATCGAAAACTTTTATCAATTTATTTAAAATAGCATTGCTGAAACTACTGAAAATATAATATATGCTAAATGTTTAACTATATAACTAGTATAAGCACCAAAACACAAGTCTCAACTTGTTTTCGATGCTTTTAAAAACCTGAGCTGGACAAACTAACCAACCACTACATATAGGTTAGGTAACTGTTTTTTGCAGCATATTTGAACAAGCGGAAACAGTTAGCTGGTTTATAGTCTCATGTTCTGTTCTACAAAACTTACCAAGAGGACTAACATGTGTTAAAATGATTACAACGATTGGGAGCATAATGTTTTTTCATCATATAGTTAGTTATCTTACTAATTCCATGAAAAAACACATGCTGTGCTCCCGTTGGAGTGCAAAATATGGCTCCCAATGATCTTGGACATTTTGTTTCTGCGTGGAAAAATTTGCAAAGGCACTTTCTCACGTTCCCAAACTGTCGATTTCCATTCTTCTCCAATGCTCTGATTTACAGCCCTTGTTATCTGTCATATAACAACCTCCATTCCATTATATACTCAATGTGCGAGTTATGCTTGACTCTTTTGTGAATTGACGATTAACAATGCTGTATGTATATGTATTATGTAGCAGTTATGTACACAATCCTCATCATTTAATGTTTGCTAATATATATATACCAATAAAAGTAAATAAAAGGAAAATTGTTACTTAAAATCCGTGTTGGTACTGGAGGAATGAAGCGCAGGGACAATGTATGTATAGCAATGCAAACATTTCGTGATAAAAGGGAGCGTGAGAAAATAAAGATAACACAAAAGCATACGTTATCATAAAAATACACAATTAAAAAGTGTGATATTAATTTGATTTTTTTTTAAATTTCTTGTAAATTAGTTGCACTCCAAAAGAGGCTGTCAATTAATGCAAAATGTCAGTGATATGGAGTGCGCAGGTTGGTTAAAAATTCAATATTGCTCTTGCAACAAGCTAATATTTTAGATAGAATAGTTAATTAGTCCTAAATGTAAACAGTTTAATACGCCTACTTCGTGTTTAGTGTCGAGTTGTCGAGGGTCAATGGTAACTATAAGGTCTCAGTCAATGTAGAAAGCACATTTGTAGTTTTGGTGAAGTTTCGATGACCAACCGGAACTTTAATATTGTTGATGACTCATGACTTTTCCATCCGTGTATTAATTTATCTGACTGTACCGATCATATCCTTTCAATTTAATTAAGCTTCCGGTAAAGTTATATTATATGAGTCAGCTCAACTAACTCGTCATACATAGACTATAGACAGCAAAGAGAACCTTCTTTTGCTTCAATCCATCAAATGCATGCTTACTCAAGTTGATCTGTAAAAGCACTGCGGAGAAAAATAAAATAGTGGACATAGTGCCTACGGGTTGTACCTCTTCTGGATTAGTTAATTATGAAAGCTGAGCATTGTTTATGGAAATATCGCCCTCCTTGAATCCCCGTTTCAGACTGACTAAGTTTAAAAACTCTTTCATACTAAAGTAGTACTAATGCTCTACTTCAGTTTTCTTTCAGTACTGTTTAAAAAATGCTTTTCCTTTTATTCTCTGTGCGGCTTTCTCTATTCACATTCTCTTTGGGTTTCTATTCATTAGGTTTGTAAATATAGATACTGTGTAAAATGAGTTTTGAAAGCTGAGTTACGATTCTCTACTCAGCAGGGATTGTTAATTGGTTTAATTATGTGAAAAACTTTAAACGATTTTTATATCTTGTCTTGAATTTTTTTTATTTTGCATGGAGATTTATTTTGTAACAAAAGCATCACTTTGAAAATCTCCTGATGTCATGTCTGACTGCCTATCTACATTTCAAATAAGCAAAAAAAGCCCAGGTTCATGTAAATAATATACTATCCCGTCCACACTCCATATCTTAAAACATTACTTTACTTGCAGTATGAATGTGTGTAGTTTGCAAACAATGTTACCTACTAAATGCTCATTATCAGGAAATTGCGATGATCTCATTCAAATACATAACACTAAAAACACAGGTAAGGGAGAAAACTACTCCACTCCACTATACGAACTCCCCAATTACGTTCCTCCTCAATTTTTTTTACTCTTCCACACTTACAGTCTGGTATTTAACTTTTTAAACGACCATAAACAGTTGCACCTTTACTTCTGTGTTCACTGCAAGTTTAACTCTTTAATTCATAAAATGTGTAAAAACAATAGTCTAAACAGTCCAGTTGACATGACTCACCCTTCGAAACGTCAAAGCTATCAAAAGCCCATTGGTATGTTTCACATTTCCAAATAAAATTTTGCAAAGTATTTTTGAACTCTCTACGAAAGAATTTGGGGTATTCATAAAACTACTTTTTTCGTGCAGCTAACTATCCATATTTCAGACCGTGGGTTGAAGTGGTCCCAAAGGTTGCGTATGTTTGTCCAGTAAGTTTTTTAAATACAAACAAATCTGCATTCAACGAGCAGTGTTCACAAGAGATTTAATATTTGACTCCATTTTTGTTTTAATAGTATTGTGAGCGGTCGTTTACAAGGAAAGATAATTTGACAAGGCATCTAAAATCCAAACATGATTTTTCCAGGGAACTTAAGCCACCTTGCAAGTATTGCAGAAAGCAGTAAGTTCAGTTATTAATGCTCCATGTAATTTTCGCCCGTTTCAAAGGCTATAAACCTGCATTTTGTCATTTATATTTGGTATTCACAATCCAAATGAAATTTTTCATAGATTGTCAAGAAAAGATTCTTTGAAGAGACATGAAAATACCTGTAAAGTACGGCCGCGCTAGACTCAATCTACTTCACCATCAACAATGGATCAGAAATCATATTAAATTCGATGGGATCGTGGAAAAAATTCAATTTTACTTTCGTATTTATTTATAACTTATTGATGTGCACAGTTCCTAGCTCCTGATTCCTGATTTAGTCATAAAATTGATTGATCCCGTTAATCATTGTGATATGAAGTGAAATGAAACCAATTAAAATAACGATTTTACTATTTTCACGCAAATAGATTTAAGACGCAATATACATCGTAGCTTTTCTTGTGATCGCAATTTATGTACAAAGAGGTTCTAATGATGCCTTAAACCGAGTGTGATTAAAGAATAAACGATTCATGATGAATAAATTCATTATATTTTTTCCCGTGAAAGCTTGAGCATTTTTGACTTTTTTTTATCAATCGTTGCATTTTGGCTTGTATCTACGTGTAATGAGCTGTAAAGCGTGAACAATGATTGGATGTTCCACCATGTTTAAAATGTGACAAGAGCTATGTAGGTGAAGACTTATTAATTAAGCAGCAAATCAGTGAAGGCTTTTCAAACGTGACTTTTGAGTCAATACCGTATTTCACAGATCAAAATCTCCATTTGACTATATTCTGATGCTAAATAGAGAATCTTAGAAATAATTTAGAAACAATACGAACAAAATTATTCTTTAGGTGCAAAAAAACAGCTATCCTTTCAAAGGAATGATTATTAGCATAAAAAATGCCACTGGTATGGCTAGAAATGATTTATATAGTAAGTTAGAATAGACATGAGATTGCAGAAAGATGGCATTCTTTCCTAAACGAAGAAATGGAGAAAAACGCAAGAATAATAAGCTCCATGCCTCATGTCTTGGAAAGCTATTCTGTGGAAACCTGACAAGCGGGAATGTACAGGCATTTGATTAATGATTCTAGTGTTAATAGATACACACTCCAGTGTCAGAGTATATGATATGGCAGCAAAGAAGATATAAAATACTCATTCAAAAGAGGTGCGTAACATACCTTGAAGGAAGGATGCTATATAGTGAAATCGTACATGGCAAGTTGTTGTGATTTCAGTTCACACTTTCATAACTTTCTCACAAAAGCCTGTCTAGTATTAGATAGAATGAGGGCATTACAAATAGAAAAATAGGATTAGGAATTTGCATTCTTGGTAATTTGAGATACACTCTCAAATGTAGATGTAACTCTTTCCACGTCTCAATTTTTTGGCAAAGTATTGTTGATGTAATTTTGGCTTGCGATTTATGGAATTTCAAATGAGATATTTAGTTTATTGTAAGGAACAAAGAATCTTTTTTTGCAGTGTATTAATACAATTGAATGGTTTCAAGGCTACGAGCTTTTATTTGGCTGGAGTCCGGAATCAGGTTCTTCATCAAATATGAGACGCATTACATAGATATAGCGGTTATTGGGGACGTAATCAAACGATCCCTACTATGGTATCTTTTTTCAACGTTCATATTTAGATGCACAATTGTAATTAGATTCTTATGTTATTTCCGTATTTTCCGGCTAGATTGAGTCGATTGTAAAGCTGTCGTTTGTACTTGTATTATAACTTTGGGCTTGGGTTAACACATCATAGCAGTGTAGAGTTTGATTAGATTTCACGGCATTGTATATTGTCTGCTCATTTTTTGCCAATCAAATGCAGTCTTATGCTTTGCATCGTTTTCTTAGCTGGTGGTTCAGAGTTCAGACACACACATTATGATTTTCTATTATATAGCTCTGAACAGAGTACACATCAATCAGTTTCCTTTTAACACAAAGTGGGAGCAAAATGTATAGGATTAGGATATCCCCTATAAAAACTGACTTACATAATATAAATTGTTGCCTATCATGGGAGTTCTTATCTGTTAGACAGGTTATTGTTACAACATAGTGAAAAGACATAATAAAAACTTCAGATGGGTGAATTGATCCGTAAAGTATGTCACAAAAATTCACTTTGCTCTCACTTTCACTTATCAAGTCACTGATTTCTTAATCTTCTTGTCTAGTTAATAGGAAAACCCCAAATCCACTTCTACATAACATTTTGCCTTCATACTTCGGGAACATGAAAAATTCATGCTCCTATAATTAGTTAAATACAAACTTTTTATCTTTTTAAAAAAACAGACAGACGAGTTTCAGATAACGCATTACGGTTTCTAGACATTTAAGACAAAAAAAATTTCTTTGTTCGACTTTTAGTATTTGGCTGGCTTTTTTATAATTTATTTCTTAGCCAATTAAGTGTATTTCACTGTAAAACTATTTGTCTAAAACCAATGTTATAAAGACAGTATCACACTATACCTATACCTACATTATAGAAATGCATATTTAAAATTGCCCCTCACGGCACGCTCTTTCTGAAGTATGCTTTCATAAGCAGATCTTTACTGATATTCAACGGAATCTCTCATGAGTTTTCTTTTTCTAATAAGGACTCATGAAAATGATACCGTTTACTGTTGGATACACGGATACACTGACCCCAAACCACTTGGATGCTTAATCATATGTGAAAGCTTGAAAACAAAAAAGAACATATAGTTCTCGTTGGTTTTCCATTTTCTTTTAAATGATTAAATGAAAATAGTACCGTCATTCAACATTGCAGGCTTCCTTCCAGGAAAAAAGCTCTCAAAAAATGCAATCAATTACGCTTATTGAATGTTTTTATTCTCACAGAAACACTTTGGAAAAATTGATAGCCATACACACAATAGAATACATAATAAATAACTCAGCCTTTGAATTGATACTTGTTGGATTGTCCGACGATTTTTCATCGCTCGACAAGTTTTCTTTGAGCTTTGAAACGCTGGATTACACTTCAATTGCAAGCTTTAGGCATTAGCAACAACTATCCCGTATATGTATACTCTATGAACAGTATTGTAAATAAATCAACAAAATTGATCACCATAAAGAAATACTCCGTATAAACTATATTTTTGCATACAATTTGGGATTGTCAATGTGCAACATCATCGTTATATCTGTCAAAATGTTTTGCAAGCCTAAAAAGAGAACTATTGAAAAAATTTACAGCCTGCACGCAATAATTTTGGCTTTTGGCAGCGAAACGAATATTTAATTAGCAACCCTGCTACCTTGAAAATCTAAAAATACCAAATAACCGCTCATAAAGCACACAAGGCACTGAAGGCACAAATATTCAAATCAACTTGTAAAGGAGCCGCTCATGGGCTACTCACGAAATGTCCATTTTATCTTCCAAGCTGCTTTCGAAACGTAAACCAGTGTGATCTAACTAACTATCTAACTCCCCAGGAGCAATATCCCGAAATAAATAATCAGACAGCTTTATGCACCCTCAAATGAAAAGAAAACAAACAGAGATCTGCCGATTGCAACTGCAAAGGCACAGCAAACAAACACATCCATCAAGTTTTCCAGCAGGACCCTTGTGCACGTAACTTCCAAATATACATTCTTTCTAGCAACTTAAATTATTTTTGACCAAGGAAAGGATTTGCCCTGACAGGCTCCTGTCTTTATCCATCTAATGGAAACCCAAATTACAATGAAAACGAAGAATAACATGTTCTTCAAAGCACGAATCTTTAAAAACATGTCACAAGCATCCTTGTACCACGTACAGCCCAATGTTACAAAAACTAATGGAAAATACAAGCCAAAAGCTAAGAGTAAAAATATTTCCCACAGACAAAAAGGCTATAGTCTATACTTTTTTATAGTATCTTACAGTGTGCTGTGGTCTCTACGCGGCAAGCAACCTACATAACATACATAATACAAGTAGGTTCTACACGCCATGCATTTTATTCTCCCAGAAATATGTGGTATCGTTCCCCATAAGTAGCAGTCATGGGACGGGTATTGCAATTTTCTTCAGGTTATTTCATGGGCTCTGTTATGAAAAGAGGGTTCTCCCCAGCTTGTTTCGTACTTTCACTTACTTGAAAGAGAAATAGCTTTTAACTCTTTGAAAGTAGACTAAGCGGCCCAGTCTTTCACTGTGGTGAGAAAGAGGAAGACTTCTTTATAGGCAAGACCAAAAACATTATGTATTACATCTATTGAGTCTGTGGTGACTGACTTGAATAGCGATCTTGATCTTGAACATTTTTGTTATCATCAGCTGAAATGAAGGCCATTATCCAAAAAGTGTGAACTTTGTGCCACTTCCATGGTTTTTGTATCTCAAGTGACATGACATGATGCTGGGCAGTCTGACTGAAAGCAGCACAAGTTAATTCACACAGTATAATGGGATTGTTATCATGTAGTAATCCGTAAGTAAACAATGGACGATTGACAGTACTTTCATAAGTCGTTGTTATCATCTCTCGTTCGTACGAGCGTCGTAAGCTGGACTGCTGATAAGAAGGAATGTTTAATTTGTAGATAAAAAATGAGAGGAGTCTGTGGGAGCTAACTGCTAAGAACAATGGATCCAGATAACGTTGTTGATCTCAATTCAACAGAGGATGTTACACTTGACGCGTTAAAAAATGATACTACGCCCGGGGCAATAAGGTTGGGTTGACTTTTATTGCTCGCATTGGATTTAAAAAGGATAAATATTTTAATACATCAATTTTGACTGCCGGGATATCGTTACGTATACCACATTGATAAACTTTGGTTTTCGCGGTGGCAAGGACGATTCGTTTGTACATGAGCTTGCAAAAAAAAACGTTTTACCATTCGGAGTCAGATGAGGTGACTAACTTTAGCTTGTTTAGTTGAATACAATTTGAGGCCGTAAATGAGGATGGATTGTTAGCTGGAAATTTTTTTGAAGGGTGTGAAGAAATTATAAAGGAGTTTTGAAAGAAATTGAATGGAGATGGCGAATGCACTGTGCATGCATACCGATAAAATTGAATGCATATACTTTTGAACGTGGATCAAGGGATTAGCTCTGTGAAGGTTGAGAAGCATAGTAAAAGTAAGGAGTCGAAAGTTCACTTTTGATTACCGGATTAGTTTGTTGTCTAGTTTTTGAAACTTTGGGCGTTTAATTAATGACGATATCATGTTACCATCTGTAGGGCATATTACTAAATGTTGGGGGCAATGTGAAAAACGATTGCAAGTTCTCAGAAATGGCTTAGTCAGTCATTTCTGGCAATAGCTGGCTTTATATAAAGTTAGTCAGATAGCATAATTTGTGCAGTTTTTAGCTGGTGATAAATAGAGCAGAGGTTTCCAGTTTTTTAGTGATAGATGGGCTGCAGTTTTGTAGAATATTCAATTTAATTTCAAATAACGGTTTTCTGTCATTCATGCAACAAAGCAAACATGATGTGATTTTGCCACACATTGGGCAGCTAGGATGCCGTGTTCTGAAAATAGCTTCGTTTTGCCCATACTCGTGAATTATGATGCAATATCACATGATTTAGCAACAAATGTCGTCAATAAAGTATTGAATTGGTGCTCATAAATCACATCTGCTCTTTTTTAACCTTAAGCCTAGAGCTAAAGGCCATATTATATGTCTAATCAAGCACTTCTAAGTGTTCAAAGTAATCGGAAAATTGCCAAAAGAAACCGAGTTCTTTAGTGAATTCGTTTCGTCATAAATTTTGCTCTTGATGTATTTTGTGAGTGCTGATTTTGAAAGCTCTCAGAGCAAGGGGTTTTAAACCTACTTCAAATCTATGCTTGACTGATATAGCGTTGGAAATCGCAGTCCTCTATAAGAGTTTTCAAATGATATTCAAATGAGACAGATAAATAGAAAGTTGATATCCAGATCAAAGTGGAGCCTTTCAGCTCCTTGTTCTTTATGTGCCATTAGCTGACTGATAGTATAGTGAGTGAATTGGAAATTCAACCGTACAATGCAAAATTACCATTCTTTTTGCCCTGAGACGCCTGAGAGAAAAACTGTCTAGTCCAAGGCTAGTATAAATTGCAGCATTTTTCATTTAAATTTTACTTTTACTTTAGATGTCTAGAGTATATTTGAACTCTTAACTTATTTGTAGTTTCTTTCACTGTTACTATTTACTTTGCTCCTGCTCGCTGATTTCTTTCTCAGTAAGTTTTGTTCTCATGCAGCCAGGAACATTATACAAACACTACATACTCACGTATGCATGTAGTAGCTTTTCGATTTTCAATTTTTCATGTTTAGACTCACAGAATTAAGCACAAGGCCTGTCGCTCAGTTATGTATTATATAGGTTTTGGTCATTAGAACGGTTAGGCCTGTGAAGTCCTGTGAAGTCTTATTTTATGTGTTAAAAGTCAATGCTACAAGAGAATGAGTTTGCATTGCGTACAGTGGATCCAACCGGAACTCGTATTTATCATTATCACTGCATGCATAATAACGATGTGCACCCTGTTTTCTGTCCTGTCTGTCATCTCATCATTATGTTTTTATAGACAACAGCAACAGCAGCGTTTTCAACGTATGTTTAAAGAGACAATACACCTTGGCTTTAGCTTTATTGTCATTGGCAGTGTAAAAAAGAACTGGTGTGTTCCATGTCAGTTGAAGTAGTTGTCTTGAAAAACTGTTTACTACACACGTTCGAATTTTTACATTGACTTGGCAGATTTTTTTTTATGAATTTGAGTGGAAATCATTATAGCGTTTATTTGCTTTTTTGACGTTTATGTTTTGATTATAAGATCTGTGATGGTTTTTGTAATTACATTTTTGCTTCTGTCGATTGATTTTTCGGTAATGAACACGCGATACACATGACATATCATTTCATATATGCTTAGTTGTTAATTGGGAAAATAAAGGAAAAATCCACTTGAGTAGCTTTTGAATACTAAACAAGTTGTTTGATACTTTTTTTTCAGACCTAAATGAATTCCTGCTGGTCGCCAATTTGATATTTATTGTCTGTGCACAATTTATTTCATTCAAATCCACCAAATGTGAGACAGGACAACTGAACCTTTCATGACTGACTTTTAATTGTCATTTGTCAAATGAAATTGCCTTGCTACTTGCTACTTCCAAAGAATGCTCACTTGTGTAAAAGTTAGCTAGGTAGCCCCAATCCGTACTCCGAAATTCAAATGTGTACACAAACAAAACTAATTTATAAGTCTTTCTTTCCACTTCTTAATAATGAGATCATTAGTGTCATGTCTGTAGGTTACCAGAGACAGTTATATGAATTTGAGTGATTCTCTGTTGAGTCACAAATATTATTACTGTTGAATTTTATACTATAATAACGTCATCGGTGCTTTCAAATGAGTTTTCACTAAAGTACCCAATTTCCTGTATGCGGTCTTCCTGCATTTCGCATCAAATGCTGTGGCGTTCTAAAAGTTTCTCGCTTTCTGTACTTTCTCTGTCGTTACCACGCGTTGTTAGTCTACCAAATTACTTCTAATTCTTTCATTAAACATTAATGCTATGAAATGTCAATTTACGGTCAAATGGCGTATAAGCTCCTTGTAAACTTATTACCTAACTGTCCTACTTAATTGCAAACGTTTGTTTTGTGCAAATAAAAATGTATAGATGGTTTCTCCATTTCTCCTTGAACTCGTAAATTATTTTATTTTAATTTCATCGAGTTGTTTCAATAAACTTTTTCAAAGACATGGAGCCCATCACGGCTAGCATATACATACAGCTTAACCTTTTTTGATCAATGGCATTTATAGGATTTGTATATACATTAAGGATACAAAAATCTATACTTTCAACTTTCATCCTCTGAAAACTGAAATCTGTTTTGCGTAACTCACGAAGTTGGTAACTTTCAATGTACCGTAACATTGTGTACAACTTATCTCGTCTAAAACTTATTCAAATCTCAGTAAGATGGTACTTATTCAAATCTTTTAATAGCTCCCTTGAATTATTATTTGCAGACTCTTGTACGCGGCCATTACATTCGACCAATACTATACTCCTCTCCTCTGCACATTCGGAGCAATCGGAAACAGTCTATCCATCCTTGTTTTCTGCGTCCACAATTCTCATCGAAATCTCTCCTCTTCCTACTATTTGTCTGCCCTAGCTCTCAGTGACAATGGCTACTTGCTCAACCTATTCGCAATGTGGCTCAATGGTCTGGGCATCCGAGTGATTACATGGGAATTATCTTGTCCCCTAGTTATGTATTTAGGTCAAGTGACTTGTTTCCTAAGTGTTTGGCTCACGGTGGCATTCACAGTGGAACGATTTTACGCCGTTTGTCATCCTCTGAAACGAGCTACAATCTGCACCGTTTCCCGTGCAAAGAAAGTGATTGGAACCATCACAGTTGTTGCCCTTGTGAGCTTTTCGTACGTTTGGATCATCGCTCAAGTCATTGTTTACCACCCCGTGTCATTTACTCAGCCCTTGCAAAATGAGCTTTGTTCCAATTATTCTGGCTCTAGTGAGTGCGTCCAAATGCTGCACAATCACAATAATAGAAACGATAATGGGACTTTGAATGTTACTTCCGAATTTAATCCAGATGGTGCTGGTAAGCGTTGCAAACAGCTTCAATGTATGTGTATTTGATGATAGTAATAGTAATCCTATCCTGGTAGTCATACATTTTTACTACTCTTATAAATCTTACTGTATGTCGTTCAGTGGTGATCTTACCTACAAACAGAATCTTAATAGGATCTGCATGAGCGCACTAATGGTCGAAAGAGAAAGTTGCTCTGTTAGCTTTTTTTATTTCATGTACTTTCAGTGTCGGTGAAATAGTGAAAGGTTGGAGAATACAAGGCTGTAGGATTTATTGGTCAGATTGTAAAGTCAGTTTTTCCTGTGTCTATGCAAATATGTACACAGAATGGTTGAGCTCACGAATTATGTGGGGAGTTCAAAACACTATAAATCATAGGCTCAACTCACGAGGCTTACTTACAACTAGGGAATGGCACGTGTCGGTTCGTGTCAATATTCTCGTTTCGTTTCGTGTCAATAGCTTGACACGGACCGAACCGGTAATTTCGTGTCGTGTCGAGCCATTGAAACGAACCAATCGTTTTGTGTCATGACACGAAACGAATTTTCGTGTCGGTTCACTTCTTTGACACGAAACGAACCGCGTGTCAAACGTGTCAAATATTAAATTAGAATAAATGACCGGTTTAAATAACTATACAATAAATATT
>Ga0210040_10006746_pt1 | contig 14171 bp, 18 predicted proteins | sample CryGeyCG12114_NA_FD_185462 | JGI IMG/M metagenome (GOLD analysis project Ga0210040, IMG submission 185462) | Groundwater microbial communities from aquifer - Crystal Geyser CG19_WC_8/21/14_NA (SPAdes) (version 2) | ecosystem: Environmental > Aquatic > Deep subsurface > Groundwater | place: USA... | reverse complement strand
ACCAGTCCGAGCCTAACAAGCCTAACAAGCCTAACAAGCCTAACAAGCCCAACGAGCTTACTCGTAAGGTCACCGGCTGGCAGCAACGTCCTTGCTGTCACCGGTACTCTAGTGCAGTGTCAGGCTCAAAGCCTCAGCCTTGGCGGCTAGCCGTCCTCCAACTTGAAAGCGGCGTACCACAGTCCTGTGTTACTGTGTACAGTTTGCTGCTGACCTACTCACAAATTAGTTTACAAGCTACCTAAGTTAGTACCCACTAACTATCATCCTCTGGCCCTGTTCAGTTCGCGATGGCTAACTATAAGTAGTCATGGGTAACTTAGGCTGCCGGTAACCCCTCGCCTGTTCAATGCCCGAAATCCAAGCGATGGCAGCTTTTGTGGGGGATGCATCATGCAATGCCGCGGGGTACCCACTTCTAACGGGCCTGAGGGTCGCCTCTGCCCTAACTTCCCTAGTTTACGACACCTCGCGTGCTTATCAACCACTCACATTCAATTTCCCCAGCCTCCTGCACACAATTTGTAGGTTGATAATCAATAATGTTTTCTACCGAGGGATTTTGCTCTTAATGTACAGATCGCCCCCGTCACATGGACGACTGGTTCGTGGTTGTCGGACCACTGGCACAGCCCATACATAAGTACATCCTCCCCCCATTTCCTGACTCATCCTCCAAACTCTCGTTTTGCGTGCCTTGCGTACAGACCACTCCGCGTTCTGGGATTATTGGTGTCAGCTCGCCGACCTCATAGCTTACTCGGAACCATGCGCTTTACTCTCGATGGTATGCTGGCAAGATCACAGTCTTTGCGACACAGCTAATCGACCTGGTGCAGGTGATAAAGGCCAACATGCCTATAATGACTCGAACGGCATGACAACTGGCAAACTCGATTATGACCCAGATCTTGCCCACCCAGCCGCTGGTTACAAGGACCCTGAAGTCTCTGTCGCAACGACAGGGATCTCGGAGAGAAAGCTGCTTACCAAGATCGACTTGAGGGTTATACCAATCCTCAGTGTCCTCTACCTTCTGGCCTTTCTCGACCGTACGAACATCGCCAATGCAGCTGTCTTTGGTTTGGCGAAAGACTTAGGCTTGCGGGGAAACCAGTAAGTCGCATCCGAGCACTGGAGTACGATACCTGTTGTACCAAGCTTGTCGTACAACACATGTCGAAATCCGGATGTTCTCGCTGATCACGAGCCTCGTCACAGGTATAACACAGCTTTGACTATATTTTTCGTACCGTAAGTTTCGATGCTTCCACCAGGTACCACTTGGTTCAGTTGTTCTTTGTTATAGTTTACTATCCAGAGGTATATTACATGCCTCTGGATGGCTGTGAGGATTTTTTCCTCTTGTTCAACCGTTTACACTTCTTCTTACTGTCCTTCTATAGGTATATCCTTTTCGAAATCCCGTCGAATGTGATCCTTAAAAGACTCAAGCCCCATGTATGGCTGTCCATCTGCATGTTCATGTTCGGCTTGGTCACCATCTGCCAAGGTTTGGTGCAAGGCTATGGTGGCCTACTCACCACTAGGTTTTTCCTGGGTGTGTTCGAAGCAGGCATGTTCCCTGGCAGCTTTTACTTGATTGGCATGTGGTACAAGCGACACGAAGCACAGAAACGTTATACGTTCTTCTTCGCTAGCACAACTCTGGCGGGTGCTTTTGGTGGATTGCTGGCTTCTGCCATCGGCAAAATGGATGGTACGTCCAAGACGATGCCCAACTTCAAAGTGTCAATCCTAACACAATCCCACAGGCATGCTGGGGTATCTTGGTTGGAGATGGATCTTTATTCTTGAGGGCGTGCTGACGTGCGTCGTGAGTCTGATCTGGTTTTTCATCATTCCAGACTTCCCAGAGGATACGAAGTGGCTGAGCGAAGAGGAGCGTGCGTTGGTCAAGCAAAGGCTTGCAGAGGACCAGGGCCCGGTCGCTCTGGAACGTCGGATCACTTTCAAGGATGTAGTCAATTGTTTCAAAGACTTCAAGTTCCTTCTGGGCGGACTGATGTACTTTGGACTCATCGTACCAGGTAAGTACAACAATGTACAGAGCTTTAAGCTCCGCCATCTCGCTCAAACTAGGCTAACACACCTCCAGCATACTCATATGCCTATTTTGCACCTTCAATCATCAAGTCCTACGGCTACAGTGCCATTGGAACTCAGCTCCATTCCGTGCCGCCTTGGGCCGCTGCGTTCGGTTTCAGTATGCTCGTTGCGGCCTTCTCCGACTCGCTCCGGCACCGCTTCATGTTCACCCTGATCCCGATTGTCATATCGATTGCTGGCTTTACCATTTTGATGACCACGCATTACAACCATAATGTCGAGTATGGTGCGCTATTCCTCGTTACTTCCGGCACGTACTCTGCCATGCCGATCATCGTCTGCTGGTTCACGATGAACCTAGGCGGTCACCATCGGCGTGCTGTAGGCTCGGCATGGCAAATCGGATTTGGCAACATCGGAGGTATCATTGCCACCTACAGCTTCACAGCAAGCGCTTCCAAAAACTTCTACCATCGCGGATACAGTACCTGTCTGGGCTTTATCTGCCTGAGTGCGGTCAGCTGCATGCTATATTTTGCTGCATGTTTCATTCAGAACAAGAGCCGGAATAAGAGCCATGTGGCGGATGTGACGGAATTTGAAAAGATCGAGATGGGTGACTTGAGCCCTGATTATAGGTATATGCTCTAAGGGGTTGATCGGAGTGGTGGCAATGGGATAGGGGTAGGGGTAGCTCTCTAGAGTACAGGCATGACTTACTGCACGCATCCTTCAATCACGTGCAAAAGTCAAAAGTGTTAAAGCAAAGTAATCACTCGGGGTGAATTTACACTTTGCCAGCCTTGCCCTCGTCCTCCAAGCGTGTCAGTAGTCAGCTGTAGAAGCATGCGGAAGCATCAGAAAGGAAAGAAAGCTCGCTGCCTCTGGCCTGAAGTAGAAATAGCGGGCGAGCCAAGTAGCGAATCAGGCGTCTTCCGGCCGTCCCGGAGCGGGGTCAAAGACAACTTGAACCTTGTCTAACTTGAAAGGCGCTGACAGAGTTTCGGCGTTTTCTCGAGAGTTTGCCAGTCTCTAGCCTTGGCTACCGGACCCTGAACAGAGCCTTGCGTGGTCAGGCTTGCAAAACGCTGGAGACTGAATGGTTGGATGAGTCCCTGCCAAGGCTGTCGGTCCCGCTGACTCAGGCTTGATATCTTCCAAGTTGTCGATAAGCAAAAAGTGTCGCGTGAGCTTCACCGAGTCACTGCAAAGGGCAACGAGGAATCAGAACGAGCGGGTCAGGGCTCCGCTCGCAGCTATCTATATTTTTCCATGTGTTCTATAAGCAAATTCTGACACTCCTCCTGCTCCGTCACGCTTTATATCAGACCACGTCCCCAGCCGTGTTACGTTCTTTTAGTTCTTCACCGTTGCGTTGTGTTGTGACTCTCACTCCAACTTAGACTCTTGCTAGGATTTGTCCTTCGTTCTAATATTGCTAACCCAACAATGGCTTACCCAGCACGAACACTCACAAAAGCTTTGCCTCGCTCGTCAGTCTTCCCTGCTTCATCTATCCGCCTCGCTTCACGAACCTCCAAAACCTCCCCAAAGCAATTCCTTCAAGCTCCACGTCGCCAGTACTCTTCTGCACCAACTCCATCCAAGTCGAACACCACACATATTGCTGGTGGTATCGCCGCAGCCGCTCTCCTCACGAGTGGCTTCTACCTCTACAACATTGAAGCACACGACCCAAACCATGACCTTAGGGAATTACACCTGAAGAAAGGGAGTGCCGGTCAGAGTATCGGTCTCTTCACACCCACCAACGACGACTACCAGAAGGTCTACAACGCTATTGCGAAACTGTTGTAGGAGAAGGATGACTACGACGATGGCTCTTACGGTCCGGTCCTTGTCAGGCTGGCTTGGCACGCTTCCGGCACTTACGACGCTGAGACTGGCACTGGTGGTAGCAACGGCGCCACCATGCGATTCGCTCCCGAGGGCGATCACGGCGCCAACGCAGGCTTGAAGCATGCAAGAGACTTCCTCGAGCCAGTCAAAGAACAATTTCCCTGGATCTCATACTCTGACCTCTGGACCTTGGCCGGTGTCTGTGCCATCCAGGAGATGCAAGGACCATCCATCCCATGGCGTCCTGGCCGTCAAGACAGAGACGTTGCGTTCTGCACACCTGACGGCCGTCTTCCCGACGGCTCCAAGGGTCGAAGCCACATCCGTGCTGTCTTTGGCAGAATGGGCTTCAACGATCAGGAGATGGTTGCTCTGTCCGGTGCTCACGCTCTCGGTAAGTCCACAAAAACGACTGCTACGGATAAACGGTTCACTGACGTCATCCCAGGACGCTGCCACACCGACCGGTCCGGCTTTGAAGGCCCCTGGACCTTCTCGCCCACCGTCCTGACCAACGACTACTACAAGCTCCTACTGGAGGAGAAGTGGAACTGGAGGAACTGGAGCGGACCAAAGCAGTACCAAGACAAGACAAAGGGGCTCATGATGTTGCCCACCGACGTCGCACTCATCGAAGACAACGAGTTCCGCAAGCACGTCGAGCGCTACGCAAGGGACAACGGCGTTTTCTTCAAGGAGTTCTCCGACGTCGTCTGCAAACTACTCGAGCTAGGTGTGCCCTTCCAGAGCAAGTCCGACGACCGTCTGCAGCTTCAGACCTTCCACGACGAGTCTGTCTGAGCACCGGTCGAGTTACGAATGATTTCTTGATTTGGTCGGTCGGTTAGTTTGACCGCTTGTTTCCTTCATTGCAGCTTTTCACGCTTGCAAAGCATAGTACAGCATAGCGATTTACCTCGACGTGTGTCCGGGCGCGGCGTTGGGGGGTGGGTGTGCATGCACGTCGTTTCACGAGCGCGAGTAAGTCAGGGATTTTCTTACCTTTTTTCCCCTCCGTCATAGATAATACCCCAGATAGACCGACGATAGAAGCCAATAATTGGCAATGTAACCCCACAGATTCTCCGAGGCTTCCATGAAGGTCTCATATTCCAGCTCGCAGCACTAGAAACTGCTCTGTGCCGTTCATCCCGGTTCTATCTCGTGTCCGAGCCTTTCGTTTCACATTCTTTCCGCCCAATCATCATCGAAGCAATCATTCGTCTCCAACACCGCCAGCCTCCTTCCTCGCCTCCTCAATCCAGTGAGCGAGCGCCAACCCCCTCGTCTCGGGCGTCCTCTCCACACCGGCCACGAACAACGGCGTCTGCTCCCGCGTGACGTTCCAGCCGGCCTGGACGATCTGTTTCTTCCACTGCGCCTTCTCGGCGTCGCTGAGGCTGCTGTGGACTTTGTCGATGTGTTTCTCCACGTTCTTCACGCCTTCTGCGTGTTTGTCGCAGTTGGGGACCGGGCAGGCGTGGCGGGCCCACCAGCGGAGTCGGTCTCCTTTGAGACCTGGGATGCTGGAGTTGGTGGAGGTGGTGGTGGTGGTGTCGTCGAGAAGGGCTGGGTCGATGGGGATATAGTCCTGTGGGTGTATGTGGTCAGTTGTTGATCTGGTTAAAGGAAGGGCGGGAGGGTGCTTACCTCTGTGGCCGCAGCGAAGGTGGTGTTGGCAGAGGAGGGACCGGCTTCAGCGGTCTGGTGTCGTTAAGGGAGTTATCAAAAGCGAGGGCAGTACTTACTGTAGAAGCTGCGATGGGGTCATGATACGGGTATCTTACGAGCACTTGACCATCAGGTTGAACATCAAACGATCTGTAGCCCTCAGTGAGGGCTGTACAGATGTCGGAGACGACATCCAGACCTGCTTCCTCCATCTGAGAAAGCTTTAGGACGAGAGAGTGGAAAGTGTCGGCCATTCTGACGGTATTGCAGTGTAAGGTTGACAGGGGACAAGGGTTCTGATAATGGTACAAAGATAGGATACGATGATGGTGTTGTGAACAAGGGACTGGTTTATATAATAGGCTGAGGGCAGTGCGTGATAATGTGAATTGCCGAGCTTGCTTCGACGCAAGAGTAGGGGGGACGTGAGATAGAAGTGAGCGCTAGGTATTGTACTGTCTCAGGTCACGAAAAGATGGGCGTGGGAGGATTGAGATGTGAATGAGACGCGAGTAGTACAAAGGACTAGCACGTAGTATACAGACCATTAGGTGAGGTAGCCTGGAAGATTCAAGGTGACTCTGAGAGTAAGGTTAGGAGAATCTCAGCCTTGTATAAATGTCCAGTAAGGTACATGATAGCGTCCTATGCCCTTGTGTTGCTCGCCGAGTAAAAACATCGGAAGTCGGTCCAAATCGTTCTGGATAAACTTAGTGAGTTCTCCGCATTGCCCAACTTGCTTCCAGTCTCCAGCTCTAGTATGGAATTTGTCGTTGGACTGAGGACACCGGCTGACTGTAAGTTTGGTAGCAGCTTCATTGATGGCCCTCGAGTCTGGAAAAGATCCAGTACGATTCCGATGAGTATCGCTACCCTTGATCTCCTAAATGTCTTGGCCCATTACTCGAAATGCTTTACCGTTATTTTCGAACTGCCCGCTTTCGTTTTGGCGCTCGACACCGTGCCATAAGAGATTGGCCCTCTCCTTGAGGTGTGACCCTGCTGGGGTGTCTCACAACTTCAGGAAAACATTACCGTAGTAATGTCGCAGTATCACGCCGATCATAAGATGCTGATCCGTAGAATGCCCCGCGTGGCCAAGTAGTGAGTAGCTTCGATAAGCGACTAGGTGCTTGGTATACTGACTCTGAAATCTGTTATAGCGTCTCGACGAAACGCAATGTAGTTATCGGGACTCCCGGGGCATTCCGTGGTGACCAGTTTTCAAGCATTATCAGCAAGTAGCAGTATGGTCCCATGCCAAAATTTCGAAAGATATCAACACCGCTGTGCATCCTGGGCATCTGACGGCGACTTGCTCGCCATCAATAGAGTTGACAGGCGATAAACATCCACGAAGAGGCCCAGTATGCGTTATCTGTGACTGGAAGGAGATTCTTTGGGAGCTTTCCGACCACCTTCGACATCATGCGGCCGCCCTTCCGTCGCCTGTGACACGTATAGAGCATGGTAGCATGGCGTCGACCACAGCACGAAGACAGCTGGTCGTAGACATTCCTGATGCTGGGACCTAGCTGATAGAACGTAGAACATAGAACACGATCTAAAGGGAAAGTGGTGAGGAGACAGTCAATCACACGCCAAGGAAAGCTGAAAACCAAGACCGTGACTGCGGTGGGACTGAGCTATGCTGTATGAGCGGAAATCTCGTTCATTAGCATGTGCGCCTCTGTGCCACCCCCTGGTAATCGCAAACAAGAAGACAAATAACAAGACATACATGAAGTACTTCCGGTACCATTCTCGCAAAAACTCACAATTTTCCATCAATGCAAAGCCGCCGGTAAAAGTGCATGCTACACCAGTGGTTGCAAGTGCCAAGACCTGAGATGCTTGAGTGGTAGCCGCTATGATGCCCCTAAGCTCCATGCTCCAAACCCAATCACCACGAAGCCCACCTGCCTTTACTCTTCTCTAACGTACACCCATTTATGAATGTTGTCAAAAGCAAGAAAGAACATCATGGCGAACAATTACACTTATCAGGCAACCACCCGCTGTCTATGGTCGAGAAAACATCGTGTACGTGGTCTGTCAAAGCCACTGAAGAGGTGACACTGCATCTTGACCTTCCTTCAATGCGTTGTGGTTGAGAATGGGCGGCCACTAGGCACGACAACCACAACGCACGCGAATTCTGCAAGAAGTCAGACTCGACCACCTCAAAATGCTAAAGGCCGCAAAGAATCTTTATACAAGCTTACAAACAGGAGCAGAAGCAAAGACATACCGAGGAACCATATGCGACACATTGCATCTCACTTCCGCGATCCAGAGCCGCCATATTGGAGTCGACTCAACGCCAGGTCGACTTCGGCATGAACCGCAGTGGCCCTTTCGTGAGGGTTTTGTCCAGCACTGTAAGTACTATCACGCCGTGGTGTGGCAAGAAAGCGTTCGATGTGGTAGACACCTCGAGGTTGAGCTAGTCGAGAGTCAGCACGCGGACAGACATGCGAGCTCAAGCCAACAGCGACAACGGGTAGTGACAGCAACAAGGAAAGACGCACGAGATGCGGCAGATGCTGACGCTCCAGACATGCTAACTGCTCAAGTGTTGTGGTTGAGTTTGGAAAATAAGTTAAGTTAAGTCGACAGTAAGTCACGAATACTCGACCGACTGAGTACGATAGAACGAGAAGAGAAAGAGGAACACCAAGAGACCATCGAGAAGGGAGACCCCAATATATACCTCCACAATGCTGGCAAACAAGGCGAAGGAGCCGGGGAGGGATGGTGAGTAGAAGGAACAAGTTTCCAACGAGAGCCCCCTGGAGGTCGAATTACATCACGCATGCGAGCCCCTGCCACCCACGACGAGCGCATAGAGCGACGACAAGGCAATGTTGAGCAAGCAACATGGTATACGCGAGCAACATGGTATACGCGAACGACATGGTATACGCGCGGTGGGATAAAAATCTTTCGCGGGCATCAAAAGCCTATTAAGTATAACAAGAACGTACTCAAACATCACAATCGGCGCCTACACTATTCCTATAGGCACCCCCGAATCGTGAGCCTCAGGCGCACCGGCGCTCGGAGTGTCCCTCAACTCTTGGATCTGAGCTACCTCATGCCAAGGGCATACGTCTTGGCCGTCACAAATGGTCGGCAACAGCTGTTCAGCCTTGATTATACATATATGTACAACTCAGAAGGAGGCGTTAGAACTCTCTTTTCATGACACTCTGTCCATACCGTCGAAGTTCGTGGTCTTGTACGCGGCATTCGATGCTTCAGGTTGATGTCACGTGACTTGACAATCCTACAATAATTAATACTGTCTCCTAACGCAGGATGTAGTTGACCCGACTAAAGCCTGTACTCTCCTTAACCACAGGACCTTGAACGGCAGACTCCATGGAGACGCACGAAATGCTAGGAGCTACATCTTGATCACCTTCCGAAGAAAGCCCTGTTGGATAACAGCGGCCAGAGCGTCACAGCAATGCTGCTGCTCAGGCGAGTGGGTTCACTGTCTCCATGCCTCCATCACATACTGGGAACCGTGCCGGATTGGAAGCGACCAAAAGCTCATGTCTTGCTCCTCAAGTTCGCGGCTTGCGCTGAAGCGTCAGATAGCCCATGGTAGGCAGTCGATGGACCAGCTTGAACGTGAGATCAGCTGCGGCGAGAAGCGGCGATCACATCCAGGGTTCTGTTGTCTGTATGACGTGATTCCGCGGATGGACACTCTGTGGCTCACAGTGCTGCGGCGAAGCTCGAGGTCAAGGTGCACATGAAGGGAGCCGCACCGCGGGTCGTGTGAACGGCCCGGAACATCTGAGGATGATCTAGAGACGGTGAACGGAGATTGTGAGTGGGCACGATGCGAGGCTGGATGGATAGGGGGATGGTAAGGCGCGAGTATACTCCTTTGGTATGAGAGTAGCCACTGTGGTGCTTCAGATGGCCTCGGAATAGGAAGCGAGGCTTGCCAGACGAAAGGGTCAAAAATTTTGCGGCGTCGAGCGTAGTCAAGAAGCGAGTTAGCGGATTGGCGATTCCTTTGTCAATTCATTCTGTCAAGTCATTCTGTCATGGCGCTTGAGGGGTCAGTATATGCGGCGGCGACGACGACGAGGTATCACGCTCGAGCATGTTTCTGGTGCTCAGACTCTGAGAGATGCTTTCGGGTTGACGCTTGGATATATCGCTTCTCTCTAGGGGGCCCGTGCCAGCTCGATGTCCTTGGACAGGTCCAATACGGTCTTTAAGAAATTTCCCTTCATTGTCAGGTTGTTGTCAGGTGGTTGCTGCCACAATGGTCCTGCTCCAGTATCTTCTGCTGCTTATGTAGAGACCACAGCGCGCAGTGCTCGCGGAATTGGACAGATGGTCTTCTACTCCGATGGAAAGGGCAAGAGCAGCCTTGGGAAACTCAACAGGCGCAGTTTTGTAGTAGCGTCAGTGCTTCCGCTTTGTCTCGCCCTCAATGTCTCTGTGGCTCGGTTGGACTGTGATTGTGTGCCTAAGCCCGGCTGCAGCTCTAGATGGATGTCCTGCATAGACAAGCTTCGTAGACGGGCAGCTTGAGAACCGGCCAAGCTGAAGCGCCCTTGACCGAGATCAACTACAGCATCCATACAGTAAGAGAACATGTATACAAAAAGGTCACTAATTGATATGGACTAGATGGTTCTGCAACAGCCTGGCTATCGTAGGGCAAGTCCAAATGCAAAAGGTGACAGGAGAGAGCTGATAGCCAGGCATCTGATCTACCGTCACCACCTGTGTACCACGACCAAGGCATAAAAATAGAGGCCGGATAGCTCGCAATACACTGCGATAGCACCATCGGCGACGCTTCCAGGCCAGAGTGAAGCAGTAACTTATGCCGTTACAAGACTCTGCTTGACTGATACAAACATGGTTCAGAAGGAAAATGTCTGTCATATAAATAGTCCTACCACTCCATGAATTGTAGAGAGGCAGGGTGGAGTAGACAAGGGCCTGCTAAAACCCAAATTCTGCTCTTCCACTTTGCGATTGAGGCTTTGGAAGGCCTCAGGACCACTTCTTGATCATGGGGGTACGAGTCTCAAGATGCTTCCAAGTGTGGTGTCTAGTGTATAAACATGTTTCAAATGCTGGACGACGCCAACGATCGTCGAGGGAAAACTGTGGTGTCTCGTGAGGACAAGACAAACTCTGACAAGAATGTAGTCCAGCTCTGCTAAGTGGTTGCGTCGCCGAACATCATGACGAAGACCGCTTGACTTGTACAGAGACGTCCATAACATTGTTCACCTCGACATCGACACGATTGAGCACAACGAAGAAATCTCAAAAACTACAGCTTCCGAAAATCGTGTTTTCTTTCTCTTCAACCCGCCAAGCCACCAACCCTCTTCCATCCTAGCTCCAATCCTGCAACATCAAAACCCGCCGCTCGCTTCGCATCCTACCTTTCCCGCTTCTTTACACTTTTTAAAAATCATGAACGCATATAATCAACCGTCGGTCCTGGGACAAGTGTGGCTTCGGCGACATTTGCACCCGTCTATAGGCTCGTAGGTCATATTGGCGAACTAGACCGATTTTCAAGAAAAACGGCGCTTTAAGGCTTCCCTTTCTGTGGTCGAGCTCTGGCTTCTTCGGAGGTTTGGAGTGAGATGGTGGATTGGAAGTCACCTGCGTGCCGTACATTCTCTTTTCTTTCCTTGATATAGCCGTGTGTGCCATTGAGGAACTTCATGCAAGTGTATAAATGGATCTATCAAGAAATATATATCACATGTGAGACTGTTCGTGGTCCATGATGCACTGGCACCGTAGATTTACATGTGCTTGGCGTGATTTTTATTTCGTGTTGGACTTTTGTATCGCCAGCAGAAATGAGCAAGATGCTACGGCCCACGACTTCTTGATTATCCCATCTTGTATCGCGCGCGGGCGCCGCATCCTACGAATCTACATACCGAATCCCACAGCGCTCAGCGTGTCGGGCTCACCATGAAGCTCTTGACAACCAACTTCCTCACCTGCGCCGTCAAATCCTGCAAATCCTCCCCGTCGTCCTTCCCACTCCACTTCAAAGACGCGACCCTCGAGCGCACCGAGATCGACTTCAACCCACTCTTCATCAGCAACATCCTTCCTCGCGTGAACTGGGATGCCCTAAACACCACTGCCACAGAACTAGGTCTCCAAGCACTCGTCCCGAGTACAAATCCTGCCGAGGCGGATGATTGGTTCGGAAGCAAAGATGCAGAAGGCGGAGACGTGGCGATGGATGAGGGTAAGGAAGCAGAGAAGGAGGAGGTGCTGAAAAAGTTACACAACTTGTTGCTGGAGACGGGTGTGACGGAGGGAAAGCTGGTGTGTGGGAACTGCGGGTTCGAGTATCCCATTAAAGAGGGTGTTGGAAACTTTTTGTTGCCGGCGCATCTGGTGTGAAGGGAACGGCATGAGGAATGGAGAAGACAGATACAAGAGTACTAAAAAGTGCTCGAACTCGAAAGGAGCAGAGACTCCGCGATTGAGTCGAGTATCGAACATCATTCACAGTAAAGTCAAGCACCTTTTCGATGCAGCAAGGCGGGTGAGGTTTGGGCGCGGAAGGACGTCAAGCAAGGACAAGTGCATCCTCACCGAAAAAGAGGTCAGAAAGTGCGAAGACGAGGTCTTCGAAACAAGCAGTGACGAAGCATACAGAACACCAATGCAGGAATAGTGGCAGAAGAAGTTGAGCATGAATTCGACGCTGTCAGAGGTGACAGTTAACACTATGTACCCGATCTCAATGCTCAAGCAGCTCCACTGCCACACGTCCAGCCAAGAGAGATGGTTAGTAGAAGTACAAAGAATATTTCAAGGCGGTCACCATGGCATGCCTTCACCCTCCATGTTGTCAGGTACCACATCTCCTCGTTGTTGTTGAACAGGGGTTCTTCATGATCCTCTTCCATGCTGGTACATATCCTGCCTTTCATCCGCAACATCGTAATAACCAGCATTACCACATAGCCATGCTTGCAAAATGCCACTCCCATTGCCCTTTCGGAAACGCCCTTGTAATGCTCGCCACCACGTTACAACGGAAGAGATGTGAAATTATAACGCCAACCACCTGTACGGTACGCACGCTTTTTATGCCGAAAGAGGACGCACTAGTTGAGAAAACCCTTGCAGTTAACAGAGCCACAAAGACAAGGAATACGATCATCACTGCCGAGTTCACGTTCAAACTTGTAATCGTACGTCAACTCTTCGTCTAGAGAAAGATTAGTCATGCTTGCTGTCAAGCCGGATTGTAACGTACCCTTTTCAATGTCTCGCAGAGCATAGATGACAATACGCTTCGTGCCCCCCACTCTGATGATTTTGGCTGTACAGTTGGGCGAACAACTATGATTGATAAAACGCGCAATTCCGCCTTTCTTTGTAGCATCGACCACGGTACCCTCATCGATCCTGAACAGGTAGCTGCTGCCAATACCACTTTCGGTATACTTGATCTCCCTTAAGTCAGCAACCTCTTGTCGAACCTTTTCACCGACATATTCGATAATCATCTCCTGGGCTTGAATGCGCTCCAAAGAGTACAGACCCCAGTTGTGAATAGCGGATCTCGCAAATTTGACGGGTTTCTTTCGCTTCTGCAGTTGGTTGAATCGTAACACATCGTCACCTTCACCTAGCGCTTGTAGCATCTCTCGTTGTCGATCTAGATCTTTCACAGTCCGTCGATCCTCATTACGTTTGGCACGAGATGAAGCTTTGGAGATATCTGTTGCTGCTTTGACTGTGTTGGTGTCTCCCTTCTTGGCTTCGGCCTCCCTTCTTTCACGTGCCTTTTGTACCTTGATGCGGTGAGGCAGATATTTCGACTTCTCCGATTCAAGAATTCTCTTGACCCCCTCCGTGCGCGCGGAGCCCGTAGAGTTTGGCACGTAATAACCCTCTATGAGAGGCTCTGTTCTCAGGGCTCCTGGTTGCTGACCAGGCCTAAGATTTCGGATTTGTTCTTGCCTCCAGGACCATGCTGTCACATCGCCTATTGGCATGGCAACTTTTCGACTGAACGCCTCTGACAAAAGTTCAAGATCCTCTTTGTCAAGTACACTGGCCTGCCAACCACGTATGTCAGTTATGATATTCTCATCGTCATCCACAGTCGATTGCGGCTCCTCAGCAGATACTCCCCATTCTACTTCCGGCCTACGCTCTGCAGCTTCGGCAAGGGCTTCCTCTTCTTCAGCGAGTTCAAGGACGTTGTCGACAACTTCGGCAGCTTCCGCCTCGGCCTCTGCTTGCCGCAACGCCTCTCGTTCTTCGAAAATCTGCTTCTTAGTTTTCTTCTTAGGCTTCAACTTCTTGATCAATGTCTTTGGCGCATCAGAGTCGACATCAGGAGTTACTTCAGCGGGAGTATCTGCATTTTGCATTGAAACGTCCATAGAATCATCCCTCTCCAACTCTGATTTGCCAAGGCCAAAGAGCTCATCGTCTTCCTTCTGTCTCTTTCGCGCCTCGAGCTCTTTGACAAGCCTTTTCCGTTTTCTGGACGAAGGTGACATTTCGTGGATATTGCGTTCCAGCTT
>Ga0210040_10006745_pt1 | contig 14173 bp, 15 predicted proteins | sample CryGeyCG12114_NA_FD_185462 | JGI IMG/M metagenome (GOLD analysis project Ga0210040, IMG submission 185462) | Groundwater microbial communities from aquifer - Crystal Geyser CG19_WC_8/21/14_NA (SPAdes) (version 2) | ecosystem: Environmental > Aquatic > Deep subsurface > Groundwater | place: USA... | reverse complement strand
TCTGACTTTACCGTAAACAGCAAATATAAATCAATTACGTTTGAGATGAAAAAGACCTCTATGCCCGCCTTACTGGCACTTGCTGCAGTTGCTTTTACTTCGTGCGGCAATCAGCAGGAAAGCAGTGCAATGGATCAGACCGAAACGGAAATGGGAACAAGTGCCGATATAGCTGCACCCATCGAAGCCGACACCGCTGTTACGCAGGACCCGGACACGACGACCTACCATGACATGACCCTGTAGCCTGACCAGGAACGACTACACGCTACCCGCTGCGCTAAACCTGGGAGAACGGGGCTGGCGCCAGAAAGGTGGCCGTGATATGGGAAACGATCTTGGCGTCCGCATACTCGGGCATGCTGCTTATCTTTTTCCACTCCGGGTCGCTGCCGAACGCTTTCCAGTTTTTATCGTGCCCGGCCATGTCGTCGAAGGTGATCATATACGTCAGGTTGGGGCGTAAATCACCGATGATCGTTTCGCCGAAGAACACGGGCGTGAGTCCGTTCTTTTTAAATATGTCGATTTCCGCCTTGTTGAACATCTCGATCTTCTTCCTGCCCGCGCTCTCACTGGCGCTCTCGTAACGCCGCAGTTCGAAGATCCTCGCCTTCTTCTCAGGCACCGACATGGCAGGCATGTGTGCAAACGCTTTTAGCAGAGAACTCTCGATGCGCTCGTAGGCAGGTTCTGTGGCAGGCGCATCCAGGTAAGCGGCCGCGGCTTTTATATAGGCGGCATCTTTGCCCAGCTCTTCGTGCACCTTCCCAAAATCAGCCAAAGACTTATAGGGGATGAGCACATATAACCTGGAGATTTCCGCTGGCTCAAGCTCCCGGAACACGCCTACCTTGTTGCTGCCTAACCTGTTTAAGGCGGGAATGGCCGCCTGCTGATAGTAATCTTCCACCAGCTTTAGCTGTGCCTCATTTTTCAGGGTATATACCCTGAGCTCATAGTACTCCTCGCTGGCCCTGCTCCTGCCTTTATATGCTGCAGGAGCGCCATACACGGCCGGCGCTAAACCTGCTGCCAGGGAACAGCCCATCAAAGAAGTTCTGACAAATGATCGTCTTTTCATATAGGATTGTATAGTTAAGAACTCTGCCGGGGCCTTATTTCTACGCCTGAAGCAGCGGTATATAAATGCGGGACATGTACGAAAACAGGGAGAAGCGCCCTGTTGCTGAAAGGCGCTTCTCCCTGTTGGCTTTGGCTATACCTGCCGTCTCCTTTACAGCACCAGGGTATATAGAAGACCAACCTCTATAGAAGCTGTTACAGCTCCCTGATCCAGATATTCCGGAAGCTGATTGGCTCGCTCTTATCGCCGTGCGCCTGCAGCTTGATAGGAGCAGCCCCGTGTTTTTTGTAGGACGCTTTGCCGATGTACTGCGTAGGCCCCAGCAGCTCGGTGTTGTTCTGAACAAGCACGCCGTTGAACAGCACCGTTACACGCGCAGGCGTACTTACAGAACCGTCTGCCTTGAAAGTGGGCGCTTTCCAGAAGACGTCGTAAGTCTGCCACTCGCCCGGTTTTTTGGCTGGGTTTGCCAGCGGGATAAACTGCTTGTAAATACTGCCCGCCATGCCGTTCACGTAGGTCTTGTTGTTATAGGCATCCAGCACCTGCAATTCATAGCCATCATCGCCTTTGCCCGTGGAGGCCAGGAAAATGCCGCTGTTGCCCCGCGCCTGTCCCTCGCCCGTAATGTTTTGTGGAATGCGCCATTCAATGTGCAGCTGGTAATCGGTAAAAGACTGCTTTGTCTCGATGTTGCCGGTTTCTTTGTTCACCGTGAACGCACCGTCAGTCACTGTCCATTTTGCCGGCTTGCTCCTGTCTTCCACCGACACCCACTGATCAAGGCTCTTGCCGTCAAACAGGACAATCGCATCTGCCGGGGCCTCTATCCGCACCTCCCCGGGCGCTACCACCTTGGGAACAGGTTCCCATACCTCCGTGTCTTCCGGTTTTGCTTTTTGCTGTGCCTGTGCCATAAAGAAGCTGCCTGCTAACAGGGCGGTCATTACAAGTTTATAGGTCATGTCAGATTTTAGTTATACGTACGCTACGGGCTATATATAAAAAGGATCAGATAACTGCAGATCCCCCGCAAATTCAGATCCGCGGGTAGCGCCGTTTACGCTGTTTCGTCAAATTTAACGCACTCGCGCAGTTCTTTTTCAGAGTAAGCCAGGTTATGCTGCCGCAGCACCTCCTCCGGCACACCCTTCCACTGGTTCGGGCGGTTGCCCATATAGCCGATGTCTTTCACGCCCATCTCCGAAGTGAAGAAGCCCGTTGCCGTCAGGTTGCGCATCAGGCTGAAGAACGCCACACCCTTTTTCATCTCCGGCGCCGCGCTTTCGGGGTAGGCAATCGCGTCCACCACTTCCAGTTGCTGCTTCCCGGTGCAGTTGCGGAACGGATTGGCATAGCGGTTCAGGCTCTGTATATCCAGCCACTTCAGGCCGTTGCGGATGGGCGTCTGAAACTCCGGCTTGTCTTTCACGATAAACTCGATAAAGGCGGGCACCCCGGCATCGGACGCGCTGCCGCTTATATCGTCTTCCGGTATAATGATATCGACCAGCACCGTAACGGTAGCCATCTCCTGCTCCGTCAGGAAATTCTTTGATTTAACCTCCTTCAGGCGCGCCACCTCCTCTGCCATACGTCCCTCAGTAGAGGAAGCCTCGGGGGTTTCCAGTACTTGCGTTGCCACCTTGCCCGTGTCGCTGTCGCAGGCCTCCAGTAGCATGGCGGAGGAAACGGTTCCCAGCACAAGGGCCTTCAATGATTTTCTTCTGTCCATAAGCTTGCTGCTAATGATAGCCGATTATAGGTTCTGCCTTTTCATTTCATCGATGATAAACTCAGACGCCCGCATAGACAAGGCCATAATCGTCCAAGTGATGTTCTTGTCTCCCTGAGAAACGAACTGCCCGCCGTCCACGCAGAACACGTTCTTGCAGTCGTGCGCCTGGCTCCACTTGTTCAGGGCCGATTTCTTCGGGTCGTTGCCCATGCGCACGGTGCCTGCCTCGTGGATAATCTTGCCCGGCGCCTGCAGGCCCCAGTTGTTGTGCGGCCCGGCATCGCCACCCGAGGTAATAACAGCGCCCATTTCGTGCAGGATTTCCTTGAAGGTCTGGTTCATGTGCCTGGCCTGGTTTATCTCGTAGTCCGAGTACTTTACGTTGAAGCGCAGCACCGGAATGCCGTATTTATCGACTACGTTCGGGTCTATCTCACAGTAGTTGCTCTCGAAGGCAATCGCTTCCCCGCGGCCTGCCATCCCGACACCCGCGCCGTACATAAACCGGTAATCCTCTTTCAGCGATTTGCCGTAGCCGCCCGCCGCTTTGGTCTTGCCGTTCACCTGCAACTTGCCGTTGAGCTGCTCAATGCCCCAGCCGAATCCGTAGGCGGGCTGCTGCATGCCGCCCCAGTACTCGATGTGGTACCCGCGCGGGAAATCGAGCTTCTTATTGTCCAGCCACCAGGGCGAGTAAACGTGCATGCCGCCCACGCCGTCCTCGTTGTAGCGCTTGCGGCCCATCAGGTGCGGCAGCACACCGCTGACGGAGGCACCGGTGGAGTCGTGCAGGTACTTACCCACCACATCGCTGGAGTTGGCCAGGCCATTCTCGTGGCGCTGCGAAACGGAGTTGAGCAGCAGGCGGGCGCTTTCGCAGGCACTTGCCGCCAGTATCACTACCCTTCCGTCCACCTGGTAGTCCAGCATGTCGTCCTTGTTCACGTAGGAAACGCCTGTTGCCAGGCCATCCGAGTCCGTCAGCACTTCGCGCGCCATAGCATTAGGAACCACATCCACGTTTCCGGTTGCCATGGCGGGCTTCACCAGGCAGGAAGAGGAGGAGAAGTCGGCATATACTTTGCAGCTGCGGCCGCACTGCGAGCAGTAGAAGCACTGCCCCCGCTCTTCGTTTATTTTTTGGGTGAGGATGGATAACCGGGAGGGAATGACGGGGACGCCGATGCCACCAGCCGCTTTTTTAAGCATCAGCTCGTGCAGGCGGGGCAGGGGCGGCGGCAGAAAGATACCGTCCGGCTCATTCTCCAGCCCTTCATTGGTGCCGAACACACCGATCAGCCTGTCCACCTTGTCGTAATAAGGCTTTACATCCTCATAGCCGATGGGCCAGTCTTCGCCCAGGCCGTCGATGCTCCTGTGTTTGAAGTCCTTGGGCCCGAAGCGGAGCGATATACGGCCCCAGTGGTTGGTTCTGCCGCCCAGCATCCTGGCGCGCCACCAGTCCCACTCCGTGCCCTCCACCTTGGTGTAAGGCTCGCCGTCAATCTCCCAGCCCCAGTAGCAGCCGTCGAAGTCGCCAAAGGGGCGGAACTTGGTGCTGGCCCCTCTCCGGGGAGACTCCCACGGGTTCTTCAACTGGGCGGAGTCGGTGGCGGGGTCAAACATAGGGCCGGCCTCCAGCAGGCACACCTTCAGACCGGCGTTTGCCAGCACGTAGGCCGCCATGCCGCCGCCCGCACCGGAACCCACTATAACCGCATCATATTTTTTGGTTTGCTTTTTAACCTGGATATCGTCCATAATGAATGTCTGTGTCGAGGGTGAGGAAGCGCAGGCGTAACAGAAGGCTTTAGAGGCAGCTTATCCGTGTTTGCCCGTACAACGCTTTTTGCCTTCACTATAATACAGGTTTACACTTGCAAGTGCAACCCTTCCGCCGTAATTCCTATAGGCCCATCGCTGTAGAACGGTTTTGCCAATCTCCCTGCGCTGCTGCACAGTAAGCAGCTCCACCTCCTCAGCATGGCTTATATAGTACCGGAACAACTGCAGCAACCAACAAAAAAGCCTGCAGCCATCATAGGCTACAGGCTTCATATAACTTCTCCTTTGCGCTATAATAGCACCAGGAGGAAGAGGCCTAATCTTAGATCGTGCCACCCAGGCTAGGTTCTCTGTTACAGGTTTAGCGTCATGATGATGCTTTCGCTCATATCAACCTGTTCGCCGGGAGCCACGTCCGGCTGCTTCCCTTCCACTTTGAAGCCGGCCTTCTGGTACAGCCGCACCGCACTTTTGTTCGCCCGCTCTACCTGCAGGCAGAGCACCTGCAGCTGGTGGTTCTGCTGCGCCCACGCTATTGCCTCCCGGAGCAGGATAGAGCCCAGGCCCTTGTTCTGAAACTCCTGCAGGATGCCCATGGTAATCAGCCCGGACTGGTCCTCGTACTCCTCCTCGCTCCCGGTCAGGTCGAGGTTGCCGATTACCTCGCCGTTGTGCAGGGCCAGCAGCAGCAAACTGTTGGGGTTCAGCCGCAGTTCCCGTATCCATCTTGCTTCATCGGCCACTGTGTGCTCCAGATCAGCGGGAGAAACAATAAGGTACCGGCTCGTGAGCACGTATTCCCGCTCGGTTTCCAGCAGCGCTTCCGAATCGGCCACGCTTGCCTCCCGGATCAGGACTTTCTCACCCGTTTTTAACTCAAACTCCTGCGCTGCTATCTTCACCTGAACGACTAAAATTGCTATCTAAACCTACGGCCCTTAGTGCGGCAGGTTCTTCGTGCGGATGTGCAGCTCGTCTAATTGCTGGTTAGATATAGGCGACGGCGCGTCAATCATCACATCGCGGCCCGAGTTGTTTTTCGGGAAGGCGATAAAGTCGCGGATAGAGTCTGCCCCGCCGAACAGGGAGCAAAGCCTGTCGAAGCCAAAGGCGATCCCGCCATGCGGCGGCGCGCCATACTCAAAGGCGTTCATCAGGAAGCCGAACTGCGCCTCCGCCTCTGCGGTTGAGAAGCCCAGCAACTGGAACATCTGCTCCTGCAACCGGCGGTCGTGGATACGGATGGAACCACCGCCCACTTCCACGCCATTGATAACCATATCGTATGCGTTAGCGCGAATATCGCCCGGGCGGGAATTAATCAGGTGCAGGTCTTCGGGCTTCGGCGATGTGAACGGATGGTGCATGGCGTGGTAGCGCTGCGTTTCCTCGTCCCACTCCAGCAGCGGAAAGTCCACCACCCACAGCGGCGAGAACACGTTCTTGTCGCGCAGGCCAAGGCGCTCGCCTATCTCCAGGCGCAGCTCGTTCAGCGCCTTGCGTGTTTTATCGGCGGCACCCGCCAGAACCAGCAACAGGTCGCCGGGCTGTGCATGAAACGCAGTGCCCCATGCCGCCAAATCCTCGGCCGTAAAGAACTTATCGACCGACGACTTGATGCTGCCGTCTTCGTTCACGCGGGCATATACCAGGCCAGTGGCCCCGATCTGCGGGCGCTTCACGAAGTCTGTCAGTTCGTCGAGCTGTTTGCGGGTGTAGCTGGCTGCGCCTGTTGCATTAATGCCTACTACCAGTTCCGCGTTGTCAAACACCGGGAACCCCTTGTGCCTGGCTACCTCGTTCAGTTCCACGAAACGCATGCCGAAGCGCGTGTCCGGCTTGTCAGAACCGTAGAACTTCATGGCGTCTGCATAGGTCATGCGCGGCAGATGCTCAATCTGTATGCCTTTCACTTCGGCGAACATATGCTTGATGAAGCCTTCGAATACCCGCAGGATATCTTCCTGCGTCACAAACGACATCTCGCAGTCTATCTGCGTGAACTCCGGCTGGCGGTCTGCCCGCAGGTCCTCGTCGCGGAAGCACTTCACAATCTGGAAATACTTATCGAAGCCGGACACCATCAGCAGTTGCTTGAAGGTTTGCGGCGACTGTGGCAAGGCATAGAACTCACCGGCATTCATGCGGCTCGGCACCACAAAGTCACGGGCACCTTCCGGCGTGGACTTAATGAGCACCGGCGTCTCCACCTCTATAAAGTAATGCTCGTCTAAGTAGTTGCGGGCCTCGCGCATCATGCGGTGGCGCAGCTCCAGGTTGCGGCGCACCGGCGCGCGGCGCAGGTCGAGGTAGCGGTACTTCATGCGCAGGTCATCGCCGCCATCTGTTTCGTCCTCTATCAGGAATGGCGGAAGCTTGGAGGGGTTCAGCACCTCCAGTTTCGACACTTTTACCTCGATTTCACCGGTGGGTATCTTCTCGTTTTTGGAGAACCGCTCAATCACTTTGCCGGTTGCCCGTACCACGTACTCGCGCCCCAGATTACGCGCCTGCTCTATAATGGCCGGCGGCGTGATGCCTTCTTCGAAGGAAAGCTGCGTGATGCCGTAGCGGTCACGGAGATCTACCCACACCATCCCTCCTTTGTCGCGGAGACGCTGCACCCAACCGGTTAAAATAACATCCTCGTTTTTGTTAAAAAGGCGGAGTTCGCCGCACGTGTGTGTTCTGAGCATGGCTTAAGTCAATGTATCTATAGAATGCAAATGTAATGATTTGTATGTATCGTAAATTGGATCAGGAAAAGTTATTCGCCGAGCATACGGCGCATGGCTGCGACATCATTCACCTGAATGGCATCGGCCCCGGTGGAAATCATCCGGGAGATGCGGGCGTTTGACTTCCCCCCGAACAGCACGACCAGCAGCCCCTGCTGCTTCGCCTGCTGCACCTGTTCGGCGCTCATATCGCCGCCGTTGGCGCAGATCCCCTGAAAGCCCCGTTCCAGTATCAACTGCACGGTCTGCTCATGGTTTTCGGCGGAATCAATAATCAAGACCGCCGCCGGCTCCTCCTCCCGGAAGGCCTGGAGCAGATCAGGGTTTGGGGAAATGAAGGCAAGTTTGCGGACGGGGTAGTTGTACTGCCGCAGCAGGGCCATCAGCGTTTGGGCATAGTAGGCGTAGCGGGAGGTATCGTGGTTGCGCAGGTCGATATGCAGGTAAGGCAGTTCAGGGTAGGTGCCGAACAGCTGCAGCACTTCCTCCAGCGTGATGATTTTCTCGTTCTGAAACAAGTCATACGGGAAGCCTCCTTTATAGGCCAGCCCCACCACATCTGAAGCATCCAGGTTCTCGATCGTGTCCGGCTCCTGCCTGACCGTCATTGTTGCGAGCGTTATATCATGGTACAGGACCGGCACGCCGTCTCTGCTCAGTTGCACGTCTAACTCCACTCCGTCTGCCCCGTGTTCCTCTAAGGCTTTTATGATAGAGGCCCTGCTGTTGGGGGGCAGCGGGTTAAACGGGTTTAGCGGGGAGAAGAAGCCGGAGCCGGCATGGCCCAGCACCAGCACATCGGCATTCTTATGGCTGGAGGCATAGTAAACGTTGCGGCCAGTGTAGATGATCAGCCCAACCACGCCCAACAGCAACAGTACCTTCGGGATGAACCGTGACCGCCGCCTCTTCTCTGGTATAGCAGGATGCAGCATTTTGTCTGTTGAATTTAAAAGCCGAAGTTAACACCAATTCTTTTCAATTACCCTTAAATTTGTGCCGCACTACCACCGCCTCATGCAAAGTTCTACGAAAACAACGAAAGGATTTGCCGAAGGAACAGCTTCTCCAGCCACCCCCCAGGCCCGCTACCTCGTTCCGCTTTCCTTCATCATGCTGCTTGCCCTGCTCATACGCATGATAGCTGCTTTTTATTCCAAAGGCTTCGCCTTCAGCGACGACCACTTCGATGTGATTACCATTGCGCAGGGCTGGCTGGACGGTTTGCCGATGTGGCTCAACGAGCCGATGCCGCCACGCCACAGCATGCTGTACGCGCTCGTCCACTACGGTATCTTTTACATGCTGGAAGCGATGGGCATTTTCAGCCCGGAAGTGAAGATGACGGTGGTGCGGGTGCTGCACGGGCTGTATTCGCTGCTGGTGGTGTATCTGGGCTACAGAATCACAGAGCGGCTCTCAAACCAACGGAACGCGCGACTGGTGGGACTAATGCTGGCGCTGGTGTGGTTTATGCCCTTCATGAGCGTGCGTAACCTTGTGGAGATGGTGTGCATTCCGCCGTACCTCGCCGCGTTTTACCTGATGATCAAACAGGAGCAGGCCACACAGAAGCGGGCAATGCCCTATATCTGGGCCGGGGTGTTATTTGCGCTCGCCTTCACCATCCGCTACCACACGGTGCTGTTCGGCGCCGGCGCCGGGCTGGTGCTGCTCTACCGCCGGCAGTGGCGCGAGGCCCTGTTCCTGCTACTGGGTTTTGCCGTGGCCGCCTTTCTGGTGCAGGGCCTGATCGATATCATTTTCTTTGATTATCCTTTCCACTCTGTCGTGGCTTACTTCCTGTATAACTCGGAGAACGCCGAGAACTTCAGCACCGGGCCGGTGTATCGCTTTGCCTTGACCATACTCGGTTTCCTGGTGCCGCCAGTCAGCGTGTTCCTGGTGCTGGGGTATGCCCGCACGGCCAAACTGGCGCCGAAGCTTTTCTGGGGAGGCCTGCTGTTTTTTGTGGCGCACTCTCTTTTCCCCAACAAGCAGGAGCGCTTCATTCTTCCGCTGTTTCCGCTGATCATGATCCTGGGGGTGATTGGCTGGCAGCAGTTCGTGCAAACCTCCCTGTTCTGGCAGCGCCGCCGCAGGCTGCTGGCTTGGAGCTGGGGCTTTTTCTGGGCGCTGAACATCATAGCTACCGTGGGCATGGCCCTTACTTTTACCAAGAAAAGCCGGGTGGCCCCGCTGGTGTACCTATCGGAGAAGCCAGACCTGCAGGGCGTAGTGCTGGAGTTCGGCAACCACAGTGTAAAACAGCCTCCCCTCTTCTACCTGGGGCATATGAGCGCGGAGTACGACAAGTATGTGGTGGATGAGCACAAGGTATGGCAGGAATACCTGCAGGGCCGGAAGCCGCTGCCGCAGGATTTTGTGATGACCTACACCCTGAACGAAGACAAAACCCCACGGGAGCTGCAGCAGGAGATTACGGCCGCGGCCCTTAAACCAGGTTATGTGGTGGTGGTAGGCACCGACGATATGGAGGAGCGCCTGGCGCGGCTGCACAGCCTGTTCCCGCACCTAAAGCTGGACCATACCGTTACGCCTTCGCTATATGACCAGCTGCTGCACCTGCTGAACCCGCGCGTGCACAAAGACGAGCACGTGCAGATTTACCGGATACTGCCGTAGCTGCCTTACCTCGTGAAGGTATAGATGTAGTTAACCGAGAAGTTCCAGAAGAACACAAGCACGATCGCGCCAAACTTAGCTATATAAAAGTTGAGCTTGGCGCGCTCCGTGAGCAGGTACACGATCAGGTTGTTGAGCAGCAGCCCAACCACCGCCACCAGCAGAAACCTGGAGAACTGCCAGCCAATTTCCGGTTCAGCGCTCTGAAACGTCCAGATGCGGTTGAGGTAGTAATTGCTGCCGCTGGCCAACAGAAAGCCAAGGCTGTTGGCCATATACTTATCCCAGCGCAGCCTTTCCTTGGCTATATAGGTCACGCCAAAATCCAGCAGCAGGCCTGAGAAACCCACTACCCCGAACTTCAGGAACTTAAAGAAAAGGTTTTGTACACTTTCAGTCATTCTCGCTGATTTACCCTTCCTGATCAGGCATACTGCCTTTTAGCAGAAGCTGCAAAAGTAGTACACCTGGCTCTTGCAACCAATTTAAACTCCTGCTACTCCTCCCAAAGTGCCGCCTTGCTGCTGGAGGACGACCTGCTGCAGGATATAGATAGCATCCGGGGCCGCTGGGGCCCTTACTTTCTGATTTCTATCCCAGATAAGCTATATAGTTACAGGATGAGGATGGCAATTATAACGTGCCACTCACGTTAGCTATTAAAGAAGCTATATGCTGAAGGTTATGAATATCGAAAGCAGCGCACAGAAGAATGACCAGAGATGTTGGTATGCCGCGCCGCAAAAAAGTAAAAGGACATTTGCTGTATACTGCTTGCTCTGCAAAAGCGTTAATTGAAACTGGGTAAGAATAATTTTGAATTTATAGTGGATGAAATCCTGCCAAAGCTGGCGCAAACTCGTATAACATTCTGATTGACACGAATTCAACAAAAAACATAAAGACATTGTCAGTGAGCAGTTAACCTGCTCCTGCAATAGGGCGCTCTTGTAAAAAGGGGGGAAGCGCTCTTCCGAGCCAAACAACCATAATGACGTTACAAAAGAAGCCATGCCCGTTGGGCGTGGCTTCTTTATTTAAAATTAACTTCAGAGATTAAAGGAATGGTGCTTATTTGAACAGGCCACCCAATTTTCCGCCGATCCCTTTAGTGACTGCATCCTGTATGCCGCCGCCCATCAGGCTGCCCATGATATCAGACTGCCCCATGCCCTCTGAGGTTACCTTGCCCGAGAAGCGGTTCATGATAAACGTCATCACGAACGGCGCCACCTGGCTTGCCACCGAGGCCGGTATACCCAACTTTGTTGTCAGGTCGCCGACATACCGTTGGATAGCGCTATTTACACCGGCGCTTTCAGTGGCACTCTTATGGCCTTTCAGCACATCCATAATGCCGCCAAAGTCGCCGCTGGTGGCGCGCTGCTTCATTTCGCCCATCAGGTTGTCTTTTGCCAGGTCCACCGATTTGTCCGCCGTGTCTGGCGCAAGGTTGTATTTGCTCTGTAGCTCTCCGGTCAGTTGTCCTTTTATGTTATTGATGATGTTCTCTAGCATGATTCTATATGGTTAGTTGTACGAAAATGGAAACTGCAATTTTTGCGGGTTTCCGTCCTTCTATATAAACGGCAACCGGGCGCAGAAGATGTTACTGGCGCAATGCCAGTGCTGCGCCGCTCATTTATGTACTTTGGCAATATAATTGCACCGATTACGAGCCGGGGTAATTTTGCCCCGAATTTTGATAGCTTTGCCGACCGAAACACATGAACATGCGATATATAGCCTTTTTAGCCATAATTCTGTTAGCAGGAGTAGCCTTTGCACAGCCTAAGCTGAGGAAAGTACAGCTCAGCAAGGAACTGAGCGTAATGCTGCCACCGGATTTTACCCCCCTGACGGATGATGACATTGCGCGTAAATACCCGGCTTCCATCAAGCCACTGGCCGTGTACACCAGCCCGAATGGCCAGGTAGATTTCAGCGTAACGCAGAAGCGCACTCAGTTCAGGGAGCGGGACCTGGATATGCTGCGCGAGTTTTACAAAGCGAACCTGCTCGAGACCTTCAGCAAAGTTGACTTTATACGGCAGGAAGTGACCCAGATAAAAGGCAAGAACTTTATTGTGTTTGAGTTTGTGTCGAGTGTAGAAGATGAGCGCGGCACCTCTAACCTGGCGCCTATGCGAAAATATAGTATTGTGCAGTATGCTATCACCGGCAATCAGCTGATGATTTTCACCCTGCACGTCCCGTTTATGATGAAGAACGACTGGCAGCAGCCTGCCCGAGAAATTATGGGCTCTTTCGTCATGAAGTAACAGAGCAGCGTTTCTGCTTTCGGAAGCCTCTCCATGTTGGAGGGGCTTTTTTGTTGCCAGTGTTCTATAAATATTGTCTCTGAAACCGGCTTCTTTTATTACAAATACTTAGTATTCCTACCCATAACACAAATAAAAATAGTTTAATCTTAAAGTTGTATATTTATATGCCTGCTGTATGAATTCAGAGCCGGCACTCTCCTGAAATCAGCATTAACATTATGGCAAAGGTATCCCTGGTTTTCTCTTTTGTGTTTCTCTTTGCAATGGGCGCATCCGCAGGTAACAGGCCTGCCAGTAGCAGACTTATCGCAACGCATCGAGCCCTGTATCCTGCTGTTTCTGCAGATGAAACAACAGCACCGCAGTATCCGGGCGGGAAAGCGGCAATGCTGCATTACCTGGCGCAGCAGGTGCGGTACCCTTCACTGGCACATATAAATAAAATAGCGGGGCGCGTTATCCTGCAGGTCACTTTAGACGAGACAGGCCAAATAAGCGCTATAAAAGCCGTACATTCTGACAGCCCCGTGCTGGAAAAGGAGACAATCAGGGTGCTCAGGCAAATGCCTGCCTGGGCGCCTGCACAAAACAATGGCGTTCCCGTTTCTTCCACTTACCTGTTTCCTTTCCATTTCCAGCTGCGGGATACAGCAGCAAATGCCGAAACCTTGCCAGAGATTAATATGGTGGAATTGTCTAAGAAAATCTGGACCGATGCCCCGCTTCAGCCTCTTTTTATATCTGAAGAAGTCACCGTCACCAGCCTGGGCGTGGCCCGGTAGGCTTTCACCGGCACGGCAGCGCCAAGGCAAACGCGGTACGGCCTTTTGATTCGTCGGGTATATGCCTTAAATTTGCTGGGACCCATATGCCTTTTCACACTGGAGTGGCCCTGTAGGCGAAGCCACGTGCAAAGGCCTTCCCCCGTTCATGAGCAAGGCGGCCAGCAGTGTGCCGGCTCCACCTAAACACTAACCATGGCAACAGACTTCTTATCGATATACAGCGACGAGCACTTTATGCAGCAGGCGTATGCGCAGGCAAAACAGGCATACACGGAGGGTGAGGTGCCGATTGGCGCTGTCATTGTCTCCAACAACCGTATTATTGCCAAGGCCTACAACCAAACCGAGAAACTGAACGATGTGACGGCACACGCTGAGATGCTTGCTTTCACGGCGGCCTCTGAGTACCTGAGCAACAAGTACCTCCACGACTGCACCCTGTACGTTACCGTGGAGCCGTGCGTGATGTGCGCCGGGGCCAGCTATTGGGCGCAGCTGAAGCGGGTGGTATTCGGAACATCTGAGCCCAAGCGCGGTTATAGACGCGTTGGCAATCTCCTGCATCCTAAAACCGAGATGGTCAGCGGTATTATGGCGCAGGAGTGTGCCAACCTGATGGCCTCGTTCTTTGCGGCTAAAAGAAATTAACTAACTTTGAAACCACGACGTACACCTATAATAAGTGTATGAACATCATTTTTAAATCTATAACTACCTAAAACTATGGCTTTTGAACTTCCGCAATTACCTTATGCCTACGACGCCCTGGAGCCGCACATCGACGCGCGCACCATGGAAATCCATCATACAAAGCACCACCAAGCCTATACCACAAACCTGAACAACGCCATTCAGGGCACCGATATGGAGAATAAATCCATTGAGGAGATCCTGAAGAATGTAAGTGGCAACACAGCGGTTCGTAACAACGGCGGCGGTTACTACAACCATAACCTGTTCTGGACGGTCCTGTCGCCAAACGGCGGTGGCCAGCCCTCTGGTGAACTGGCGGAGGCTATCAACAGCGCCTTCGGTTCTTTTGATGCATTCAAAGAGCAGTTCAACAAAGCGGCCGCAACGCGTTTCGGCTCTGGCTGGGCCTGGCTGTG
>Ga0210040_10006744_pt1 | contig 14175 bp, 11 predicted proteins | sample CryGeyCG12114_NA_FD_185462 | JGI IMG/M metagenome (GOLD analysis project Ga0210040, IMG submission 185462) | Groundwater microbial communities from aquifer - Crystal Geyser CG19_WC_8/21/14_NA (SPAdes) (version 2) | ecosystem: Environmental > Aquatic > Deep subsurface > Groundwater | place: USA... | reverse complement strand
GAACTACTCAATTCGGCGCGGAGCTCCGCGCCCCGCACGCCGTTACGGTGCTCGTGGGTTTCGCGCAGCCACCAGCTCAGCCCGACGTTCAGCGCCGCCAGGGCTAAAGCCAGCCCCACCACATAACTGGCTTGTTGCGCAGGCAGCACGTCCAGCACCGTGAGCAGCACACCGGCCGTCATTGGCCCCAGCACGAAGCCCAGCGAGATAATGGCCCCCTCAATGCCGAGGTTTCTGAACAGCCGCTCGGGCGGCGAAATGTCGGTAATGGCTGAGCGCACACTGGCGTACATGCCGTTGGTAAGGCCATCGGAGGCGCGGTTCGCGAAATACAGCCCCACCCGTACAGGCAACAGCAGCGCGTTGGCCACCAGCGTACCTACCGCCGACACAATCAAAATCGGGCGCCGCCCGTACCCGTCGCTGAGCCGCCCCAGCAGCGGCGCCGAGAACAGCTGCACCCCCAGAAACACCCCCGTCCCGACCGATAGCCACAATTGCGGCTGTGGCAGCCCCCGCACAAACTCTGGCATCACGGGGCCAATAGCTGCCCCCGCTAGTACGTCGAGCAAAATAATAGCATACAGCAGCTGTAGTCGACGGTCGGGAGCAGGCATGGAATAAAAGGAGCTGTCCTTCCGACGCAGGAGGAATCTGGGCGCAATCGTAAAACGACCTCACTCAGATTTCTCCTGTATCGGAAGGACAGGGTTACTTGGTCTTGCCCGCCAGCCACGCCTTACGGAAGGCTAGCTGCTTGCGGGTAGCGGCGGGTATGGGCACTACTTCCAGTACCGGATCTTCCTGCAACGTCACCTGCACCGTCTGAACGCCGGTGCGGGTGCGGGCTTCCACCGGTACCACGTCGCCGGGTTTGTGCTGGGCAAGCAACTGCTGGAGTACCTTTGATTTCTTTAGCGGCTGGCCGTCCAGCTTAAGCAGCACATCTTCCCGGTCGAGGCCGGCGGCATAGAGCGGGCTCCCGACGGTGGTAGTGCCGGGCAGCACTGCGCCGCTGCTGTCGGGCAGAAACTGGAGGCGCGTGAGACCAAGGCTGGCCTGACCGGCGTGAGCTTTCCGAAGCTGTAAGCCGGCCGGTGCCAGCAACTGCTCGAAGTTTGGCAGCTCGTGGCCGTAGATGTGCTGGCGGAAAAAGCGGCCCGCAAAAGCCGTGTCCTTGCTGACTTCGCCTAGGACTCGCTGCAAATCAGAAATCGTATAAGGCCGTTCGGGAGCATAGTTGCGCTGGGGCTTGCCGTGTTGCTGCCACAAAGCCCGCATGTAGGTATCGAGGTCGGTCTTGTAGCTTTGGCGCAGCTCCAGATCCAGGGCCAGCGCATTTGCCCCGCCAATGTAGTAGTAGCTGAGGTAGGTGTTCGAGCGGTTGTTGGGGTCGATGGCCGCCGCGGCATCCACGAAAGGCGCCTGCTGGCTCATCTGAATGGGCGAATAACGCGCCGCCCCCGGTGAGAGCAGCATGGCATTGATGAGGCCGTTCAGCGCTTCCTGGTAGTACTGCTCGTCGGTGTAGGAGTTGGCCCGGCGCAAGAGCAGCTCACCGTAGTACTGCGTGAAGCCTTCGGCAAACCACAGCCCGCTGCTCATATTGGCCCGCTCAAAATCGAAGAGCTCTAAATCTTTGGGCCGCAGACGCTCCACGTTCCAGCTGTGAAAAAATTCGTGCGACACAGTACCCAGATTATCAAGGGCGCCGGGGCCGCGCAGGGGGCGGTTGCTGGTGAGCGAGGTGGAGTTGCGGTGCTCCATTCCGTCGCCGCTGGTTTGGGGCAGGTAGTTGGCAATGAAGGTATAGCGCCCGAAATCGTACTGCGGCAGCTCCCCGAATACGGCCGCCGCTTCGCGTACTACTTTCTTGGTTTGGGCCACGTAACTGTCCAGCTCGGCATCGGTGCCCTCGTGCAGCACCTGCATTTCAATGGTGCGGCCCTGTTCCTGCCAGCTGCGCGTTTTTTGCGGCCCCAAGGAGGTTGGCGAATCCATGAGATATTGCAAATTGGGCGCAAACCAGGTGCCCTTGGCGGCATCTGGCCGGAGCTGGGAGGCCACCTGCCAGCCGGTTGGGAGTTGAAACTTCACCTCAGCCGGGCGTTGCTCTAGGCCGCGGGCAAAGGCCAGAGTGGCCGGCATGTTGAGGTGCGCGTGGCGGCTGTCGATGCCAGCGTAAGTGCCGTCGGTCCGGTCGCCGAACAGGGTGTAGCTGAACGTAACGGTGCCATCGTGCCCACTTACATCCCAGCCGTATGGGTCCGGCTTGTTGACAGTCAGAGCTTTGCCTTTCGAGTCGGTGGCCTGTACGTCGTATACGTTCTTGGCAAACTCATGCAGTGCGTAGCGGCCCGGCGACGAGCGGGCCATGCGGACCTGCAACGGTCCGGCCTGCAACTCCGCAAACGTCACCTGAATACGGGCTTCGTGGTGAATGGCATTCGGGAAAGCCACAGTGTAGGCCACAGGGGCCTGCGCAGCCACTGGTTCGGCAAAAGCCAGTGGTAGCGCCAGCAATAGAAGGGTAGCGGTTTTGCGAATCATCAGAGCAGGGAAAGAGAAAGCCAAGGACGCGCTAAAGGTAGCCTACGTTGCCGATTCCCGTAATACTAATAGTTAGTCTGTCATTCGGAATATGCAGTAGTGTGCCGTCATTGCTGCGCACAAGGTTGGGCTATTCCCAGCTCAACTCTTCTTCCACACCGCGGCCTCTACCATGCCCCCGAAAAACTGCTTCTGCTGTTCTTCCCGAAGTTCTAGCCGCGTCAGCTCGGCCCTGATAGGTGGCAGGGTGTGGCCGCTGATGCCAGTAGTAAGGCGGAAAAATCCGTACATGGCAGTCAGTAGGCCGCGTTGCCACCACGTTTGTGGCGGCGCGAAGTCAGCCAGCAGCCACGGCGCGGCCGGTTTCCGGACGGCATTCAATCGGGTAACCAGTTGGCGTAGCCGCGTTGGAGGAAATAAGTCGAGAAAAAAAAAGGTGATGATACCGTCGAAGCTGTCTTGAGCACTCAAATCCGCTTCTGTTCCCAAGCGGAATTTCACCTGCGCTACAGCCATTGGGTGCTGTCGCAGCAGTAAACGGTGGGTCTTGCTTATCATTACCGAAGAAGCTTCCAGGTACAATACCGAGGCCTGAGGCCGCAGGCGCAGCACTTCCCCCAGTACCCAACCCGTGCCCCCCCCGATAATCAGCAGGTGAGGCGCGCCGGTCGGTAACCCTCCGGTCAAGGCATGCGCCTGGGCCCGCAGCAAGGCGCGGCCATATACCAGCCGGCTTAGCGGATCGTAGAAGGCAGCTACCCGGTCGAAGCCAGAATCGGAAGCGAAATGCAGCATAGCAGGAACTTGTGCCGTACTACGTAGCTGGCACCCGGCTAGCTGGTTGATACCAGCAACTTTTCAATTGATTAGGTTGGGTCTGTCAACCATACAACTTTAGCTGGCGGCACAAGCCACTGCCTATGTACCACTTATGACCAACACATTGCGCCGGCTGCTGGCCACTCTTACCCTGTTTTTCACCGAGTTTGCCATCACGCTGGTGTTAGGCATCGTGGGCGTGGTAGGTTTTCTGGCATTGGGCCGGGAGGTGTTTGACCAGGACGCGGCCACCTTTGATGCCGCTGCTTTTCGCTGGACGCGGCAACTGCTGGGGCCGCGCCAAGAGTGGGTGGAGGTGGTAACGTTTTTCGCGTCCCGCAACTTTATTACGGTGGTAGGCTGCCTGCTCATCGACTGGTTTTTGCTGGTGCGCCGACACCGCTGGAACTCGTTGCTGGTGCCGGTGGTAGCCTTGGGCAGCATCACGCTCAACTTGGCTCTCAAGCAGTTCTACCATCGGCCCCGGCCATTGCTGCCCCTGGTATCAGCATCGGGGCTGAGCTTTCCGAGCGGCCACGCCATGATTTCCGCGTCCTTCTACGGCCTGCTGATTTACCTTACGTACACCTACGTACGGCGGCCCATCTGGCGCTGGCTGTTTATCGGCGCGCTGGTGCTGCTCATCGCCCTCATCGGCCTCACTCGCGTCTACCTGCGCGTGCACTATGCCACCGACGTGCTGGCAGGCTTCACGGCGGGGCTAGTATGGCTGCTGGTCGCTATTCCGGTGCTGAAACAAGTGGAAAAACGATTAAAAAAGCCACTTGAAAAAGAACTGCAATTCCCTGAAAAACAGCCTCAATAGCATATAAATAAAGATTTTAACAAGAGAATTTGCAGGATTTTTTGCAAAAATGCTTGCCTTAGCCTAAAAAATGCGCTTATCTTTGCAGCACCAACCGACACTCCAAAGGGAGTATATGGTTGGTAAACAGTCTGCGCTTGTGGCGAAATTGGTAGACGCGCTGTCTTCAGGCGGCAGTTCCGCAAGGTGTGGGAGTTCGAGTCTCCCCGAGCGCACTTGAAAGCCGGTCCAGCAATGGACCGGCTTTCTTCGTTTATCACGGATGGGCACGGGCTAAAGCGGATTGCACGAATTTTGTGGACGGTGCTACTGCTGCGCAGGTCGGCTAAGGTATTATTGATAGTATAGGCACCGAACTTATTAGTACGTTATAGTGCATATGCCCGGAAGAAGCTCTTGTAATTCCTTCAAGGATGAGCCTACCTGCGTAGCAGCGGCGCCGTCCACAAAATCCGTGCAATCCGCTTTAATCCGTGCCCATCCGTGATAAGGTCAGTTACCACTCGTTTGCTTGCGCTTTTTAGCTTCCTGACGCTGGAAGTTCTGGTGGTGGGTGCGGTATTCGTGGCGTCCTTGCTGCTGTTTTTCTACCTCACGCGGGTGGTGTTCGTGGCACACTCCGCCCAGTTCGACGATTGGGGCTTCCAGCAGATGGATGCGTTGCGGGCTGCGTGGCCTGGGCTAACTGCGGTGGTAGGGGTGGTCACCTTTTTCGCTTCTCTGCCCTTTCTGGTAGTAGCCGGTACTCTGGGACCCGCATGGCTGCGCTGGCGAGGACGCAAGCGAGAAGCGTTGGAAGTGTTTCTGGCGGTGGCGGGTGCCTCGCTGTTCAACCAGCTGCTCAAGGCGCATTACCACCGGCTACGCCCTTCTTCGGCGCTGGTGGCGCAGGCTGGTCTAAGCTTCCCGAGTGGGCATTCTATGATTGGGATGGCGCTCTACGGTTGCATGGCGTGGCTGCTGTGGCGGCATGGGCGGCACCCAGCCTGGGCTGTATTGCTGCTGGTTTGGGCGGTGGCTATCGGCCTCACTCGCACCTACCTACACGTTCATTATCCTACCGATGTAGTTGCCGGTTTCGCCGCCGGTCTGCTCTGGCTGATTCTGCTGCGTACTGCCCTGCGCCTATGGTGGCGGGAGGAAAAACAGTTAGGAATGAAGAATTAAAAATTCAGCCGTGCAACGACTTCCAGAAAGAGCACTGCACGGCTGAATTTATACTTCTCAATTTTTAATTGATTTTTACCTTCACCCGGAGGGCCAACAGGCCTTTTACGCCTTGTAGCTCTTCCAACTCCAGCTCTTCGATTTCAGGTTCGAGCAGGCCCCGGTCCTGGAGGTAGTCGAGGTACTCCAGGTACTCGTCGGCTTCGCGCTGCTGGGCATACACCAGGGCAATGTGACCGGGTTGCGTGAGCCGCTCACCAGTGCCCTGCACGGTGGCCTTGTCGATGCGCTTCTTGATAATTTCGTAGCGGATATTGTAAGCGCCATCTACATCAAACTGGCGCTCATCCTGCCGGAACCGAATGCTGAGCGACTGGCTGTGAATGAGGATAAGCTGCGTGGTATCGAGCGGGACGGGCAACTGTGGCTTGAGGGCAGCGGTCCGGCGTGTTATTTCTATCATTACCAGCAATTGCCACAACCGCAGGTTTTTCAGGAAAACCATGTCGAACGGCTTGTTTTCCACCAACGAGGCGCCCACATAGATGTTGTATTCCACACCATCGGTTTTGAACCGCTGAAAGTAGTGTGGGAACATCAGCTGTGCTTTTTCCTCTTCGTCGTCGAGATAGTCGCTCACCACATCGTTGAGCATGGTGGTGCTTTGCTCGAAGGCCTTACGGCGCTTGTACACGATGCCCAGCTCCGTGTCGATATTCGACCAGTACTGGCTGATGATGGGCCGCAGATCCGGCGTATTATGCCCCAGATACTCGAACAGTGGCTCCACCTCGGTCCGCAACGACTCAAAGATGCTTACCTCATCGCCCGACACGATGCCCTGGCGCAGGCGGCGCAGGTTTTTGTTGACGTAGAACTTCAGCTCGTCGAGGATGGGTAAGGCCTGAAACTCGGCGGCTTTCTTTAATACCTTGTTAGCCAGCGACAAATGCTCGATAAGGTCGCCCTGAATAGCCTCGTTGCGGGCCGTGCTGCTGCCCCGAATGTCAGAGGAGCCGTGCAGCGGAAACACATCGTGGAATACAATGTCTTCCATTTCGGCGCTGCGGTTGCCATCTTCCACTTTTTGCAGCAAATTCTGGGCGGCATTGGTGAAGCGCCACTCCATGGTAGGGTGAATGGCCGTAAACTTCTCCTTGATAATGGCCTGCACGCGGGTGTGAATCTCCTCGGCGTTGCGCTTCACAGCTACCGCAAACAGCGGCACAAACTGAGCTACAGTTTCCACGTCAAACTCGTCCAGGTCGCCGATGTTGGGCGAGCCTAGCTCCAGCAGACCCACCGTGTCGTCGCCGTAGGGGAGTAGCGCCAAAATGGCCGAGCGGATACCCAGGCTAAGAATCTGCTGGCGCAAATCTTCGGGAATGTCGGCCGTTTCCACATTTTCGAGCACCAGCGGCTGGCGGTTCTGCCATAGCTGGCTATATATCTGGCGGAAACCGGAGCCAGCGTCCTGGCTGTGCAGTTGCTTGGTGAGAAAGCTGTGGTTGATTTTACGGCCGAAGTCCACAAAAGCCTGCTTCTTCTCGTCGTAGGCGGCAATACCGAGCTGCAAAAACGGCCGCCCGAATAGCACCCGTAGCTTTTCCTGAATCTGTTCGAGCCGGTCGGAGGCTTGCAGTACGTCGCGCTCCAGCAGGTCATACTTCAACTCCGATAGAATTTCCTGATCGGTGACATCGACTAAGTGCAGAATATTGAAGCCTTCCAGCTCGAATTGCTCGGGCGGCAGCAGCTCCTGCCACAGATTGAGGCGGTGCGGGTTGCGGGTAAGCAGCTCAATCTGGTCGGAGGTCAGCTCGGGTCGGGGGCCGCCCACCACTCGCACATCTAGAAAGGTAGAGTTGAAATCGATGCCGTAGTGCCGGTACAGGCCAATGCTGTAGTCGGGCACGGTGAAGGTAATGGCACCGCCGTGGGGCATCTGCACCCCATACACCTTGTCCAGAATCAGCTGGTAAGCCATTCGGGTGGTGTAGATTTCCAGCGTTTTAGTATCAATGTTGAGCGGCTGCTTGATGGTTTTGGCGCTGGTCAGCAGCACGTCCGAAAAGCGCGGCGTGTGGTAGAAGCTGTAGCGCTGAAAGGGCGCAATAGCCCCGCTGATGTCGCAGTCGAAAGAAGCCGGCGGAAACATAGCCAGCATCAGCGTTTCCACCAAGTCGCAGTTGCATTCCAGCACCGACATATCCGTAATCGGACCGTGAATCCAGGGCTGTTCGGCTACTTTCTCCCCGATGCTGCGGGCCAGCATGGCCAAGCCGGGGTTGGAATCGTCTTCGCGGCCTCGCCAGTACGCAATAATCGGCTCAAAGCTGAGCGTCGATTTGAAAGGAAACGCCGACAGTGTGGTGCGGGTGGTAGGTTCTGGTAGCATAGCAAAGACAACAACACCGAAGGTAGCCAAATCATTGCTACTCACCTGCGGGAGTTGTATTCTATACGTAGCCTGCGCCTGCGCGGACGTGCTGCTGTGCTAGGGTCGGCGGCTAAGCAGTACCGTATCGGGGAGGTTTTCGCGGTTAGCCAGGTCGAAGCGCTGCCCATCAAGCGTAAGCTCCTTCTGCGTGTTCTGGTAGCAAGAACAACAGCCGTCGCCTTCAAATCCACCATCTACGAGCACATCTTTGAGCAGAAAGCTATCAGTTGGCACCCGGCGCTTCCCCAGGTATATTTTGTAAGTGTACGCATCGAGCTTGCGGGTGCCGCTCTGCGTGAAAGGCGCCGCGTTGTTGATGATAAAGGTTTGCACCAGTCGGCGGCGTCCGTCGGTCAGCAGCACAGTATCGGCGCGGGGGCGCTGGGCGGTATCAAGCGATACGCGCCGGATATATACCGAGTCGAGCTCGGTAGCTAAAAAGCCCCGCCGTACCCCTTGGATGACTGTCGTATCGAGGTTGAAGCGGAAAAACAAGGCGTCGTCCAGATTGTCCCGGCAGTCGCAGGCCATTGAGCCGCAACAGCCCGCCAGCGCGGTGGAAACAACGAAAAGCAGAAGCCAGGTAAGCGGGTTGCGAAGCATAGGGCGCAAAGATAGAGTGGATTCGGACAGACCCACCTAAACGAGAAAGCCAGCCTTACTGGTAAAGCTGGCTTTCTAACGACTGAATGGTGGTGGTTATTCTTTCACGAACCGCTTGGTTTCCGAGCCGGCGCGGGTGGTGATTTTGTAGTAATATGTGCCGGAGGCTAGGTCGCTGAGATTGACAGGCAGCGTGTGTGCACCTTTTTCCTGCTTGGGCTCCTGAGCAATGGTGCGGATGATGTTGCCGCGGCCGTCGAGCAGCTCCACTGTGACGGGGCCAGCCTTCGTAACGGAGTATTCCAGCTGGCTGCTGGCCGTTGCGGGAACGGGGTAGAGGTTGGTGGCACCCAGGGCGCGCTCAGCTGGCGCAGCAGCATCAGGATCCATCAGCAGGAACTGAGCCGGTCGGAAATACCTGCCAATACCAGCATGGTGTTGCATCCGGCCCTGAAAACGACCGTCCTTTTCCGTTTGCTCCGAAGTAGCGTTTTTGGCGCTAATTGCCTGCATATCGGTGGTCCACTTTTCCTTCTGCAGCTGTACTTCCTGGGCGAGCTGTGCGATGTTGCTTTCGTATTTTTGCGCTAACTGAGCCACGTTGAGCATGATGGCGCGGGTTTCGGTGTGCAACTGCCGCGCCTGCTGGCGCTGCTCCTCCGTGAGGGCAGGGCGGGCGGCAGTTGATTCAGTGGTTTTGGGCGCAGCATTCTGGCTGGCGCGGAAGCTTTGCCGCAGCGCCTGGCTGCGTTGACGCAGTTCCTTGAGCTGCGCGCGGTACGTGGCGAGCTGGGCTTTGTCGGCGGCGGCGAGCTGGGTTTCCAGCTTCTGCCGCTGCTGCCGCACCACGGGCAACACATGCTGCTGGACATACGCTTTCATCTCCGGCTGGGCAGCGTGCCCTGCGCCTTGGTGGTGGGTGGGCTGGGCCATAGAGGACACCGTAGTTGCCAAGAGCACGAGCAGTACGGCCAGCGGTTTGGTTAAGACTGATTTCATAAGGCTGAAAAATGAAGTTGCGGTTTTCAGTGGCATAGATGCAGGCAACTGGAAAGGGTTTAATACCCAGCCAGAAAAAACGTGCCATAAGCAGCCGGCAGTGGCTTATGCAGCCTCAAATGAGCTGGCCGCGTTGCCGTATCTTGCACAGTCATGAACGATCCGGAAATCCGCGCCCTGCTTTATCCGTTGCTCACGGGTGGCGTGTACGTTGACGAGCTGCCCACCGGCAGCACCCGCGTCGATGTGGTACACATCACCGAGCAGTTTATGCACGGGTATGAGATGAAAGGCGACGGCGACACGCTACAACGCGTGACCCGGCAACTGGGCTGCTACGCCGCCGCGTACGATTTCGTGACTTTTATCGTGACCGAAAAGCACCTGCCCAAGCTGTTGCCGTTGCTGCCGGAATGGGTGGGCGTGCTGGTGGCCTCGCCGACCGGACTGCAACCCCACCGGCCAGCCCTCTACAACGCCACCGTTGAGCGGTCGGCCGTAGCTGATTTGCTGTTGCTGGAAGAAGTGCGGCAGTTTCTGCTGGCCCGGGGCCTGACGGGCATCAGCTTCCTGCGCCGCCGCGAAGTGCTGAATCTGCTGCGTACCACCCATGCTATTCCGCTTTCGGCAGTGGCGCAGTATGTGCGGGAGCGTCTTACCGCCCGGCTGCCCCAACGCCTGGAAATGCGGGCGGAGCGCAAAGCCGAGCGGGAGCGTTTCGGCAAGCGCCCCCGGCACCGCAAACCGAAAAAGAAGGCGAAGAAGACCAGCCGGAAAGGACGCGCCGCGGCTTAGGCTACAACGCCAGTACCAGCTGCTGGCCCGGTGTCTCAGCATCGGTTTTCAGCGTAGAAATGGATATGCCCAGCAGCCGCACGCCCAGCGGCAGCGGCAGCAGTGGCACCAGCAACTCGTGGCTGACCTGGGTGAGCAGCCCCAGCGTGCGGATAGGAGCCGGAAAGGTGCGGCTGCGCGTAATCTGCCGGAAGTCGGCATACTTCACTTTCAGCGTTACGGTGCGGCCAATGGCGCCGGTTCGCTCCACGGCGGCCCATATGGCGGCCAGCACTGGCTCTAAGCCCGCCAGAAGCTCTGCGTGGGTGGTCAAATCATGCTCGAAGGTGGTTTCCGAGCCGATAGATTTGCGTATCCGGTCGGCTACTACGGGGCGGTGGTCCTGAGCGCGGGCAATGTGGTAATAGTGCGAGCCTGCCTTGCCGAAGTGCTGCCGCAGAAACGCCTCCGTTTGCTGCCGCAAATCCAGGCCGGTAAAGATGCCCAGTTGATTGAGCCGCGCCACCGTGGCCGGCCCGATGCCGTGAAACTGCCCCACGGCCAGCGTTTCCACGAAAGCCAGTCCTTCGTGCGGCTTAATCACAAACTGCCCGTTGGGCTTGCGGTAGTCGGAGGCCAGCTTCGCCAGAAACTTATTATAGGAAATACCCGCTGAAGCCGTCAGTTGGGTTTCGGCAAGGATGCGGCCTCTAATTTCCTGGGCTAGTTGTGTGGCTGATGCTACCTGCTTCAGATTGTGGGTTACATCGAGGTAGGCTTCATCGAGCGACAAAGGCTCAATCAGCGGCGTATATTCCGCAAAAATGCCCCGAATCTGGCGCGACACTTCCTTGTACACCTCGAAGCGCGGCTTTACAAACACTAGGTCGGGGCACTTGCGCAGCGCCACCGACGAGGCCATGGCCGAGCGCACCCCAAACTGCCGGGCCTCGTAACTGGCCGCGGCCACCACGCCCCGCTGCCGCGAGCCGCCCACGGCCACCGGCCGGCCCCGCAAAGCCGGCTGGTCGCGCTGTTCCACCGAGGCATAGAAAGCATCCATGTCCAAGTGAATAATTTTGCGCTGTACCTCCACCGTGTTGATTGTTGAGCGTTGATTGCTAAAGGCTGAGTTGCTGGTAGGTTATCAAAGGCCTAACAAAAAATCACTTTTCAACAATCAGCAGTCACCAACAAGCAAACCCATACGCTTAGTGCGTGTGCTGCGCTAGGCTGCTGTCGGCTTCGGCCAGGTCATCAACCGGGTCGAGGGCCACGTAGTTATCCACGAACTCACCTTCCCAGCGCGCTACTACAGCCGTGGCCAGGCAGTTGCCGATGACGTTGACCGCCGTACGGGCCATGTCCATCAGCGCATCAATACCCAGGATGATGAATACCGGCCAGGCGGGCAGGTTGAACGAAGCCACTGTGGCCAGCAGGATAACCAACGAAGCGCGCGGCACACCCGCTACGCCCTTGGAAGTGAGCATCAGCGTAAACACCATCACCAGCTGCTGCCCAAAGGAGAGGTCGATGCCGGCAGCCTGGGCCACAAATACTGCCGCCAACGACAGGTAGAGCGTGGTACCATCGAGGTTGAACGAATAGCCGGTTGGCATCACGAAAGCTACGATGCGGCGCGGCACACCAATACCTTCCATGGCCTCCATAGCCCGCGGCAGCGCCGCCTCCGACGAGGTGGTAGCAAAGGCAATACTCACCGGCTCGGCAATAGCTTGCACGAAGCGCTTCACCGGAATGCGGGCCAGCAGCGCCACCGGCAGCAGCACCAGCAGGAGGAAGGCAAACAGTGCCCCGTAGAGCGTAAGTAGCAGGTAGAAGGCGTTTTTGAGCGGCTCAAAACCCATTTTGCCCACCGTGTAAGCCAAAGCACCACCCACCCCAATCGGTGCAAAAAACATGACCACGTTGGTGAATCTGAACATCACCTCCGACAAACTTTCAATGATTTCCAGCATGGGCTTGCGTCGGTTCTGGTGCACCATGGCCAGCCCAATAGCGAAAATGATGGCAAATACTACTACCTGCAATACCTGCCCTTCGGCCACCGATTTGGCAATGTTTTCGGGGAAGATGTGCAGGATGATGTCGGCAGTGGTTTGCTTAACGGCTTGTAGCTGATTGGCTTCCACCTCCACGCCGGCCTGGCTGATACCAACGCCTGCCTTAGTCAGGTTGATGGCGGCCAGTCCGATAAAGAGGGCAAACGTGGTGATGACCTCGAAGTACACCAGCGCCTTAAGGCCCATCTTGCCCACCTGCTTCAAATCAGCGTGGCCGGCAATGCCCACTACCAGCGTAGCAAAAACCAGCGGAGCAATAATCGTTTTCACTAGCCGCAGGAAGATGTCGCTGAGTACTTTCAGGCTCACGGCAAATTCCGGGAAGTCGTTGCCAATTTCCGCGCCTACAAACATGCTCACTACAATCCAGAAGGTGAGGGAGCGGCGTTGTACGCCGTAGGCGACGAAGGCCGCCAGAAACAGCCAGCGGGCGGCCCGTGCCAACACCGGGTCGAGAGCAACCACCTGATAAGCAGTGAGAACGGTCAGCAGAATAGCCACCAGGGCCAGCACCAGAACAACGGGAACGAGTCGCGAAAACTTCATACGCGGCAGCAAAAGGAAAGAGGGTGTAGATAGCAAAGATAGGTTTTTGGGTTTCGCCAGCGACTACTAGGCCTGCCAACTCAACCGGCAAGTTGAAAACCGGCCGTATTCAGCGCAAAAAGAGTTGCATAATCCCACTATTTGCGCGTTTACTGCGTGTATTCTGCGGTGCTGAGCGGCCGCCGGCTATTTTCGCCCTTTCTATGCTGTTACGATGCTGATCTGGACCCTCACGCCCCATGTGCTGCCGTTGCGTTTCACCTGGAAAATTTCCCGCAACGCTTCCACTACTAAAACCAATTTGGTGCTCCGGGTGCAGGATGCCAATGGCGGCCCGGTGGGCAGGGGCGAGGCGGCCCCCAATATCCGTTACGGCGAAACCCCCGACGGTTTGCAGGCGGAGTTTGCGGCCTTGCAGGCAGCGGGCCTGAGTGAGGTGCAGACCGAGACGGAGCTACACGAGTTGCTGGCCGCCCACCCGCCCGCCCACGCGCTGCGCTTCGCCCTTGAGGCGGCATTTGTGGAGTGGGCAGCGGCGCGGGCCGGTCAGCCGGTGTGGCAGTGGCTGGGTGCTCCCGAGCCGGCCGCTGCCGTACCAACGGCCTTTACGCTGCCCATTATGGAGCCCGGCGCAGTGGCTGACTTTGTGCAGGAGCACGGCATGGCAAGGTTTCAAACGCTGAAAGTGAAGGTGAATCAAGAAAGCGGCTACGACCTGCTGCGTGAGCTGACCCGTGCGCTACCCGGCCGGCCCCTGCTCATTGATGGCAACGAGGCCTGGCAGGATGCCGATGCCCTGCTGCAATTTGTAGAGCGGGTAGTGCCGCTGCCCGGCCTGCGTGTGCGCCTGCTCGAACAGCCCCTGCCCGCCACCCATGTCCCCGATTACCGCTACCTGCGCAGCCGCTCGCCGTGGCCGGTTTTTGCCGATGAGTCCGTAACCGATTCGGCTGACTTCGAAGATATAGCCCGCCAGTTTCACGGTGTGAATATGAAGCTGATGAAAGCCGGCGGTTACCGCAGTGGCCTGCGGATTCTGCGCGAAACCCAGGCGCACGGTCTCCAAACTATGCTGGGCTGCATGGTGGAAACTTCCCTTGGCATTTGGGGCGCGCTTCAGGTCAGCGGTTTGGCCGAAGTCTGCGACCTGGACGGCATCCTCATTATCCGCGACGAGCCGTTTGGCTTGGTGCACGAAGAAGCGGGCCGACTACACCGGCACGACAACTGACTTACCGGCCTATCTGCGCATCGAGGCGCTGGAGCTGCTGGTTGAGCTTGTCGAGGGCAGCCTGGTTGGCGGGGTTGGGCGTCATGAGGCTGATTTTCTCGTTCAACAGCTGAATCTTGCGCGTGAGCAGTGT
>Ga0210040_10006743_pt1 | contig 14175 bp, 12 predicted proteins | sample CryGeyCG12114_NA_FD_185462 | JGI IMG/M metagenome (GOLD analysis project Ga0210040, IMG submission 185462) | Groundwater microbial communities from aquifer - Crystal Geyser CG19_WC_8/21/14_NA (SPAdes) (version 2) | ecosystem: Environmental > Aquatic > Deep subsurface > Groundwater | place: USA... | reverse complement strand
AAAAAAAAACTTTTTTACACCAAAGAAAATTCATCAGCCAAATTAAACGGTTGTTAGTTTATTATCGTCTGACAAAAAATGCACAAGTTTAGTTAGTAACCCTGATGATTTTGCCCCAGCCTACATAACTACATAAAGAGTGTATAGTTTTACTTTATGCATTTTTCAGCATTATTATGACTAGGTGTAGTTAGTTAGCATACAATCAACCTTGTCTTAAACTAATTAAAAATGTTCTATCTCTCTACAGGTATGAGAATTCTGGTGATGCTTCTACTAGACACTTTGCCTATGTTGGGCAATGTCCTTCTCCTCTGTTTTTTTGTCTTTTTTATTTTTGGTATCATCGGCGTTCAACTTTGGGCTGGCACTTTACGTCAACGCTGTTTCTTCCCTGCCACTTTTTACGGCTTGAATATAACCTCAGACGAGTATGTTCAAATATACTGAATTCATTTATAAGTGATACAACGACTAGTTTAATTACTATTATTAGTTCTGTCATGTCATCATTATTCTATATTATTATTATTCTCAACACACTTACTCTCTCACCACTATTCACTATCCATATACTATTCACAATTTTCACTCTCTTTTTCTTTATATTATTCATTCTGCTTCACTACACTGTACAGTTTACAATTTCTCGTCAATTTTACTTGTTTTTTATACCATTTGCATCGCAGACTATGACTAGATATTTAGTTAGTTAGTTCATTAGTAAGTACTTAACCATGGATGATGATTATACAATTACTAGAACTATTTATTTATTTGGCTACATGCAATTTTCTTTTCTCACGGTTCACTTTTATGCTTCCTTTTCCATACCACTTTGGGGTCTAAGATTACGGCGATTCTACTCACCACGGGTCCCCATCAAGCAGTAAGGATCTAAAAATCTTCATGTTTTTACTCTTCGTTCGTTTTTCCGTTTTCCTTTACATTATCACGTGAACCCCCCACTGATTTTTATGTGAAACTCTCCACTTGAGAGGCTGTCATTTAACACCCTTTATATAGTCACTGTTTTTATCAAGTGTTCAGTGTTTCATCATTTTAATAATCATATAGACTACGTCCGTTCGGTTTGTGCGAATAAAATTCAGTACTAGAGACATATTACCATGTGCTTTTTTCTCGCTTGTTTGCATGCACATTAGCCTACCGGACTTAATATAGCAACTAGTTATGAACGCAATTAACTGAAAAACCCCAAATACAAAAAAAAGTAAATATTATGAACCTTGGCTGGCTTACCTTGCTTTATGCGTTTTTTAAAGTCTTGTTTAGGTTTGGTAGTTAGTTCAGTTGTAGTTATAACTAACAAGTATATAGGGTTTGGCTTTTTTCTCAAATACTTAGTAGTGATAGCTAAGATTTTTTGCTTCACGTAACCAGATTAATTGTGTACCAATTATGTTGCTTTTTCAGTCCGTATCTAAAATATATTTGATGATCAATTCACCCCTTTGATTTATATAGGCTCTCATCCACATCTTACCGATCCCATGATACGGAGAGAGATTATATTTGCTCGTTACCCAAGGATCATGGTAAGTGGATTCACTATTTTTTTTCTTCACAGCACTCTGTATAATTTTTAGGCTTGAAATATTCAATTCACCATCGTAAATATGGTTCGATTTGAATTCATGAATTAAATGGACTGGATATTTCGCTCTAAAGAGTTGTACAGTATGCTCTCACTGAATTTGCAGTCACATCGTGTAAATTTTTGGCTGGATGGTATGATTTCAGAAGCAAAAAAGGCTTCAAACAGTTTTCTTAATAATTCCTTACAAAAAAGAGTATTATTGGGTTTACATCTATTCATTCATAAATTATAAGTTTCTGGGATCAGTTTTCATCCTCCAGAGACCCAATATCGCATTAGGAACATCACATTAATGCTAAACCTTGACCTATATTACAGAAACGCAGAATAAGTTGCTTTTAGTTAGTATGGCTTCCATATCTTTTATGTTAACCTTTTAAATTAGTTTATGAAATGTTTTAGTATGTATAATGAACGCATATATAATTTATTGATAATCAGACGCGCTAGTATCTTGGGAATGAATTTAAAAGTTTCTTTTATTCCGAAGACAATATCTGATGACTTGACTATAGCTAACTTTTGTATCCTTCCTTGGGAAATGGAGCGAAAGTAAAAGTATGCATGAAGATACGTACAGATAATAATGGGTTGTTCATGTTTGACGACATTAGTATCATGACAAGAGGTTATACAAATAGGGCATCAATTTCAATAATAAAGTTGCAAGCGCGAGTGGAAATTGAATTAACTAGAGCAATGGATACGACTTCATAAAAAACACGGCATCAATTTTCTACACGAATGAATTATTCCTGAGGAACACAATTATTAACTTGCCGTAAGAACGTTTGAAACAACTGCATTAATTCAAATGTGGATAAATGGGGGAAGTGAATAAAAATGGTTTTCATGTTTGCCTCAATGGTATAGTTATACATGGAAAATCTTAAAAAGCCACATGAAATATTTATGACTGCCTTTTTAGGTTTCCATAAGTATCTTGCCGTGCTAAAAGTCTTAAAAGCATTCTTACCTATATCACATGACTTGGGGAATCAATTTTACTGATTCTTTGAGTTACTTATACACGTATGCAGTATAAATAGGAGCTGTGCACTAACTTTTTTGAACAAGACAAATTTGATGTCAACTTTTTTGGCTTATAAAAGTTTAGTACGTTCCTACTCATACTCAATCAAAATGACACCTTTTAAAAGGTATATTTAACACAGTGGCGACTGTATAGCATGTAGGAGCCAACAACACTTATTTATCATAAGTAAAACTTTGTTTACGACTTGCGGCAATACATGCGTGCATTGAGCGCATATTGATAATCACGAAATCATATGAAATGCATTGCTTGTGCGTAAAAACCCGTGTGTACGAGCTCTCGAACTAACTTTCTCATGAATGAGACGTTTGCTTGTTCTTTCAACGGAAACTGTTGGCATAAGCTTCTTTCCAGAAACACTAAGGAGCAAGCATAAAACTAGAAACCTTTTCCTTTTCATCTTTTGCTTTTGCTACTATGGGCTTTGAGAAAAGCTCGTTAGGTATTCTTAAAACTTAAACTCCATCTAAAACACACCTGCATCCTTTTCATGCATAGCAAGAAAGAAAGCTACGGTTTTCTATATTCTTAAAATGAAATTTCATAACAAATTGCGCATCTGATTGTATATAACACAATACTTACTTACAACAATACACTTCAAAAGAAATGAAAAAATATAGATTTTCCTTTTTATTGATAAAATATAATAGCAAATTAGCGTAGCTAAAACATTAGAATGCTATAAAACTCAATTTCGTTGTAAAACACTCGTTGCTGCAATGTGTTTTCCTGAACATTTAATACTACTAGTGTTTGCCACCAAGAAAGTAAGTGCATGTATGCATACATATAATTCTCCCACTGTACACATAAAGTTTAAGAAATCAATATAACGGGAATCAGACACGTGCAGCTAATTTCCTGAGGAGAAAGTTTGTCAACTCGTTTCTGCCATGCTCTTAACTGGCACAAAAGGAGAAGAAACTATATAGGGCAGTAATAATAAGACTGGATCAGGTAATAAATGGCTGGAGATTGTAATTTAGTTATTCGTCCGAATGTACTTACTAACCATAGGAAACATTCCACTTGAATCCCTGCTGTCTTATTCACTTTCCAAACCCATTGATTAATGTTTTGCCTGTGATTCTTGCCACACGTTGCATACACGATGTATTTTTCATGGGACTGTTTTTATGAGTGTTACGTATTTTAATATTTACATTCATATACACTGCATGGTTAGGGTAGGCACGATAGCTATGTCATTGAAGTTGAACCTGTTATTTGTAAGGAAACAAGCATAATTGTTAAGCACAAGGGAAAGCTAACTGGTAAATTTTTAATATAGCATGCAAACTTGCTTGTTTTGTTATTTGAAAACTTGTTTTTTGAAATAAACGCAATATTTAACATTGCAAAAGTAAGTCAATGTGCTTGAAAACATGTGAATTGTATATATCTGAATCTCGATTGTGTTATTGTATAAAACAATTTGAACTTAAAGCGAATGTGACTGCAAAATTCATAATACTTACTCTCATATTACACTAGAATATCTGATATTCTATTTACCTATGTAAATAATTCGTTTTTTTCAATTTCTTACAGGAATGCATTTATGTGGTAAGCAATTCCATACTTTATTGCAATATTTACAAGTGCAGGAGTATTCCAGTTTTTCAGTGATTTTTTCAATGCAAGCAGATAGGAAAAAGTTACTGGAAATACGGGAATACCTTTTAAAACCCGGCGCTTGTGAATTCTGTGTATTGTGTAAAGGAACTAATTCTCCATACTTTTGACTTGACCTTGATAATTTTTCTATCAGACAATCTGCCTCCAACCAAATCAAAAGACGGGCTCTTTGATTGCCAATTGGATCCACTTCCACATCACCCTAATGTTGGCAATGCTACGCACTGCTATAATTGGAGCAAATACTACACGCATTGTCAACCTGGTGATAAAAATCCATTTCAAGGGGCAATTTCATTTGACAACATCGGTTTGGCATGGGTGGCCATTTTCCTAGTCATTAGTTTGGAGGGATGGACTGATATCATGTACTATGTGCAAGATGCACATTCATTTTGGGACTGGATCTATTTTGTGCTTCTCATTGTGGTATATATTGCTAACTAACTAACTAACCAACTAAAGTCATTATCCAATGAAAAATAATGAAAAAAATCATTTCAGATTGGATCATTCTTTATGATAAATTTGTGCCTGGTTGTGATCGCCACCCAATTTTCGGAGACGAAGAAACGGGAACTAGAACGTATGCGAATAGAACGAGCCCGTTTTACTTCCACATCCACATTGACTGCTGTTGAAAACGCGTCTTGCTACTCTGAGATTCTTAAGTAAGTTAGTTATCCACCGAAAATTCACTTCTTCTTTCCTAATTTAATCATTCAACTTTTAGTTCGCTAGTTAATACCTTACAGCAGGATAAGTCAACTACACAGATTCTTATTACAAAAGTTATATTATCTCAACCAAAGTTGTCACATGATACAATTTGGTTAATAAACGAATTTCAGCTTCCCAATCTGTATTCCATAAGCACAGTTAGTTAGCTACTAACTAACTAGCTATCTTACCAGAGGATATAACTGTTCTAATAAGTGCATTTTTGAGTAAAATCTAAAAAAAAACTTCAAATCTCACCATAACTCTTTTTTCAAATTCCAGACTGATAGCTCACTGGATCCGAAAAGGGAAAAGACGTGCTCGAAAACTCTTGAAACGTAAAAAATCTACGGAAGAACTAGACGAGAATCAAATCGACCTAAATTTGGTCCGTGGATCTACACGGGATCGAAGTACAAATACAACCCATGGAGGAGATACAACACCATACCATTATCACTCTAGGCCTTCACACAATTCTAATGGAGGAGGTGGTACATCCACTGGACTCACATGTCCTCAACTGTTGGCCCTAAGTGGAGCATTGGGAGCTCTGCCTCAAGTAGCCCTAGGGTTGACTTCTGTCTCAGGAATCCCTGACTGGGGAGAGCTGAGTAGCTCGTTGAAAAAAGCTCAACCAGTCTCCCTGAGTGCTCCGGTCCTCACTCTGACGCCTTGTTCAGCTGGAGACGAAACATGCTCGGTGAATAAGTCGCCAGAGAATACCAATGGGCATGAATGTAATCAGCAAATGCCACAGCATAAGAGTCGATACTCATCCACTTCAGATTTGTTTTCCATTTCGCATCGGGGAAACAATAACAATATGGGACCTGCAAGATTGTTCATTAGGAGGATTGTCGAGTCCAATATTTTTCAACGGGGCATTCTTATCGCAATTTTATTCAACACTTTATCCATGGGTATTGAATATCATGATCAAGTAAGTGTATACAATGTGTGGGAAAATTTTGTCTAAAGTGGTTAGTTAGTTAATTCATTTGACTTTTTTTTTGTTTACAGCCTCAAGAGCTTACAACCATAGTGGAAATGAGTAATTTTATCTTCTCGGCGGTATTTTTTGTGGAAATGCTCATGAAACTGACTGGTTACGGTTTTGTAGGATATATTAGCAATGGGTTTGATGTGTTTGACGGGACAATTGTGATTTTATCAGCAGTAGAGATTTGCCAAGGATATGCTGCCGGGGATTTTAGTAGTAGTGGGGGTGCCCTTTCGGTGCTCAGAACTTTTCGACTTTTGAGGATTTTAAAATTAGTTAGATTTTTACCGAATTTGCGTCGCCAGTTAGTTGTGATGTTGAAAACAATGGACAACGTGGCTGTTTTCTTTTCACTTTTGGTACTTTTCATTTTCATCTTTAGGTGAGTTCTTTTCAATCTTGTGTGTGCCTTCAGATACTAGTAATTGGCTGATTGAAGGAAGTAATGTGCGCATTTTTTCTTATATATTCGAATTATCCAGTGTGAATCAGCCAATTGCTATTCTGGGTATTGGCTTTGCGCTCAAAATGGACGATAGTACAAATTGAATTTTTTTAACAAAGTAGCGCAGACATACATAGTTCATAGCAAACTAGACTAGGAATCATCTATAGTTGAAGGGAATTCTATCTATATGTAAATTTGAGGAACACAAAAGGTTTTGTGTGCACATGAAAACAAATAAAACACTATAGACTTTATTAGTATCATTATTATGAATGGTTTACAAGTAAATTGCCGATGGCTCCTTTTTTTACGGATCATAGATTCAATATAATGAAAAATATATCATGCTCACCTTCACTTGTTTTTGTCGGAAAAATTTCCCTCTTTCTTGTATTTATATGTTGTTCTTTGTTGTGCTATTCTCTACGTGTGAAATATAAAGACACGGGATTGACGGGATATTTCGTAACATGCAATTTATTCTTCTTGTTGTTCCCTTGGAATCTTACATAGTATATACCCCATCTCTCTACATTACGTTCAACAGACTGATGTGATGTGCGCAGTAAAGCTTGTGAAATTATTTTTCTTATTTATTTTTGTATCTGCCGCTGTTTGCACAAATTTTGCTATGAATAATGAATTTAATATTATTAATTATTATTATTATTATATGGTCATGCGCCTCAGTCATTGCCTAACGTAAGCTGCAGCCTAATTTATAAAAAAAACTCATGAGTGACATTGACTATTATAAAACTGGCTATTGTGGCGTTTTTTTCTTTCTTGAACTATTTCTTGACTTGTTAACTTTGTTTTTACATGTATTTTTGGTTTGGCTACCAACTTGACTACTACCTCACGCATTACAGCATATTGGGTATGAATTTGTTTGGGTGCAAGTTCTGCACGAAGTTAAAAGACGAGACGGTTTGTGAGAGGAAAAATTTTGACTCACTCTTATGGGCGCTTGTCACAGTATTTCAGGTTAGCCATTGAAGCCTTTTCTTTCATTTAGACTTTCTTCCTATCCCTCCGTATGTATCTAAGGATTGGCATGTGTGATTCCAGTCTTGATTCAAGGGATTTTTGGAAATAATAATCCTTTGGAAAACCGTGATGCTATAACTGTTTCAAAAGCATTGCCCTGGTATAGACGATGATATTATTATCTTTATTTGTTTCATTTGCTTTCACCTGTTTGCCAACTTAAGAACACCAAGCTTTGTTTGAAAACACCAATACACAGAAAAAAAATGCTTTTGCGACTGTGATCATGACATTGTACACTTTCTGCACAACTCAACACGAATGGAATGCACATTTTTTGTCTTTTGTATCATTACTATTGCATCCATAGCTTATTGCTCAGCTCGAATGCTCATTTTGCAATTTAATCACTTTCATGTCAAAAACACACCAGTTGGATTCAGTATGTAGAGATATCCCTGCCCTGTCTAATAATGGGAGCATACCTGCTTAAAAGATTTTGAAAACAACCGTTTTTTGAGAAAATAAGTAAATATACAAACTTACTAACTAACTATCAATGATACATAACAAAACCTATTTTTGTAGATATGACTGTATTTAATTACATTAGGTTAGTCAGTTAGTTGGTTAGTTAGTTAGTAGTATATTATAATATACCGTTTGCAACCAACGCAGCAATTGACTATTTGAAACAAAAGTTTTTCACATTTTAATTCTATCACAAACACACTGATAATGTCACCTTGATTGAGTTTCAACTATTCAATTATTGCTACAATATTGTACGAATTTTTTTAGAAAACCGAGTCGTCCTCGTCCATTGATTTTTGTGTAGCATTTTTGACACTCCCTCCTATCACGTTTTTACTTTACCATATGTACAGTTTGCTTGGAATGATGATTTTCGGAGGAAAATTTTGCAGCGAGTATTGTTGCTCACATTTGGATTACTCTTCTTACAATTGCTATTGCGATCGGAAAAATTTTAACACTCTTCTATGGGCCACCATCACTGTTTTCCAGGTTTCCAATTTTCTCCAAAAAAATTATCTCTGCAACAACTTATTGTGTCAACAATCCCAGGATTACATTGCAACAACTACTGCTTTCAAACTTATTGCTTAAACTTTCCAAACAAAAACGCTTCATATGAATGGGAATATACAGTAGTATTAACTAACAGCAGTAATATTTTAATGAAAACCCAAATCTAAATATCAATCACTATTTTATGTTTTCTTTCCCTGTCTGTATCTTCCAATTCAATGTATTTATGAATATGTGTCTAACAGAATTGGTCGTATACAATAATTATTGCATGTAATTTAGATTCTTACACAAGAGGACTGGAATGTAGTTCTGTACAATGGTATGGAGAAAACGAGCCCATGGGCTGCACTTTATTTCGTAGCATTGATGACCTTTGGGAACTACGTGCTATTCAACCTTTTAGTTGCCATATTAGTGGAAGGCTTCTCAGCAGAACGAATTGAGCGGGAACAAAAAGAAAAGGAGGCCGAAGAACGCGCCGCCAAAAAAGCTAGAGAGGTTTTGCAACGTGTTATTGCCGAAGGGAAACGCGACTCTGCTGCTTCCAAATTGGCTAGCTCAATTGATTACGAAAAGGCTGGCTCGTCCTCACCGGCATGTTTTGATGACGAGTCCAAAATGCCTGCTCCAATTATTATTACACACACTGCAGCTACTCCAGAGGTTAGAGATTTTGACTCTTAAATTCCATTTCCACGTCTCCTTGTATTTAATGTGTGTATTATTAAGCATGTTGTTAATAATATTGTGTATTTGTGTGCCATCAATGCGGCTTGATGCTCTGTGTAGCTTTACTTCAACAAAATTCAGGTGCATTGTCTCTCGTAGTCTATACTAAATCATATTTCTTGTTCATTGTCTTTGCCATCAAAATTATAGCAACATTCTATCGCTTTGTGCTGTTATTTTTTCCAGAATTTAAGGCCGCTTTATCGTTTTAGTGAGAATAGGATTCAGCTTTAAATACTAAAGTTTGATATTTACATTTAGTTAATGATTCACTCGTATTTGTTTCCTTTGCCTGATCTCTAGATTAATTCAATCAATTTCGATGCATTTTTGATCCGCTTTTTTATTGAGCATAACTACATTGTCATATGGCTCGCTTAGTTTTAGCCCTTTACGTGTATTGCTTACATACTAAGTAACTACAAGTTACAATCAAAACAGTTTATAAAGGTTCTCCTGATTTCATTCAGGGCTCTCCACATCCACCAAGCAATCCGGGATCTACCAGCAACTTATTCCAGAACATGAAATTGGGCTCCAGTCCTCCCTTGACCATAAGTCGTCAAGTTTCTTTCACCTCATTGAACTCCACAAGCTACCACCTGCACCCATCCCACGTTGAAATCCATTTGCCACCACCAGCCTCACCAAACAGTCTCAGTCCTTACAATATGACACCCCCAAATTGTCTCACGCCACAAAGTCTAAGTCCTCTTCCTAGTCCCAAAAGGACTCCATGTCTGAAACGCGCCAAATCCTGGAGGGAGGAGAAAGAACAGCGTAAAAAAGAACGCCGAGCCAGTCTTAGTCCCAATTTGAAAATGAACGAACATTACAGCAATCATAATAATAACAACAATACGACTTTTCATTCAGGGTCAGTTTATAATCAATTCCACAATACATAGTTAGTTTGTATTCGCTAACGCTAACCAAGCATCATATCAACAAAGCTGCATACCAAAGCTCCATGTGGCTCCTTTGTTCCACTATGAAATTTTGCAGCCTAAATTTTCCCCTTTTACTCAATAGATGGTGCGAGTCTCGCTGTAACAGTATTGCAGGCTCTCCACCATCTTCCTTGGCTTTAGGGAGCGTGAAACTGACGACGACCACTTTAAAGGAGAAATACCAGAGCATACGACATTGGATGAGAAAACGATACAACTATGCTTGCTACATATTTCCACCAAATAGCGTGTATGTGGGATGACAAAAAAAATCAATGAGAGTTGCAATCGACACCATGTCTTTGAACGTAGTATTTACTTCCTATTCTCGTGTGTATGTAGGTTTCGAAAAAGATGTCACGCGTATGTGGAACATCCCGCATTTGATAAAGTCATTCTCCTACTCATAGCAATGAATTGTATAACATTAGCAATGGAGCGTCCTTCCATCCCACCGGACTCAAATGAACGATTTTTTCTTTCTGTGTCTAATGACATATTCACTATCCTATTCTTGGGAGAGATGAGTGTAAAGGTAGTAGCCCTAGGGGGATTCTCACAATATTTCAAATCCGGATGGAACGTTATGGACGGAATCTTGGTATTTGTGTCAGTCATTGATCAGATTATCTCTGTATTTATGAACAGGTAAAATATCCGGGCGCTTAGTATGTAAAATACAATGTGGGTTGGTAAAAAACTTGTCTTATCACTGACTGAGTGTATATTTTATTTTTGTTTTTAGCCCCAAGATATTTGGCATTCTTCGTGTTTTCCGTCTTTTAAGATCATTACGACCTCTACGTGTTATCAATCGTGCTCCCGGATTGAAACTTGTGGTACAAACGTTGTTATCATCATTGAGACCTATAGGGAACATTGTGCTCATCTGTTGCACATTTTTCATCATTTTCGGCATTCTCGGGGTTCAACTTTTCAAAGGTAGACAACGTTTGAGCTCAATCATATCATAACATGACTTGTAATGTTGAAATTTCATCTTGAGTTCACGTACTGACAGGGAAATTTTATCACTGCACGGGTCCTAAAGTGAAGAACGTGACAAACCGAACCAATTGTAAAACAGAGGATCCAAACAACGAGTGGATCAACCAGAAATACAATTTTGACGATCTAGGCCAAGCTTTGATGTCACTTTTTGTTTTATCTTCCAAAGACGGTTGGGTCGGAATCATGTATTCGGGACTGGATGCTGTAGATGTGGATATGCAGGTTTGTTACAGAGAAAAAGTGAAAGTTGCATCATCCCACCTCAACTATTTTGATACACGAATTCCACCGCCCCATTTTCAATTATATCCCTATAAGGAATATGACACTCAAAGTGAACAAAAGTTGATGTTCAGTTTACTGAACTCCTAGTTTTGTATAAATCTTTCACTCACACCTGCTTATTTATTCACCCCACAGTCATAGTTAGACTGAAATTGAAAACTTAGTTAGTTAGTTGGCAAACTGTCGGTTGCATAGTCTTGCTAATACACGTGGATTATTCTGATTTTAATGCAGCCGGTGGAAAATTTTAATGAATGGAGACTTCTGTACTTCATTTCGTTCCTTCTGTTGGTGGGATTCTTCGTGCTCAACATGTTTGTCGGTGTTGTGGTGGAAAATTTCCACCGGTGCAGAGAAGAACAAGAAAAAGAAGAAAGGGCACGTCGAGCTGTGAAGCGTGCGTGGAAATTGGAGAAGCGAAGAAGAAGTAAGAGCCATCTGATCAAGCCGGCTGTTTTTTACAAGTCTTGCTTTCATACTGTATATATTGGTCGCATATTTCCAAACAAGTGTGCTGTTTGGTGCTTTGAACTTGAGTTCCATTATGACATAAAAGCTGTAATGTTCAAGCAGCGAATGAAAAATCAACAAGCGTAGCTGTGGAAAAGTCTAAATTTTATTAACATTTGCTTATTTACCCAACAAGATATAGAGTGCATGTTTGAAAGCACTAACTAAGTGGATTGCGAGGTTCGAGTGAAATGTTATTAATTACTTACTAACATAGGGTTGGACATGTTTGTGACATTTCAGAGCTTCGAGAAACACCTTACTGGAGTGATTTTCCACCTTGGCGACTCCGGATTCATCGTATTGTCACTTCAAAGTACTTTGATCTAGCTATTGCTGGCGTCATTGGCTTGAATGTGGTTACAATGGCTATGGAGTTCTATATGATGCCTGATGTAAGTTCATTTATGTGAAAAGTGATACAAATGGGATACGTTTTAAGAACTGTGTGTTTGGTTTTCATATATAGGAAGTTCAATACGTCCTCAAAATGTTCAACTATTTCTTCACCGAAGTATTCATACTGGAGTTGGCCCTGAAACTTGCCGCATTGGGTGTACCCCGCTATATAAAGAGTAAATGGAATATCTTGGATGTGTTCATTGTGATTTTATCAATCGTTGGAATCATTCTGGAAAAAATGGAGGCTGAATTCATACCCATCAATCCAACCATTATGAGAGTTATGAGAGTTTTGCGAATTGCCAGAGGTATTCATAGTATTCTGCTCACGTCGCTAAAGTAGTGTACACTATGTTCAGCTTGTCAAAGATGTTGAATTTATGTACAATGATGCTTTGTTTTCATTGTAGTGCTCAAACTTTTGAAAATGGCTAGCGGAATCCGGGCTTTATTGGATACCGTTGTGCAAGCATTGCCGCAAGTAGGAAATCTTGGTCTACTTTTCTTTCTCCTATTTTTCATATTTTCTGCTTTGGGAGTGGAACTATTTGGGAGAATGGCTTGTGACGATCAGCATCCATGTGAGGGCTTAGGAGAGCACGCAAATTTTGTTAATTTTGGGATGGCATTTCTTACTTTATTCAGAGTGGCCACGGGAGACAATTGGAATGGCATTATGAAGGTATGTAGAATACGTTTTATGTGTAGTAGTGACTGTATGCTCTCTGATAGGGAAAAAAATTGCATCCTTTTGATATTTGTTTTTGCTACTTTTCAGGACACACTCCGCGAAAATTGCGACGCTACACCCGATTGTTTCCGAAATTGTTGTGTGTCGCGGCTGGCACCTTTGTTTTTCGTCGTCTTTGTACTAATGGCTCAATTTGTACTAGTAAACGTTGTTGTGGCTGTCCTAATGAAACATTTAGAAGAGTCACACAAGCAAATGGAAGATGATTTGGATATTGAGGCTGAAATTGAAGCGGAATTTGCAGCACAAGAAGAAATCATGGCAAATTTGGAAGATGCCGTGGAAGAAGAACCCGAAGATTTAACTCAAGTACAGCTTGCAAAGGAAGTGCGAGTATCTAAAGTGGTTTCCTTACCTGACAACTTTTTGTTCACCTATTTTAGTGATGAGAGCAATAAGAATGATTGAGTTTTTTAGGCACGTTTTTCAAATACGGACACACTATACTATTTTTAGGTCGTAGTGGATGAAAAACAAATACATTAAACATGGATTGTTCACTACGTACTAGCGTACGTATCTATTTTCTAGTCACTTTATGTACTTCATTTGTATTCTCGGCCGGCTACCTACCAGTATGGTGCGGCCATTTTGGTGTGGCCGTTATGGTGCGGCCACTATGGTGTGTACAATTCGGTGTGGGGATTCTATGGTGCTGGTTTTTTATGGCGCGCGACAATAGGGGTATTCACGAGCACCGGGGTAACGGGGTATAAGGGTATTAGGGTAACTTTTTGCAATGTATTTAAATGGAGAAAAGTTACCCTTTTACCCTGTTACCGCGTTACCCCGGTGCTCGTGAATACCCCTAATATGGTGCAATGGTGCGAAGAATTTTTTTGCTCTTTGGAATTTTTGGTGGCCCTTATAAGGGCCGTTTTTAAATTGACTGTTTCTAATGCTACAAATTACTATATCTATATAAAATCAATGTTGGAAACTATTCCTGTCACATGGTCAATGATAGGTTCATAGTCAATGATAAAGAGATTTCCCCTTACTGC
>Ga0210040_10006742_pt1 | contig 14177 bp, 17 predicted proteins | sample CryGeyCG12114_NA_FD_185462 | JGI IMG/M metagenome (GOLD analysis project Ga0210040, IMG submission 185462) | Groundwater microbial communities from aquifer - Crystal Geyser CG19_WC_8/21/14_NA (SPAdes) (version 2) | ecosystem: Environmental > Aquatic > Deep subsurface > Groundwater | place: USA... | reverse complement strand
AGTTGAGTTATAAGCTAATAGAGAAAGTGCGAACAAGAATTCACTTTTCGTATTAGGAATCACAATGGCATGACAGAAAGTAGCAGGGCAGGCATGCTGTGATACTAACTACTAACTTTGATTGCGCTCTTATATGATTTTATGCTCATGCACCATTTAATGAAGAATGCAAAATGCAAAATTTGCGTTATGCTCAGGCTACAGTGAATTAACAACCGAGGGTGCAAATCATTTGTATTACATGTTTATATGTACTTCAAAAAACGGAATTCGACATTTAAAAACTATGATTGCCTAAATATCCAATGCAAAGCAAGTGAGTTTGTAGTGGAAAATCAGTCAAACTTTTTTATTCGTTTCATTCAAAATAATAATGACGACACATTAGCTCTGGTAATCCTTTAATGATGAATATAAATTTCATAAAATTAAATAAATATCTACTCCTGTGATTTATAAACTCTCACGCCTTAATTACTATAGTCATACGAGTCATACCATCTAGTGCATATTATATTTGAACTAGATTACTTAATGCAATGTACACTCAGGGCATAGATATTGTTCTTACCAAAGTCAAATAGTTAAGTTATAGTTAGCAAAAAAACATTTTTTAACACACAATTTTTACTTACTGGACTCAATCATCAACAGTACACAAAAATCAAACATAAAAAGTAAAGGGTTCCTAGTGGTTCCTGGTTCCGTCAAGCCGACCTTCTATTTCACTGAATGCAGGAATACGCAGTTTGAAGCTGGCTTGTCCATAACTAACCGTTCCGGCTCCAGTTTACTAATAATTTATTACGAACTCCTTCCTCCAGATTAATACAGTACTAATGAAGAGAACAACTGAAACCATAGTATTCTTATTACATTCTTCATATCTATGCATTCAATAATAATTTTAAGTATTAGAAGGATTACTTCGTGACTAACAAACTAACGATGATTTGAGCTGGCTTTTGCTTCCTTCTTTTTCATCGATAATAACGCTTTCTCTCGAAGGGCTCGCTCCAAATCCTCTCCATGCGAGTGCGAAGTTTCAGTTCCTGACAATTTGAAAAACTTTTCCGCTATTCTACTTCTCTGAGGACCATTATTCTCATTTCCATTCTGCTTCGGTCTCTCATCATCCTCTTCCTCCTCTCCACTGTCACTTCGAGTTTTATTCTTCTTATGCTTTTTATGCTTCTTGTGTTTCTTATGCTTTTTATCCTTCTTCTTCTTTTTCTTCTTCACCACAGAGTCCTCTTCCTCCGAAGAGTCGTCCGACTGCTTCACCCGCTTCATTTTACCTTTCTTTTTCTTCTTAAACTTGGGACTTGGAGAAGAGGCCCCGGAACTTTCAGATTCTGAATGAGAGTTGTAATTTTTCCGTCTTGGTGGCTTTTCGTTATCGTCCGAGTTTCTAATGTCTTTACGAGGCTCTTCCTCAGAATCATCCCGCCTCCTTTTTGGTGGTGGTGAGGGACTACGAGAAATAGATTTCCTCCGACGTTCTTGCATGCTTCGGTCCGGGGAAGGTTCAAATCTTCTTTCACCCTTGAAATAAACAACAAAATAAATACTTCAGTAGGACACATGGAGGACATGGACCAACATTTACCTCAGAAATTAACTAACTAAACAAACTCAAAAACGCATGGCATTCAACTCAAATGGAATCGTTCCATTAGTAATTTCACACACAAACAAGTTCAGCAGGTTAAAGATACTACATTCAAGTCGACAGCATTGAAGTGATCACACAATCAAAACTCTGCAACCAACTTCAGGCCGATAACAGTAATCATCATAACAATGTTTTAGTGTGAAATGGAGAGCATATGAGCATACGAAAGTTTGTTCCACGACAGAATGACATAGCATGGTGAAGGTGAACGAGGATTGAAAAACGCATTCTAATTCCAAAATTTCTAAAAAGTATATAATAAATAGAATGAAAACAGCTAACAGGTAGAGGTGAGGTAAAAGTGTTAAAGTTCATTTACCAAAGAATTTTCTATTGCACACGACTAAAAAATTGAAGAAAAATTTAAACTACTAACCCGACCCATTTGATGCCCGCCAGAGTTGCGAAATTGAGGGGATCGGTCTCTCCCACTAAACCGTCTCGAGTCATCCCGATTATGATATGACCTGTCAGCAGGGGATCTACTTCGTCTATCTTGAGGAGGTGCAACTCTTCGATTTCCAAATCGACTGTTATTATTATTATTTCTATAGTCGTCGTTGAAGTTTCGTCTGGGAGGTGGACGATAAGGAGGGGACCGCCGTCTTCTCATATATGAAGAAGGAGGGGGTGACCTGGACCCAGATCTTCGAAAATGAGGATTTCTTTCTCGTCTGTCACGTCTTAGATGATCTCCACCACGATCTCTTCCCTATAATCAACAAATACATTCCACTAAAATAAACCTCGACTTTCAAGCTTAAAACTAAATAAAAATAGCCCTCTATTCTATAAAACACGAATTTTTTTAAATTTACTTACCTGATCCTGATCTCGTCCACGAACCCGATCTCTATCTCTGGAGGCTTTAACTTCCAACATGAGATCTTTTTGAGGAGGTTTTCGATCCTTACGATTTCGACTATGACTTCTACTTCTTCCCCTGCTTCCACTTTTTCTGCGTTCACGACTGCGACTACTACTACTACTACTAGAGCTCCGACTGCGACTTTTAGACTTGGATCTGGATCCAGCCTTAAAATAAATAAATAATTCAATTGTTATTCAAGGTGAGGTTAGTGTATATAGTATATCTATTTCTATGGGTTAGCCATAAAACTGGCAGTAAAGAGCAAACTAAATTTCAAACAAAACGCGTAATGGCGTAAACACTACACTTACTTTGGAGCTACGAGACGATGAAGCTCTAGAGCGATAATGCCTTTTGCCTGAGGATTCATCCATGTCGCTCTTCTGAGCTGGGGATTTTTGAATTTCTGAATCCCCTTCAGGATTACTACTGCTTGTTAAACATTAAAAATATTCCCATTATATCAAATAATATAAACATACAATAAGAATGCTTTTTGAGTATTGGAATGATAAAAAAGTATTTTTCACGCCACACAAGTTCAGTAGGTTAAGGTTACTACATTCCTGTTAGTAGCTATGTTACTGATTAGAAATCAAAACACTGCGAAAAACTTCAGGCCGATAACTACTATCATCATAACAGTGGTAGGTGTGAAATATTGGAGTTTTAGAGAATTTTAATCAAATAATTTCTTACGCTCCCAGTGCGGGGGAAGGACTCCTCGATTTAGCTGCACACTCAACGGGATCTTTAGAGCTAGAACGACGGTCATTTGTCTCCTTCTCTCTTGGAGACTTCTGTTCTTTTTCTGGACGTGGAGATCCTCGGTCCCTTCTGGGAGAACAGTCTCTATTTGGTGGAGAACGATCTCTGTTTCTACGGGGGGATCGATCTCGGTCTCGATGACTTCGATCGCGATCCCGGTGAAATGTAGCCCGGTCGCGTTCTGCAGACCTGTCACGGTTCAAACGCTCTTCGAAACTACTGACAGTTCTCTTTAAGGTTTCATTGATACGTTCTTGCTGTTCCTGTGAGCAAAGCAACACATGTAAATTATAATTATATTCGGTAAGTCGATATAATAAAAATATTAGTTTTTGTAGTGAATTTGAAAGACATTTGTGACAGCACACTTACGTTTCGTTTTTTTATTTCTTCTTTTTTCATATCAATGACAGACGGAGGGATACCAGATTCACTTTCTTGAGCTGAAATGAGCATATCCCATAGCTCCCCACAGAATATTCTGGCATTCTTTCCATTGAGAAATCCAGTAAGATTAATCTGGATTCGTCTTCCATCTGGATGCTACACAAATAGTCGCTCCAGTCAACTAACATGATCACTAAACTGTAAAAGGTACTAACCATAATAAGTACAAGCACATTCGAATAAATGCAGTTTGTTTCTATTATTTTAAAAGTAAGCTTTTGATAGAATTTTGAGATGATCGGCTCAGGTTGGGAGATACTTTTCAGCATGCGGTCTGATACAGAAACTGCAAGGGTTTGGGTCCTACAGTTGACAAACTTATTAAACTCGCGCTTCAAAGTGGAAACTGAACTCACCTGTTCTTCAAGCTGATTAAATACAAACTCATTGACTACTTCATCTTCCATTCCCAGAAGGTCTGAAATACGCTTTCCAATCCATGGTTTAATAACTTCAAGGTTAATTTTTTTCATATCGATCTGTTCGACAAATTAAATGAACATGATTTAACTTTTTTTCTTCGCAGTAACACGTCCCCAGGTAGGTACAGAGGTAAAACACTGACTGCAACAAATAACTCACCTTTTTGGCAATCGAATTAGAAAATTTCATCTGCTTCATAAGCTTTTTCTCTTTGTCACTGAATCGATTATCTTGTTCAGAGGATGTTCCCTATGAAAATAATCATAACAAATTAATAAAACTCTAAACATGGTAGGTAGGTAGGTTAATGAATGAATATTGACCGTGCAAAAGAAAATGTAGAATACTTTACCCGAAAAAAGCCAGCGTCCGCCATTTTTCAAACTAGCTTGCACTGTCTCCTTAATCGAAGCGATTATTACTTAACAATAAAGTAGGTAGACACAAATTTGAACAACTAACATTGGAAACGTACACACTTTTCAACATTCAACCACTCAAACTCATGACTTTTTCTAATTTTTGAAGCCTGAGCCCGAGCCTGATCACTTTTTTTCTAAAGAAGAGTAGAGACAAAATAACTTTAGGTTCAATTCAATAACAACTTATTTAGTTCTTTCATAAACTCTCTTCGCAAAACAAGAGAAGATTAATGACGCTGCAGTGCAGCTCACAAAGAGGAACAATATTATTCAACAATTTAATTAATAAAATAATTTAGAAAAATTTAACTCGAAATTCCAGTGTACTTTAGTGTAGCTATAGCAGAGCTCCCATGCCACTGTACCAAACCGACTGACCAAAACGATAGTTACCACGCACACGCACCGGCAGAAACTAGCGCTAGCTATGTACTACAAAAACAGCAACTACGGGTGCACTACTATCGGTCCAGAAGTCATAATCATCCGGTGGAAATTCATTGGAATATAAATCCTTTAAAAAACCTCAGAAATCGGAATAATTCCAAAACATGATGCAAATCTATTAATTTGGAATATTCAAGCTCATTAAAAACCTAATAAAAATCTAACTGAACCTATTTGAATACTGTCAATCACAGTTTCCAGACATTATCGGCTTGGGGTTTTCGATTTTCCGAATCGTTAGTAGCTTTATTTTTCTTGTAATTTTTTTGTTAATAATATTAATAACTCAATAATGAGTGAGTTAGTTGGATTATTGAATACCGATGCTTATTTTGTCAGTTATTTCAAACTCTGTACTTTTTATCGTAGTAACAAGTACCAGGCTTATATGAACAGATTAACTCACAGCAAAAAATACTGAGTCTTTAGTCTTTAGTAGCTTTTTTCAAAATATTTTAAAGTTGTAGTTAAGAAAACTAACTACTACTTGCTATTTCTATATACTAACCAAAGCAGATTCAATAAATATAAACAAATGACGATTTCAAGTAATTTCCAGACTTGATGGGAAAAATTGAAATGTGAACAAATTATGAAAAACTATAAATCATATGCATTTATTTAGTCAAAAACTGGACAGCCACGAGAATCCTGTGTTCGGTTTACGGTATTCGCAACTCTATTCTCTTTCAAGCCCTTCTTTGTGCTTGTGTCTGTTTCTTTCTGTTTTTTACACTGGAAGTACAAAAAATAACAATGCTACTCCTCTACGATGACTAGTTCAGCTGTGTAGTACTGTGGACTATTTCGCTTAAGTAGGTATAGCAAAGGCGGGATTTAAATGCACAATTTGTACACATAAATCCCGTCTGTAGTAGCATACACTTGTTCGAGGCATGTCGGCAGAGCACAAGAAAATGTTGAGGCGGCATTCCATTTGATTCTAGTTCCTAAAGTTTTTAGCTTTTTCTCGTGCTGTCGTAGTCACATACTAACTAAATGCATAATAATTTAAAGTTATTGATTGTTGGATAGTTAGTTAATGGCATTGACATTGACGGATATTATTTTGTGGGGTGATTGTTACTGACGTAGGTTAAAATATTGAATGTGTGAGGATTGGTGGACTTCAACTAGTGAGATTAGATATGTCGATAAATGTTGATATGGTCAACTCGTTAAGAAGTGTCAAATCTTGAAGTTGGTCAATTTGTTTTGTTGACAGCGGTATAGGATATTTAGTAGTTTATTTTCAAAACATCTCAATTTGCGTCCATTGGTTATCACTGAGGTATTCGTATTTGTATTTTTTTGTGTTATAGTTTTGGTTATTTAAAGGGGTGTATTGTAATATTCTGTGTCTTTTCAGGTTTTAATGCATTGAGCATTCGAGGATTAAGTCATAGTGTATGGACACTGCTGCACATGATGGATTCTTGACTCCAGTTCCAGTCCAGTACTTATGGAATATCAACTAAACCTAGATAATGGACTAGAGATTGCAGTAGTTGTGGAGTTTTGTTATGCATTTGTTAAAGTATAGCAAAATGTAAAAAATGCACTTGCCGCTGACATCTTGGGTGAAAGTTAGACTCTCAAGCACGGCTTACTATTTAGCAATCTTGATCCTGATAAATTATGTGCCTGTAACATATAGTGGAGGTTAGTTAATTATTTCATTGTTCTAGTTCTAGTTATTATATGTTTGGCAGATTGGCTATGAAATTTACTTTGCAAATTCCCCCGGAACAATTGTATGGTATTTAATTTGGATTTATGTATTCTCATGCCCAGATGATCGTTACCCACGTTTGATATTTGCTAACCGAGGGAACATTCAAGTGTTCACTTTCCATTACAATCAGCATGATTTTTCAGAGATTGATGGAAATACGACAATCGTAGTTGATAACCTTACGGAAGCCACAGCTTTGGACATTCATTACGAAAGAGGTCTAGTCTGCTGGTCTGACATTGATCAAGGAAAAATCCAATGTAGTAGCTTTAAAAATGCCTCAGGAAGCCGTAAAAGTCTTTACGGGCAAGGAAAAAGAAGTAGTGAAAAGGTAATCACGCAGATGATGTACAATTTTAGCATTTGGTAATGAATGGAGTCATTAATTAATTAATTTCAATTTTACAGATAACAATAGTATCAAAGGAGCTTCCGGCCCCTGAAGATTTAGTGTGTGACTTTATCACATCTAAAATTTATTGGTCTGATTCCGAAACAAATAGAATAGAAGTCGTCTCATTGATGAGACCATATCAGCGTAAAGTCATTATTTGGGATGACATTGATCAACCAAGAGCTTTAGCATTAGCTCCACATTTGGGGTATTTTTAATTTTTAATTACAATGCACGTTCAATAATTCAATAGTTTAAGATTGGTGCTTGGATTACGGGCCAGTAATGGTTAATGGGTATGCTTTATGTAATGGTTTGTATTATTTCCCTTCCAAATGTATTTAGATTTTTATTCTGGTCCGATTGGGGAGAGTATCCAAAAATTGAGCGAAGTGGGATGGATGGCAGCAATCGAAAAGTAAAATCTGAAACACCTCTTTTGCCAGTACAATTAATATTTGGTAACTCACTGATTGATTGAAATGATTTATTTAGGTTATTGTTGACGAAGACATATCGTGGCCTAATGGACTTGCCCTAGACATCAGAAACGAAATTCTGTACTGGGTGGATGCAAAACTCCATTACATAGCTGGCGTAAAATTTGACGGAAATGAAAGACGTATCGTGAACAAAGGAGAGCCAGTTCATCCATTTGCTTTGGCGTACCATTCAGATAAATTATACTGGTCGGATTGGAGAACTAAGTACGAACTATAATTCTGTATTTCCAATTGCAAAAGCCAATATTCAAAGCTGAAGTTTTTTAACATTAGGTTTTCTTTTCTACCCTCATTTTTTAGTTTGATTCACCAAATATCTGTAGATGGAACTGGCCATCACTCATTACGATCCAATTCAAGTCTGAGTCCAATGGATTTAGTTATATTTGAACACCCTCCCTTTGCCAAAGCCAACTGGGGGGAAAATGTTCATCCGTGTGCTGAAGCTAGTTGTTCTGATCTCTGTTTATTGACTCCAAGCAAACCATATTTCACGTGTGCCTGTCCCACCGGAATAAAACTAATAGACGGAAGCAGCACACAATGTTTATCGCAAGTCTTGAACTTTTTGATAGTAGCTAAAGGGACTGATATACGTCAAATATCTTTGGATACACCGGACTACACGGACATTATTATCCCACTTGATGGGATCAAACATGTACTTGCTGTTGATTATCATGTTGACAGCGGATATCTTTTTTGGACTGATGATGAAGCTAAACGCATTAGAAAAGGTGTGTTTTGTTTTTATACTTTTTTCATGCACAGACTCAATTCAACTATAAATGGTGATTTTATTTATTGAACCAATTGAACGATGGATTATGATACAGCTTTATTAGCATTGTTTTTTAATTTTGTATTTGTAGCTAAATTAGATGGCTCTGATCAGCAGGATGTCATTAAAGATGAAATTGTTCATCCAGACGGATTAGTTGTTGATTGGGTGGCTAAAAATTTGTATTGGACAGATGCTGGGACTGACAGAATTGAAGTTTCTCGTCTAGATGGAAGATTTCGAAAAGTAAGGAAGGAGCATTATTAATGTCTCATGTTAAAATTGTCGTATTTCTTTTGGATACGTGTTCGTCAAAGTTTGTATAACTAACTAGCTCTACTACCTTTTCGTTTGGTGTTTTCAGATAATCATAAGCAGGGGGCTACAGGAACCAAGAGCAATTTGTGTAGATCCAAAAAAGGGTCTTCTGTTTTGGTCAGATTGGGGTAAAAGAGCGAAAATTGAAAGGTAGGGATAAGTTTCTGACAATTATTCGAAAATGAAAAGAAGTTTCTTGAATATTTAATTTACTAATAATGATTTTACAAATGTTTTTCCAGGTCGTATTTAGACGGCACTTCAAGAATAAGTATCATCAACTCAGATATTCAATGGCCAAATGGTCTAGCTTTAGATTTTGATCGTGAAAAAATTTACTGGTGTGATGCGAAATCTGACAAAATTGAGGTATTGTGTGTGGATTGATTTAAAAAGAAATGAGGGGTTTGAGTCTGGATTAATATTAATTTTCTTCAGGTTTCTAATTACGACGGATCCTCTCGAAAAGAATTGCTGGCCAAAGATCTTCCTCACATATTTGGATTTGCATTGCTCGGGGATTTTATTTATTGGACTGATTGGCAAAGACGCACTTTGGAAAGGGCGAATAAAATTAATGGTACTGCCTATGACCATATTTCATTTACACTACGCCTCTACTTCTTTTTTGGTATTCATATTTTGTATTTTGCAATGCAGGAGAGAATCGGACCTCTATCAAGGATGGTTTCACAGATCCTATGGGTGTTAAAAGTGTTAGTGTGGATGACCCAACTTTAAATTTTACAAATCCATGTGGCAGGAATAACGGAGATTGTGAACATTTGTGTTTATATAAGCCGGATGGATTCATATGTGCTTGTGCCAGTGGTAAGTAACTAACTTTCACCAAGCATTAATAGTAGCTAGTTTGCTAGAATAATATTTTTCTGCTCTAACCAATGAATACTTTCTCGGTAGGATATGAAGTGGACCCTGGGGATCGTAATTGCTCCGTTCCAAAGGCATTTTTAGTCTTTTCCCGTGACGGAGATCTTCATCGAATCTCTTTAAATCGTACGACTACAAATGATGTTATCCCAGTGAGTAAAGTGAAAGCTGCTAGTGCGATTGATTTCGATACTGTAGAGCGTCGAATTTATTGGTCAGATACGAAATTGAAAACGATCTCAAGGGCTTTTATGAATGGTAGTGACACAGAAAAGGTATGTTTTCATGTCAAATCTGTAGAAATTATTCAGTGGGTTACCTGCAATTCACTTTTCTTTCAACTTTGCATTATAGATTATTGAGTATGGGTTGATGCAACCGCAAGGGATAGCGGTGGATCTTTTTTCAAGGAATTTGTACTGGACTGATTCTAGTAGAAATAGGGTAGAAGTTTCTAAATTGAATGGAGATTTCAGACGCACAATTTTATGGATGCATATCGATTCCCCAAAAAGTATTGTAATCGATCCTAAAAAGGTGAGCTGAATGGAAAGCTCTTGGAATAAATACAAGGTTTTTTGTGTATGAGAAAACTTCTTATACTTTCAATAGGGATGGATGTATTTTGCAATGTCGCAAGACGATCGTCCCACTATAGAAAAGGCAGCTTTAGATGGGACCAAGCGCTCGACATTTATATCTCAAATTGGGCAAGTTGGAGGCCTGGCAATTGACTATAGGGAATCATATATTTACTGGAGTGACATAGCATCTTCTTTGATTGAACGAGCCAAGTTGGAAAATCCGATGAGTTCTAGGGAAACTATTCTACCAAATAATATGGGATATCATCCGATTGCTGTGGCACATTATGAGGTGAGGTTTAAGTTTTGATTTCACTTAATTTTTGATACTTAAATGCATTTTAAATGTTTTGTGAATTGACTTGTAGAATTTTATATATTGGTGGGATAACATTTCCCAAGCGATCTGGAAAATGAAAAGCTCTGGGATGCTAAACTCTCCTACCAAGTTAGCAGAAGGCAAAAGTGTGTCCGATATGGCAATTTTTCAAAAGTTCAACCAATCCCGAAGTCATCCATGTAGAGGATCCCGCTGCTCTCATCTTTGTTTTTCGGTTCCATCTTCGGGAGCCTCAAGAAGTCAAAGACTTTATGAGCCTGAAGCTACTGAGGCTCAATGTGGATGCCCTACTCATTATTACCTAGCACCTGACAATGTTACTTGTCTGGTTAGTAGTACATATCAAAATTGTATTTGCCGTCCGCACTTTTCTGATCAGCAGATTGCATATAATATGTATTGAATCAATTTCAGGCTCCCAAAGAATTTCTTCTGTTGTCGTCTGGGACGTCCATATCTCGTCTAATTTTGGACACACCAGAATGCCCCGACGCTGTTGTTATTGGTAGTCAACAGAAACAAAGAGGAATTAACTCTTTAGCGTGGGATGGTCAAGACAGGACCATCTATTGGATCGGTTCAAAATCTCTGACTATTAAAAAAGCTCCTGAAAATGGCGCGGATCCTCCAAGTAATCTGTTTTCGGGTGACGAAGTTTTCAATCCCCATGATATTGTATTTGATGAAGTGAGAAGACTTTTATTCTGGACTTGCGAAACTTATAATTCTATCAATGTGACGGAAACTAACGGGAATAATTTAGGATCAGTCTTGTCAGCTGGTTATTTGAGTACTAACCTGGTTAGTAAACTATAAAATTAAAAGAAAAGCAAGCAATGCAAAATGTAAACTAAATTAGTGTATTTATTTGAATTATAGGACAGAGCATACGATTATGATTCATTTCGTCCAAGATACTTAGCTTTGGATCCATTCCGTGCAAATCTGTACTTTAGCACGGAAGGTGACATTGAGCGAGTGAGATTAGATGGAATGAATAGGCAAGCGATTGCCACTGGTGGCTCCATGATCTCTGGCTTGGCGATTGATCTTGTGGAGCAAAAGTTGTATTGGAGTGATTCTGCTTTGAAAATCATTGAGATGGCCGATTTAGATGGACAAGGGAGAAAGAATTTGGTCGCCCATTTGCGATCTCCTGCTTCAGTAGCTATTATGGGACGGTACGTTTAGCTTCATGTTAGAAAAAGAAACTAAAAGTGACGAAGTGATAAGTTGAATTGAATGTTATCAGTTTAGAAGTTCAAACAACGCTTTTTTCTGTGCAGGTACTTATACTGGATCGAAGAAAAAAGTAATGTAGAACGAGTGGAGAAAAGGTCCGGGGCAGAGAGACTGCTGGTGCTGCCTCAAATTGAAAGAGCCAATTATATTCTCCATGTTAATGATACTCATATGAATGTAAGTAGTAAATGTTTTTGGATTTCCTTGGCTTGGGTTTAGTTAATTGGAGGAAGGAAATTATTAAATGTGTTTTGAAATATATATATTTTTCCTCGTTTAGATTCAAGATCATCCTTGTGCGTCATTAAAGTGCTCGCAAATTTGTATTCATTCAGAATGCTCTTGTCTTGAAGGCTACGTGTTGTCATCAGATGACCAAAGAACGTGTGGCTATCGAATGCCCTGTGGTGCCCATGAATTTTCATGTGCGACTGGCCGTGTTGGCTGCATTCCTTCTCAATTGAAATGCAAGTTGATGGAATCCTCTAAACATTTTTGATGACACTGATTGTAGGCTGACGGAAATAATGTATTTGTTTTTTGTGCGTGTAGGTGATGGAAAACCAAATTGTGCGGATGGCTCTGATGAATTCGGATGCGAACCGAAAAATTTCCACTGTGATCAAAAATGTCCTTGTGAAGGTATGTTTTTCTGTAGTTTTTATGTACTGTTTTGAAAACAAGGTTTTAATGAAAACTTTTACTATCTGCAGTACTAGGTCCATGTGTCAAAAAATGTATCAAAGAAGAAAGCTTATGTGATGGGTTTATTGACTGCTTGGGCACGGGCTGGGATGAAAGTGAAGAAGTTTGTGGCACTAGATATGAACTCCCTCCAGCTGCCCCTTCGGACTCGACAGCTTTAACTTTAGTAATAGCAATTGCCATTGTGCTCTCTGTGCTTTGTATTGCAGTCGCATGGTACTATTATGTTCGGAGAAAGGGCAGTCTCTCTGCCGAAGATTCAGCAAATCCTTTGAATCCTGCAACTACGATGACTACATTACCTACAGGTGCTAAGTGATGTTCTAACATTTGTGGATTGAATTCTTGTGTTTGGGAGAGGGGAGAGTGGTATTTATTGCTGATTTTCTTGTGTTTCTTAGGTTCAGATCAATTCACTTTGATGAACGGCAATGGAACTGCTTCGATGGTCTCTTCCTCAGGATTCACTGATCTTCCAGTTCCTCACCCGTCTCCAGTCACAGATCGGTCATACTGTTGTAAACATAGCTACCAAATGTATTACAAGTCAATCGAGCCCGCCCCCCCGCCTACCCCATGTTCAACTGATGTCTGTGATAGTAGTGATATTTATGCATCTTGTGCCCCTCCCCCAAGTCCTCATACTTCCAGTCCACATTCGACGATACGATCTGCTGGAGGACTTTACCCCCCACCCCCGTCGCCTAATATGGGATCCTATCGAATGCATCATTATTAGTTAAGGATTGTTAGTTAGTTTTAGTTGTTCTTGTGCTACCTTTAGTTGTTGATTGAAGCATTTACTTAAACGTAAGGACTGATTGTAATTTTTTAAACGATATATGCAAGACTTATTTTGCTTATGCATAGGTTTTAAATACAATTTTTGCAAGTTTTGTGTAACAGTTTTAATCAATGCACTTTTAAATAAATAAAGTTATTTATTCATTAGATGGGAAGGTTAAGGATGAAATTTTATGGTTTATATCCAGCTTTCGACAATTTGTCTTCTTATTTGGCGAAAAAAACTACGAAAGCAAAAACATGTCTGAGTAGAGTTCGTTATTTACCAAAATGTATCATCTAGTCAATTGTTTTGGCTAACCGAACTAGTTCTTGACCCCAAAGGCTAGTGAATTGTTGCATATGTTCAGGAGTTTTGAAATACATTTTGTGACCAGCTGTAGTTACTGTCAAAGAGCCATTGCAGCTAATCATCTTTACAGCAATGGATAGGAAAGATAGAAATAGCTAGCTGGATAGCAAACAAAATATAATTTCCCCATATATACCACTATAATGTCTGGTGATTGCACCCTAACAGTACATTTCAGAATCAGTACTTTCACAAAATTTGGGTTCCACGGTCGGACCACGCATCCTTGACACAATTCAAGTGTGATTTATCACTTGAATAGCTTTAGCCATCATAATTATATTGTCAGACTCCCTGCAATCTTGATATCAACTTGGATTGGAAATACTGATTAGCGCAAGCCGAAATAATTATTAAGTTTTCAGAAATCTCTGAGTTAAATTTTAAAGTTTGAAATTCAACGACATTGCAAGTGCAGTCCTCCAAATATTGACCAGCGTGTCATCTGGCAGATTTGGAAAATAAAAAGCAACTT
>Ga0210040_10006740_pt1 | contig 14181 bp, 11 predicted proteins | sample CryGeyCG12114_NA_FD_185462 | JGI IMG/M metagenome (GOLD analysis project Ga0210040, IMG submission 185462) | Groundwater microbial communities from aquifer - Crystal Geyser CG19_WC_8/21/14_NA (SPAdes) (version 2) | ecosystem: Environmental > Aquatic > Deep subsurface > Groundwater | place: USA... | reverse complement strand
CGCTCGCTGTTCCAGTCCGACCGCGGCTCCTACGTCCGCGAGGAGGACGGCACCGGCCTGTACGAGCGCGACGTCTTCGCCTTCCAGGCGGCCAAGCGGCTGGCCGTGCTGGACTCCGAGCACGAGGGCCTGGTCTTCGGACGGCTGGACCGCACCGACGGGGAGGTCCGCTACGTCGGCCGGATCGGCGTCCGGGACGCCGACTACGAACCGCTGGTCATCGACTGGCGGGCTCGCGCCGCGGAGCCCTTCTACCGCGCGACGCCCACCGACCCCATGCAGGTGGTCCGGCGCCGGGTGCTGCGCTGCCAGGGCGACCGGGTGATCGGCATCGAGGACGACCTGCTGGACGGCGAGCACGCGAGCAGCGACCTCGCGGTGATCGGCGAGGGCGCCCTGATGGCGGCCCTCTCCCGCGCCCGCGGCCACACCATGCGCGACATCGTGGCCACCATCCAGACCGAGCAGGACCAGGCGATCCGGGCGCCGTACCCGGGCTTCACGATGATCTCCGGTGGTCCCGGCACGGGGAAGACCGTGGTGGCCCTGCACCGGGCGGCCTACCTGCTCTACTCCAACCGCCGGCGCTTCGAGTCCGGCGGCGTGCTCGTCGTCGGACCCAGCCGGGTGTTCATGAACTACATCGAGCGGGTGCTCCCCTCCCTCGGTGAGGAGTCGGTGACGCTGCGCTCGGTGGGCACGGTGGCCGCCGACGTGGTGCGGCTGACCGGCGAGCGGGTGGACCCGGCCGCCACGGCTGCGGTGAAGGGCAGCCTGCGGATGGCGCGGGTGCTGCGTCGGCTGGTGCAGGAGCCGCCGCAGGCGGTGCCGCTGGAGCTCCGGCTGACCCTCAAGGGGCACGTGCTCGTGCTGCCGGTCGAGGTCCTGGAGCGGATCCGCGGCGAGGTGCTGGCCCACCACAAGCTGAACGCCGGTCGCGAGGCGGCGCAGAAGGCCCTGCTCGCGGCGCTGTGGCGCAGCCGGCCGCGCGAGCTCGACCTGGAGCGCGAGGAGTTCGACGACGCGGTCACCGACACCGCCGCGTTCACCATGTTCACCCTGGCCTGGTGGTCGGCGGTCAGCGCCTCCTCGGCGCTGGCCCGGCTGGCCGACCCCCAGCTGGTGCGCCGGCTGGCGGGCACGGTGCTCGACGAGCGGGAGTGCGAGCTGCTGGCCGCGAGCTACGTCGACGCCCGGGCCAGTGCCCGCACCGGGGACTGGACGGTGGCCGACAGCGCCCTGCTCGACGAGCTGGTGCACCTGCTGGGCCCGGTCGAGGAGTCCGAGGACCGTGACGAGCCGCTCTTCCTGCCCGAGGACGCCGAGTACGCCGAGCTGGTCACCACCGCCGACCGGCTGTCGCCGGCCAAGGAGATCGACCCGTTCGAGCTGCCGCACCAGACCTACAGCCACGTGCTCGTCGACGAGGCGCAGGACATCACCCCGATGCAGTGGCGGATGCTGCGTCGGCGCGGAGCCGGCGCGTCCTGGACCATCGTCGGCGACCCGGCGCAGAGCTCGTGGCCGGACGCCGCGGAGACCGACCGTGCGCTCAAGGAGCTGGTCGGCACCGCTCCGGTCCGTCGCTTCCGGATGAGCACCAACTACCGCAGCCCCGCCGAGGTGTTCGACCTCGCGGCGTCGGTGGTCGTGCAGGCCTACCCGGAGGCCGACCTGCCCAAGGCCGTGCGCTCCACCGGCGTGGCGCCGCAGCTGCTGGTGGCCGGCCGGGACTTCGCCCGCAGCACGGTGGCCGCGGTCCGCGACCTGCTCGGCGAGGTGGCCGGCACGGTCGGGGTGATCTGCCCGCCCACCAGCCGGGGCGAGGTGGAGAGCGTCCTGGCCGGGGTGGACCTGCCCGGCCGCGCCCGGCTGGCCGTGGTCACCTCGCTGGAGTCCAAGGGCCTGGAGTACGACGGCGTCCTGGTCGTCGACCCCGACCGGGTGGTGGCGGAGTCACCGGGCGGGGTCCGGTCGCTCTACGTGGCGCTGACCCGCCCCACGCAGCGCCTGGTCACACTCGACCCTGCAGGCGCGGTCGCAGGTTGGCGTAGATCTCTCGGGTAGCCGGGGACCGGTTCTGGGTGTAGTAGTGCAGGCCGGGGGCGCCGCCGTCCAGCAGCGCCTCGGACAGCTCGGTCCCGATCTCGACGCCGACCCGGCGGACGGCGTCGTCGTCCCCGGCCACCGCCTCGACCCGCTCGGTGACCTCCCGCGGCAGGGCGGCCCCGGAGAGCTCGGCGAACCGGCCGATCTGACGCACGTTGGTGATCGGCATGATGCCCGGGATGATCGGCAGGTCGCAGCCGAGGTCACGCACGCGCTGGACCAGGGCGAAGTAGCTCGCCGGGTCGAAGAAGAGCTGGGTGATCGCATAGCTCGCGCCGGCCTCGGCCTTGGCAACCAGGACGCGGGCGTCCAGGGCCGCGTCGGAGCTCTGCGGGTGCGGGTCGGGGAAGGCGCCGACCCCGACGCAGAAGTCGCCCAGCTGCCGGACCATCGCCACCAGCTCGGTCCCGTTGGCCAGCCCGTCCGGGTGGCGCACCCACGGCTCCCGCGGCCCGCCCGGCATGTCGCCGCGGATGGCCAGCACGTGCCGGACGCCGGCGGCGGCGTAGGCGCCAATCACCTTCCGCAGCTGGTCACGGCTCTGGCTGGCGCAGGTCAGGTGGGCCACCGTGCGCAGCGTGGTGTGCCGGGCGATGTCCTGGGTGGCGGTGATGGTGCGCTCCCGCGTCGACCCGCTGGCCCCGTAGGTCACGGAGACGAAATCCGGCCCCAGGGCTTCCAGCTCGCGCACGGTCTGCCACAGCTGGCGGGTCTGGACCTCGTCGCGCGGCGGGAACAGCTCGAAGGAGAACAGCGGCCGGGTCGAGGTGGCCAGCAGCTCGGCGATGGTGGGCGCCCGCGGACGCAACACTGCTGCGGCCCTGGGTGCCGCGGTACGGCCCGGCATGCGAACACCCTAGGTGGCGGGTGGGAACGACCTCCGTACGCTCACCATGTGATCACCGACTCCGGGCCGCGGACCGCGGGTCCCGCCGAGCTCATCCTGCAGCCCTCCGCCCCGCTCGCCCCCGCCTTCCGGAGCGCGGTCTCGGCCGCCATCGCCGAGTTCTGCGGGCAGCAGGCCGAGGTGCTGGAGGCGATGGGGCCCGAGCTCGAGAGCCTGCGGGCCACGGCGCTGGACCTGCTGCAGGGGGGCAAGCGGCTGCGGCCGGCGTTCTGCGTCTGGGGCTACGTCGCGGCTGCCGGTCTGCCCGCCGCCGAGCCGTCGGGGCACGGCTCCCCGGCCGTGCCGCTGGCGCCCCTGCTGCGGGCCGCTGCCAGCCTGGACCTGCTGCACGCCAGCGCGCTGGTGCACGACGACGTGATAGACGGCTCGGACCTGCGCCGCGGCCGGGCGGCGGTGCACCGCCAGTTCGAGGCGCAGCACCTGGCCGCCGGCCGGTTGGGCGACGCCGCAGCCTTCGGACGGGCGGGGGCGATCCTGCTCGGCGACCTGCTGGTGATGTGGTCGGTCCAGCTGCTGCAGCGGTGCGGGCTGCCGGCGGCCACGCTGGACCGGGCGAGCCCGGTGGCCGAGGCGATGCGCACCGAGGTGACCTGCGGGCAGTTCCTGGACATCGTCGCCCAGGCCCAGCCGCTGCACGACGACTCCGGCTGGGCGCTGGCGGAGGCCGAGCGGGTGGTGGAGTACAAGTCGGCCCGCTACACCGTGCAGCGTCCCTGCCAGCTCGGTGCGGCCCTGGGCGGCGGGAGCGAGCGGCTGCAGGCCGACCTCGCCGCGTACGGGTCCCCGCTCGGCCGGGCATTCCAGTTCCGCGACGACGTGCTCGGGGTGTTCGGCGACAGCGAGGTGACCGGGAAGCCGGCGGGCGACGACCTGCGCGAGGGCAAGCGGACGGTGCTGGTGGCACACGCCTACGCCCACGCCGGGGCCGCCGGCCGCAACCTCCTGGCGCAGCGGCTCGGGGACGCCGACCTCGACGCCGGCGGGGTGGCGGACCTCCAGCAGGTGATCGTGGAGTCGGGTGCCCGGGAGTCGGTCGAGGCGATGATCGAGGAGGCGTACTCCCGCGCGATGACCGCGCTGGCGCAGGCGCAGATGACCGACGAGGGCCGGCAGGGGCTCGCGGCCCTGGCCGCCGCCGCCGTCCGCCGGGACTTCTGAGACGGGGCCGACCAATGACGGCAGCGCCCCAGCGCGGGGAGCGGGCTCAGCGGTCGCGGCCGCTGCTCGCGGACGCGGCGAAGGTGTAGCGCACGGACTCCGGGTCGGCTCGCCAGGCCTCGCGCAGGGCGCCGGATAGCTTGGCGGCGGCCGCTCGCGGGTCTGCGGCCCGGGTCAGCGCGCTGACCACCACGACCCGGCGCGCGCCGGCCGCCAGCACCTGGTGGAGGTTGTCGGCGGTGATCCCGCCGACGGCGAACCAGGGCTTGGACGCCGGGTCGTAGACCGGAGCGGCGGTGGCCGCGGCGCGGACCAGCGCCAGCCCGGCCGCCGGGACGTCGGGCTTGCTGGGGCTGGCGAACACCGGACCGAAGGAGAAGTAGTCGAGCTCGGCGTCCCGGGCCGCCTCGACCACCTGCTGCTCGTCCAGGGCCGAGCGGCCGAGCAGCACGTGCGGGTGCACGGCCTGTCGGGCCGCAGCCGTCCGCCGGTCCGCCACGTCGAGGTGCAGCACGTCGGCCCGGGACCTCGCGGCCAGGGCCACGCTCCCGTTCACCGCCACCAGGGCCTGGTGCCGCTGGGCGGCCTGCCGCGCCACCTCGAGGGCCGCCAGCTCGACCTCCTCGCTGAGCCCCTGCTGCCAGATCTGCACCACGTCCACCCCGCCGCCCAGCACCTCGGCGAGGAAGTCGGCCAGGTCGCCCTGCCGCTCCCGGGCGTCGGTGCAGAGGTAGAGCCGGGCCAGCCGCAGGCGGGCCTCCAGACCCAGCAGAGCTGTCATGGCCTCACCCTAGGGCGCGGGGCTCAGACCGTCGTCGGCACAGCGGCGAGGCGCTCCCGCACCAACGGCGCGACCTGGCTGCCGAAGAGCTCGATCGAGCGCATCGTCTTGCTGTGGTCCACGTGGCTGACGTGCATCTCGAACCGGTCGATGCCCAGCTGCTCGTGCAGCGCGACGATCTTGTCCGCCACCCGCTCCGGGTGACCGAAGAACAGGGCGCCGGACGGCCCGATCAGCCCCTCGACCTGGGCCCCGGACATCGGCGCCCAGCCGCGCTCACGACCCAGCTTGTCGAAGGTGGCGCGGTAGCCGGGCAGGAACTCCTCCCGGGCGGCCTTCTCGTCGACGGCGACGTAGCCGTGGCTGTGCACCGCCAGCGGCGTGCTGGCGGGGTGGCCGCCGTGCTCCAGCGCACGCCGGTACAGGTCGGCGTGCGGGGCGAAGGCGGCGGGCTGGCCGCCGATGATGGCCAGCGCCATGGGCAGACCCAGGGTCCCGGCCCGAACGACGGACTGCGGCGTGCCGCCGACCGCGACCCAGACCGGCAGCGGCCGGCCCTCGGGGCGGGGGTGCACGGTGATGCCCTCCAGGGGCGCCCGGAAGCGGCCGGCCCAGGTGGTGGGGCCCTCCTCGCGCAGCGCGAGCAGCAGGTCCAGCTTCTCGGCGAACAGGTCGTCGTAGTCGCCGAGGGAGTAGCCGAACAGCGGGAAGGACTCGGTGAACGACCCGCGCCCGGCCATCAGCTCCGCGCGGCCGCCGGACACCAGGTCCAGGGTGGCGAAGCTCTGGAAGACCCGGACCGGATCGGCTGAGCTGAGCACGGTGACCGCGCTGCTCAGGTGGATGTCCGTGGTGGCGCCGGCGATGGTGGCCAGGACGATCTCCGGGGCGGACGCCGCCATGTCGGGCCGGTGGTGCTCGCCGATCCCGTACACGTCGAGGCCGAGCTGGTCGGCCAGGACACCCTCCTCGACCACCTGGCGCAGCCGCTCCCCCGGCGAGACGCTCGGGTCGTTGATCTCGGCGAAGGTGGTGAGTCCGAACTCCATGGTCTGTCTCCTCTGTTGCCGCCCACAACCACGATTGACCCTTCAATTATTCCCGAGCGGACCGCGAGAACCTCAGAGGAGCTGAGCGAACTTGTTTGTAACGAACACGTTCGTTGAGCTCATCGTGTATCGCCACCAGCTGGCAGCCGCCGGGAACGTCCGCCGAAGCCCGCGCTCTCGCGCGCCTGGATCATCGCCGAGACTCTGGAGATCCTGCGGACCGAAGGCCTGGACAGGGTCACGATGCGTCGCGTCGCCCAAGCCCTCGACACCGGTCCGGCGTCGCTGTACGTCTACGTGGCGAACACCGCCGAGCTGCACGCGGCGGTCCTGGACGAGCTGCTCGCCGGTCTTCCCGAGGACGGGACCGGCCCCTGGCGGACACGGTTGGACGTGCTCCTCCGCGGCTACGCGGACCTGCTGTTCACCTATCCGGGGCTGGCACGCTCAGCACTCGTCCTCCGACCCGTCGGGGGCAACGCCCTTCGGCTCTACGACCGCGTCCTCGGGCTGCTGCTGGAGGGTGGGGTCCCAGCAGACCGGGCCGCATGGGGAGTCGACCTGCTCCTGCTGTACGTCACCAGCAACGCTGCGGAACACAGCGCGCCGGCACCAGGCGACATCGATGCCTCAGCCGACGAGAACGCGAAGACGAGCGCTCTCGAGCACGCACTCCGTTCCGCGGACGCGGAGGCAACCCCGCACGTCGCTCTGCACGTCGACCAGCTACTCGGCGGCACTCCAGCCGAGCGCGTCGCCTGGACTCTCCAGGTGCTCATCACAGGTATTGCCGCGACTCCGACCACTGTCGCCGGCGACTCCTGACGTCCGAACCTCACCGCACCCCACCTCACCCCACCTCACGAGGTCCTCGCACCTCCCTCCGTCCACCAAGAGGAACACCTTGACCACGCACCACCCCATCGCCATCATCGGCGCCGGCCTCGGCGGGCTCACCACGGCCCGCGTCCTGCACGTCAGGGGAGTCGAGTCCGCCGTGTTCGACCTCGAGGCGGACCGGCACGCCCGCGTCCAGGGCGGGATGCTCGACATCCACGACTACAACGGCCAGCAGGCGATCCGTGCCGGCGACCTCTGGGACTCGTTCGAGCGGATCATCCACCGGGGTGGCGAAGCCACCCGCATCCTCGACCACGCAGGCTCCGTGCTGCGGGACGAGGGAGACGACGGCCAGCAGAGCCGACCGGAGGTCGACCGCGGGCAGCAGCTGCGCGACCTGCTATCGACTCCCTGCCCGAGAACACCATCCACTGGGGAAACAAGGTCGTCTCCGTCGGGCCCGTCGAAGGTTCCCCCGGCCGGCACGAGGTCGTCTTCGCTGACGGGCAGACCATCACCACGGACCTCCTCATCGGTGCAGACGGCGCCTGGTCGAAGGTGCGCCCCCTGGTCTCGGACGCATGGCCGGCCTACACCGGGGGTCCTTCGTCGAGGCCGACCTGTTCGACGGCGCGAAGCAGCACCCCGGCGAAGCGGAGGCGATCGGCGAGGGCATGCTGTTCGCCTTCCGGGGCAACACCGGCTTCTTCGCCCACAAGGAGACTGATGGCACCCTGCACGTGCACCTCGGGCTCCGGGTCCCGGAGGACTGGATCGACACCATCGACTTCGACGACACCCCGGTCGCCAAGAACGCGGTCCTGGCCTACCTGGATGGCTGGAGCGGTGCCCTTCGCGGCCTGATCGCGAACGCTGACACCTCCCTCACTCCTCGCCGGATCAACGCGCTTCCCGTGGGAACCCGCTGGGACCGCGTCCCGGCCGTGACGCTCCTCGGCGACGCAGCTCATGTGATGTCCCCCTTCGCCGGCGAGGGCGCGAACCTCGCCATGCACGACGGAGCTCTGCTCGCCCTGGCGATCGCCGCTCGACCGGGAAACACCGAAGCCGCTCTCGCGGAGTACGAGACCGACCTGTTCCACCGGCCCACCGAGGCCGCCGGCCAGTCCGCCCAGAGCCTTGACCTGCTGTTCTCCGACACCTCACCAGACGGCCTCCTGGACATGTTCAGCGAGATCGATGCACAGATCGCTGCCGGCAAGGTCGAGCAGCACTGACGTGACCCGGGGGCCAGGGGCAGGCCGGGGTCGTCGACCAGGCGGGTGACGCGGCTCGCCGACAGCGTCACCGCTTTGGCCAGCTCACCCATCCGCAACCGGCCCTCCGGTGCCTCGGCCAGGTTCTGCAGCAGGCCGAACTCGGTCATGGTCAACCCGCAGACCCGGACCATGTCGGCCTCCAACCGTCGCGGCAACAGCTGGGTGATCCGCTCTAGCGAGCGCCACTCCAGCTCCTCCTCACCCGTGAGCTCAGACCGGGACAAGCGTCGACGCCACGACACGGGCGTCGCTTCCGAGCACCGGACCGAGCCCGGTACGGGTGCTGGTGATCACCGGCGGCACCCGTCCAGTCCGGATCGGCGACCAGATCAGAGCCGGCAGGTGCGGGCGCCGGCCCGGCCTCGCAGGAAACGACCGCGCCAGAAGCCGAAGGGGTCGAGATCGTCCGCGTGGCTGGCTCAGGTTGAGCTCGGCCTCGGCCCGGTCCGCAGCCCAGCTCGACCGGCCGGTCAGGGTGCGGCACCTACCGTGGAGGCTGCGTCGGGCCACTCGACGCCCGCGTCGAGGACACCCGCGCCATGGTCGCCTTCTTCCAGACCGGCCGGTTCGTGGCCGGCACCACTCGTCAGCCGGAGGTCCTGGGCCCGGTGCCCACAGCCGAGGACGAGGTCAGCCGCCGACTCAAACCGTCGTCGGCGCCGACAGCTCGTTGACTCCTCGCCACCAACGAGTGTTGCCGCCGCCAGGACCGCTCGTGCCGGATCTCGGCAGCCCGTCCATCCCGACCCAGACGCCCACCACCAGAACAGGGACGACCCCATGACCCAGCCCACCATCGTGCTCGCCGGCCCCACCGGTGACCTCGGCAGCCGCATCGCGACTGCTCTCCTCGCCCGGGGCGCCCACCTCCGTGCCCTGCTGCGCCCCGACGCCTCCGCCGCGGACCGGGACCGGCTGAGCTCGCTCGGCGCCACCGTGGTCAGCGCCGACCCCGCCGACGTCGACGCCCTCGCCGCGGCCTGTGTCGATGCCGACTGCGTGGTCTCGGCCCTCAACGGTCTGCGTGAGGTCATCCTCGACCGGCAGAGCGTGCTGCTCGACGCCGCCGTCCGGGCCGGCGTGCCGCGCTTCATCTCCTCGGACTACTCCGCCGACTTCACCAGGACCGAGCCCGGGGGCAACCGGAACTTCGACCTGCGCCGGGAGTTCCTGGGTCGCGCCGACCGCGCCTCGATCAAGGTCACCTCCGTCCTGAACGGCGCCTTCATGGACATGCTCGGCGCCGAGATGCCGATCATCCAGCCACGCGTCCGGCGGGTGCTGCACTGGGGCGGGGCGGACCAGCGACTGGACTTCACCACGAAGGACGACACCGCCGCCTACACCGCGGCGGCCGCGGTGGACGACACCACGCCCCGCCTGCTGCGGATCGCGGGCGACACCGTCAGCGCCCGCGACATCGCCCACGCCATGACCGAGGTGACGGGGCAGCCCTACCGCACCCTGCGGGCCGGCAGCCTGCGCGGCCTCAGCGCGATGATCGCGGCGACGCAGCTGCTCGCCCCCCAGCGCCAGTCGGTGTTCCCCGCCTGGCAGGGCATGCAGTACATGCGGGACATGTTCAGCGGAGCCGCCCAGCTGGTGCCCCTGGACAACGACCGCTACCCCGAGCTCCGCTGGACCCGGCTGCGCGACCAGCTCGTCACCGGGCCGCTGGCGGGCCGGACGTCCGGCTCGTAGCCGCGGGCGGCGCACCGGACCCACCTCACCGACGACGCCCTCGGGTCTGGTCGGCCTCGGCACACAGCCGGCTGCGGCAGGCTCGTGGGGTGGGAGGCCAGGAGCAGCGCGAGGGCGGCGGCGTGCCCTCCCCGGGCCCGGCCTCTGCCCCGCCTAGGATCGGGCACGGCCCAGGCGGCCACTTCCCCACCGTATCTGGAGCACGCGTGACCATGACGAGCGTCGGTGACCCCCTCGTCGGTCAGGTGCTCGACGGGCGCTACCGGATCACCTCCCGGCTCGCGCGCGGCGGGATGGCCACGGTCTACGCCGCCGTCGACATGCGGCTGACCCGCACGGTCGCGGTGAAGCTGATGCACGTCGGCCTGGGCGACGAGGCCGAGTTCGCCCGCAAGTTCGACCGGGAGGCCCGTGCGGCCGCCCGGCTCTCCCACCCCAACGTGGTCTCGGTGTTCGACCAGGGCCAGGCCCTGCTCGACGGCCACAGCCTGCGGCCCTACATCGTGATGGAGTACGTGGTCGGGTCCACGCTGCGCGACCTCATCGTCCGGGAGTCGCCGGTGGCGCCGCTGCGGGCGCTCGAGGTCTTCGAGCCGGTGCTGGCCGCGCTGGCCGCCGCCCACGACGCCGGGCTGGTGCACCGCGACGTCAAGCCCGAGAACGTGCTGATCAGCGACCGCGGCCAGATCAAGGTCGCCGACTTCGGGCTGGCGAAGGCCGTCTCCTCCCAGACCTCGACCGCCACCCAGGGCCTGCTGATCGGCACCGTGTCCTACCTCCCGCCGGAGCTGGTGCTGTCCGGCCGCGCCGACGCCCGGTCCGACGTCTACAGCGCCGGTGTCGTGCTGTTCGAGCTGCTCACCGGCCGCAAGCCGCACACCGGGGAGACCCCGATCCAGGTGGCCTACGCGCACGTCCACCACGACGTCCCCGCGCCGTCGTCGGTTCGTCCCTCGGCCGGGATCCCGCCGTACCTGGACGCGCTCGTGGTCGCCGCGACCGCCCGGGACGCTCCGAGCCGGCCCCACGACGCGCGCGTGCTGCTCGCGCAGGTGCGCCGGGTCCGGGCCGCCCTGATCGAGGGGCTCAGCGACGACCCCGGGCTGACCCAGGACCTGAGCGCCCTGCGCCGACCCGGCGACGAGGGCGCCGCACCTCTGGACCCGGCCGACTCCGAGGTCACCCAGCTCGTCCCGGCTCCGGCTCCGCCGCGGGCACCCCGGCAGCCCCCGCCGTCGGTCCACGCCCCGCTCACCTTCCGAGACGCCCCGCCGCCGGCGCCCCTTCCCACGCTGACCTCGCGTGCGCTGACCTCGCCCGCATTGACCTCGCCTGCCGTGACCCGGTCCGGGGCCGGCGCCAGCGCCCTCCGTCCGCCGGCTCCTCCGCCGACCAACCGGGCACCGCAGCAGCGGGCCGCCGCCGAACGCGAGCGGCAGGGTCGTCGGCGCCGCCGGGGCTGGCTGGTCGTGCTGCTGGTGCTGATGCTCACCGCCGTCGCGGCGCTCGGTGCGTGGTACTTCTTCGACGGCCGCTTCACCACCGCGCCCGCACTCACCTCGATGAGCCGGGCCGAGGCCGAGCAGGTCACCGAGCGCGCGGGCCTGCGGCTGCAGGTCGAGGAGGCCTACAGCGAGTCGGTGCCCCGGGGTGCCGTCATCTCCACCGAGCCCGGACCCGGAGCCCGGGTGACCGACGGCAGCAGCATCGGCGCCGTGCTGTCCCAGGGGCCCGAACGGCACCCGATGCCCGCCGTCGTCGGGCTGAGCCAGGCGGCCGCGACCGCCGCGCTCAGCGAGGCCCAGCTCGGTACGGGCACGGTCACCCGGGCGTGGAGCGCCACCGTGCCCGTCGGCGACGTGGTCAAGGCCTCGGCCAGGACCGGAGCGAGCCTGAAGCCCCGGACCGCGGTGCGGCTGACCGTCTCCAGGGGCCCGAAGCCCATCCCGGTGACCGACTACACCGGCCAGTCCGCCGACGCCGCGGTCAAGGCGCTGAAGAAGGCCGGTTTCACCGTCGTCGAGCGGCAGGAGAACTCCGCCGAGGTGGCCGAGGACCGGGTGCTCCGCCAGTCCCCGGCCGCGGGTCAGGGGCAGCAGGGTGACACGGTCACCGTCACCCGCTCGCTCGGACCGGTGCTGGTGACCGTGCCCAACGTGACGTCGATGCCCATCGCGGCGGCCGAGAAGGTGATGGCCGACGCGGGTTTCCGTACTGAGCTGAGACCGTCCGCGGTGAGCGACCTCGGCATCGGTCTGGTCACCTCCACCGGACCGAAGGCACGCGAGCGGGCCCCGCAGGGCTCCACCGTCATCCTTCACGTGGTCTGAGCGTCCCCCGTCCCGGCGGCGGCTCTAGGCTGGCGCGATGCCGTCCGCCGCCTCCCCCACCACCCGGGTGGCCGGCGAGTGGGGTGCCCTGGTCGCCCTGCTGGCCATGACGGCCGCCTGGGGCTCGACCTTCTTCATGATCCACGACCTCGTGACGCGGCTGCCGGTGACCGACCTGCTGGCGGTGCGCTTCCTGGTGGCCAGCGTGGCCCTGCTGGCCATCGCCGGCCGGCAGCTCCAGATGAGCCGGCGCACCCTGCGCGCCGGCGTGCTGCTCGGCCTGGTCTACGGGGTGGGCCAGATCCTGCAGACCGTCGGCCTGGCCCACACCTCGGCCAGCGTCTCCGGCTTCATCACCGGCCTGTACGTCGTCGCGACGCCCCTGCTCGCCGCGGTGCTGCTGCGGGCCCGGGTCCAGGCCACGACCTGGCTGGCCGCAGGCCTGGCCACCGCGGGGCTCGGGGTGCTGTCGCTGAACGGCTTCGCCCTCGGCTACGGCGAGCTGCTCACCCTGCTCTCGGCGCTGCTCTACGCCGGGCACATCCTGATCATGGGACGGTACAGCGAGCCCGGTGAGGCGCTCAGCCTGAGCGTGGTCCAGGTCGTGGTGATCGCGCTGGTCTGCACGGTAGCCGCCTGCTGGCCCGGCAGCGGTGCCGGCGCCGGCCTGCAGCTGCCGGGCAACACGGCGGACTGGCTGACCGTGCTCTACCTCGCGGTGGTCGCCGGGGCGCTGACCATGGTCCTGCAGACCTGGGCGCAGGCGCGGATCGAGCCCTCGCGCGCAGCGGTGGTGATGACCATGGAGCCCGTGTGGGCGGCGGTCTTCGCGGTGGCCCTGGGTGGCGAGCGCGTGACCGGCCGGATGGTGTGCGGGGGGCTCGCTATCCTCGCGGCCATGTACCTCGTGGAGCTGGCCCCACGACGTTCGCCTGCAGACACGGACGCGACGGCTCAGCCGTCGGAGCCTCGGCCATGATCACCCGGCTCCAGGCGGTGCTCGACCTGCCGGCCGGCTCCCCGGTCGCGGGGCGGGCGGACGCGTTCTGGGCCGCGCTGCTCGGCTGGCCGCTGGGCGGTCCCTGGCCCGGCCACCCCCAGCTCGCCACCTTCCAGCCTCCGCGGGGGGCGGCGTACGTGCACCGTCAGCGCGTCGGCACCGGCCCGGCCGGCGCCCACCTGGACCTGGAGGCCGCCGACCTGGCGGCCGAGACCGCGCGGCTGACCGCTCTGGGTGCCCAACCGGTCCGGCTGACCGCGGACTGGCACACCCTGCGTTCCCCGGGCGGGCTGGACTTCTGCCTGGTCCGCGAGACGGTGGGCGACCGGCCTGAGCCGGTGGACGAGCCGGACGGGGTGCGGCGACGGCTGGTCCAGGTCTGCCTGGACGTGCCCGCCGCCCACGTCGACGTCGAGCTCGCGTTCTGGCGCGCGGTGCTCGGCTGGCCGGAGGTCAGCCCCAGCTCGCCGGAGTTCCTCACCCGGCTGGTGCCACCACCCGGCTCCCCGCTGCAGGTGCTGGTGCAGCGCCTGGGCGGGGACGACGGGGCCACGCGCACCCGGGCGCACCTGGACCTCGGCTGCGACGACGTCGAGGCCACCGCCGAGCTGGTCGTCGGGCTGGGCGGCGAGCGCCTGCTGACCGGGGAGGGCTTCGTGGCCCTGCGCGACCCGGGTGGCCTGGCCTTCTGCGTGACCGAGAACTCCCCGGACGCGCCCTGAGCCTGGCGCGCGCGCCGAGGGGCTCCGGGCGCCAGTCAGAACCGGTGGGTGGCGCCGCCGCGCAGGTCGACCAGCCGGGTGCCGGTCATCTCGTTCACCCGCCCGCTGACCAGCCCACGGCCCCGGTCGTTGAGCAGCTCGTCGTGGATCGCGAAACCCTCGAGCGCCCCGACGGCGCGGACGAAGTCGATGGTCTCCTTCAGGGCCGCCCAGGGCCCGTACGCCGGGACGGCCAGCACGTCCACGCCGCTCGGCACGGTGTCGTAGGCGTCCCCCGGGTGGAAGAACGTCGGCTCACCTTCGG
>Ga0210040_10006739_pt1 | contig 14183 bp, 13 predicted proteins | sample CryGeyCG12114_NA_FD_185462 | JGI IMG/M metagenome (GOLD analysis project Ga0210040, IMG submission 185462) | Groundwater microbial communities from aquifer - Crystal Geyser CG19_WC_8/21/14_NA (SPAdes) (version 2) | ecosystem: Environmental > Aquatic > Deep subsurface > Groundwater | place: USA... | reverse complement strand
ACAGCACACAAAAACTAGCATCCATTGATTTCAAATACCGACTATCAGATTGTCTCTGTCGATCCCACAATACAAACGTACTAAATCGATACAACTCTCAAATTTAGGTAACTGAACGATCTACCATCTAATTACAAACCATCTTTTTTCTCACTCCTACAAACTATTTACAAACCTTAATTAACTATAAAGCACGTCGCAAAAATCGCCCTCATACATGTTCGCACTCATACTCATACCATTTACTGTGGATACCTACTCATACTAGTGTGACCGGTATTGTTCATCATACCAGTACTACTGCTACCATTATTGGAATAAACCGCATAATTCTGAGTCCCGCCCGAATTCACATGTCTGTCTGAAGAATAATTACCCACGGCAGAAGTAGCTGTAGCCGAGGTGCCAGTATACACATCTTGTCTACTATTAGTGGACACGATGGTATTAGTATTCCCTTGACCTCCACCATTACTACTATTAGAATCTTTTACACTTCTTGGAATGGGCCCCACAGAAGAGGAAGAACTAGGAATATAGGCGCGCACCACAGTAGGATTCGTACTATTGTGATGAGAATGAGTCTGAGCTCTTAACATGGTCACTGAAGAGCTCCCTCCAGCCGAGTTGGACGCATGTTGAGGCTGCTGCTGATGCGGAGGTAAGAAAGTGACCGGGATACTCCCACTCGTGTCATATGAGCCACTACTATTCTGATGATGCAAAAAAGCAGTGCCACTCCCAGGAGTTAATGTAAATCGCCAAGTGGAGTTTCCCTCTGGATTATAGGCGCTACTACTAACCACAGTACTACTACTACTGGTAGCATTCGAATGAGCAGCAGTATGATTACTCAAAGGATACTGTGAAGAGGAAGGGGAAGAGGCGACTACAGTAGAAGTGATTTCGTTACTATTGGCAACACTGCGAGCAGTCGAAGTGATCACAGTGATTATTTTTTGTTGCTGCAGTTCAGGAGATGAAGACTCAGCTATGAAAGAGGAGCCGGCTGAGGAGATGCCAGAAGAAGTAGAAGAATTTAAGCTAGAAGAAGAAGAGCGTTTTTTACTACTACTACTACTGGTAGCACTAGCAGAAGCTTTTCGCTTTGTGCCAGAAGTGACAGTGGCAGGAGCGGTAGATCTTTTCCCAGAGGAGGAAGATGACGCGCGTGTGCCTGTGGGTGTTGCTGCTGCCGCAGCGGCATCTCGCATATGAATTTTTTTATGAATGCGCAAACTGTTGGCTTGCGTGAAAGATTTATCACAGATCTGACACCGGTATGGGCGTTCCCCAGTATGAGTGCGAAGATGCAGAGTTAGATGCTGTTTCACATTGAAACTCTTAGGACACAAGTTACAACCATAGGGTTTCTCCCCGGTATGAGTTCTCTCGTGACGAGCCAAATCTCGTCGAATCAGAAATGCCTTACCACAGTAGCTACACGTCTCCTTTTTATCACCATTGTGGATCATAGTGTGGAATTCCAGGTGATGTTTTCGACGAAATGCTTTCCCACATTCCTTGCATTCGTGTGGGCGGATGTTGGAATGGATTTGCTTGTGTACACGGAGAGCCCCAGAGCCTTTTAGGACCTTGCCACATTCATCGCATTGCATAGGAACGCGAGGGTCGTAAGTACGCACTCTGTCTTCTGGTCGTTTTTTAGGTCTTCCTCGTCTAGGAACTAGAGTATTCAAAAATATAAAAATTAAACTAGGATTCGACACTGATTATTATTACAAGTCTACGAGCAAACTAACAAATATCCACATAAAAAACATACACATTCAAAATACATAAAACAATAACTTTAGGCTTACGTTTTTCGCCAGTGCTTGTGTTCCCGCTACAACTGGAGCCCGGGCTTCCTACATCTGGTGGAGAATCGGTAGCTACTTCCACAGACAAAGTTGGTTCAGGAATCGCAGTTGAAGTACTCGGCATTTCATTCCGCACAGCTTTCTCCCTTAACATAGGACGGGATCTTGTCGCTAGTTTCCCCCTCCCCATTGCTTTCTCCTTGGCCTTCCTTGGAGGTGTGACCAATGCCATGGGTTCCACTTGTGTTTCACTCAGAGGTTCAGCAATCATCCCTACAAAAAATCCCAATATTAAAAATCGTAGCAGTAGTATTTCGTAAAAATAAGATACTACTCAAAACAAAGTGCATGCTCATAAAAAAATTCATACCTTCAACGGCAGCAGTTTCAGGCGGATCAAGTACCACCACTTCTCTCCTCTCCTCAATTCCATTGCCTCCACTCAAATCAACATATTTCACTTCCACAGTACTAGGCTCAGGCCTATGGTATCTTTTAGCTCTATCCAAATCCAAAGTCTGATATGAGGTGGAATTGTGAGCCGCATATGAAGTTGAATACACTGCATAGTTGCCTCCCGAATTTTGGTAAGCTGCACCAGAAGCGGCCACTGCAGCTGCAGCAGCTTGCTGCTGTTGATTCGCCTCTTCTTCGCGTTGCACGTAATGAGCCAAAGGTTTGAAGTACTGTTTTATCGAGCGACCCTTTTGACTGGGCGGGAGAGATGGGGGAGGCGGTGGTCTGGATACAACAAGTGGTGCCACTACTGGCTCCACCGAAGTGGGTCTAGTGGGGATCACCTGGATAGGAGGAGGCACAAAGCTTGACGAAGTGGTCGCAGATGCAGTGGTGGTGGCTGCTAGCGCAGCAGCTGCAGAGGCTGCGGCGGCAGCCTGAGCCTGTTGCTGAGCTTCCGCCTTGATTCTGAAAATGGTTTTGAGTGGTTGTGGCCCATCGATGAAAATGGATGGCTTGGGCGGTGCAGTAGGAGTCCTGGGCGGTCCTATGCATGCCGAACTTCCTGGAACATGTTCACTATTGCTGGAGAAAGTGGGTGAATGGGTACTGCTACTGTTCCCGGACGTGAGCCCGCTCTTGTGGGCTCCAGAGCTTGAGCAAGATCCTAGGGTCTTTCGTGCTGCAGTTGCCAATAGGGAAAGTGTGGCAGATATTTCCTCCACTTCATCATCGTATGCATGGATGTGTTTGAACAAGAATGACTTCTTGTTGATCAGCTCTACACCTGTGAGAGGGAAAAGAAACAAGGCACTATTAGTCACAACATATTGGAAGGAGCATTATCACTCTACCTACATTGTGCACGTGAGACTCAAGGGGATTGCAAATGACCGGAGAAGGAGTTCATGAGACATTAAAGGATTGGCGCCCTACCAAATCTATCACTGATCCACTCTGTGATGATGTTTATCTCCGCCAAGACCACTTTGATCTCACGACCAAAGGTCTCTACACGCTTCTGGTAGACTTTAAAACTATCCTCCAAGTTGGTAACTCGGTCAACGATGCTAGGATCATCACTCATCCTTTTGACACGAGTGGGACTCTACGAGCACTGATTTTTTGGAAACACTTATAGTCTTTATTGACACTGAAATCGCGGCTTTGTTTCTCTGTGTACTAACAACTTTTTGGCTCTTCTCTCTCTCTTGTGTGTGTGTGTCTCAAGCGACCAAAACTATATAAATGGCAGTTTCTGTAATGTACCAAAGGACTATTGTCAGTTACCGGAATCCTAGTTTCACTAAACAGTCTTATTGGACACATAGTCGATTTAAATTCAAAGCAAAGGGTTGAGTTTAAATGTTGCGCTGGCTTCTCATAGGTAGACCAAGATTTCCCCTCTCAAACTGCACAAACACACAGGGTTAGTTAGTTAGTGAGGCTTCAGCCTCAGAAGATGAGGGACAAACGTGATGACGAACTATGAGCAACAAATACAACTCTCTGTTATATGGCATACTTGCGGACTACATAGTCAGTTAGTGAGTTAAATCCACTATATTGTGCCAACCAGCCACAGTACATCCATATAGCAGCCATAAAGTGTGCACAGAAAATGATAGAGTTAACTGGTGGTGGTGGTGATAATGGGGTTGGGATGCTGGGAGCAACACAAGAGGAGAGAAGAAAGACCTTCAAACTTGAATTTGTCCGTTAAGTTAGCTAGCAGCCCATCACAAAATGCATCCAATATACACATGTGTAGCATTAGCTAACTAACTATGTAAAGCCAGAGAGTTTTCGGTACGAACGAGACCACTACTCATACTTTTGCAGCATTTTTTAAAACCCATAGTTAGTAGTAGCAATAGTAGTACACACAAAAAGTAGTATATGTAACTAAATGGCTATATCTAGCAATCTAACTAAAAGGCAAGCAAACTAACTGCGTATGAAAGAGTTAAGAGGGAGCTATATGCAGGATCCACTGAGGAGTCTCGAATACGCAAAAGGTGACAGCCCTGCACAGTCTTTTAATTAACACGAGCTCAAAATTTCCTTCCCATGTAGCAATTAAGACGATGGCTCAAGCTAGGGCAACCTTTGGGCTCAAAAGAAACTTCGAAATCCATTGGATTTAGCCATTACCAACTATACAACTAACTACAGGATATGAGAGAGTCTTATGGACTTGACGCCCAAAATAGCAAGAATTAAGCCCTCTGTAGCTCCCATAGAGATTGCATTGTTTACTCACTACCACTGCTGCTATCAGTCCGTTCGTTTGCTTTTCATATTAGTTGAACTAAATTCGTTTTAACGCATCATGTGAATCATTATTACCATACACACATAATAATATTTGTGTGCTCAAAAGCGAACAGAGTCGACATACAGAAGAAGTGAAAAAAACATGCTGTAGTAAAAACAAGCAAGCAGATGGACTACAATGCAACTAACTAACAAGCCTAGCTACTATTATATATGACTAGGCAAGTGGTAATAGTCAGTTAGTTAGTTATAGTTAGTTAGTTACTTTTGCTCACTATATGTCATAGCAGTAGTAGCAGCAGCATGCAAGATAGAGATGAGAAGAAAAATAAGCAAAATACTGCTGTGGAGAGAACCTACGAATAGAATATGATGAGAGAGGGGATATCACTGCCATTATCATCATCATCATAATCACCATGAGAGTAGTAAACTCTAGAAAATCGTTGGCTCACTTGCTTGGCTATGTGCTCTCATATATATACGAAGAATAGGTTGATTTGGGTAGGTGAGGGAATAGGAATATATATGAATCTATTTCTCCTCTTATGCGAGGAGACAATAATGAGAAGTTTTGTTGCTCCTATCTGTTGTAGTTGAGTTAGTAAGTTAGTTAGTCTGTGTAGCCAAATATTGGTGTTGCTGCTCTGGGTTGACTTTTGTTCAACCGAGAGGAGAATAGAGGATGAGCAAAATCTGTAGTTAGTTGGTTAGTTGTTGCATGTATATAGTAAGTATGCCTGCCACTACTTACTACTAGTATACAGAATATTAGTGGCTTTATAATGCGTTTTATTTTGCACACACACTACACACGTTACGTATGATGAGATGTGTGTACAATGCATGTAAGCACACATGCCATAGATTTAAATATGTGAAAATGGAGACTCTAGTGAAAAAAATGGGATGAGAGTTGTGGAATTTTTAGCAAATACACCACACCAGCCTTAAAATGATGTGAGGAGCCCATACATAATAATAATGGTGGTGGCTAGCTGAATAGTATACTGCTATCCTTGAGCCTGGTCAATGAAAATAAGAGTTCGGATACATGGTTATAGCTAGCAAGCGAGCCAATGTGAGGAGGCAAAAAGGCAAAGAAAAAAAATATTCAACCCTTCATGGGGGTTTGCATTGCAGTATTTTTTTGGTGTTGCCAAAAGAAAAGAAATGGTGGTGGTGGCGTCTCTTGCAAGATTTTCAGAGAGCCAAAATGCCATAAGCCAGCGCATGTATACACACATATGGAAACGAATCTAACATATAGGTATGTCGTAGGTACGCTTTAAATTCAGGCATGGATGGATGCATAGATACAGATAGATGAGTCGAGTTTTTCCTTTTTTGCCACTTATAGAAAATGGCGTCTGCACATAATTTCATGAAAACTGGACTTTCAAAGCCAACTAAAACTAGTAGAGTCATATTTTACGAGACGTAAACGCATGTAGAGTCAGATTTATGAAATTTCAGGTTCGTCCATACTATAGAGCCGGGTGAAAAATTTTTCCAAATGCTAAAGTGAGTACAACGCAACTTCTAGTTCTCATATGCACAGTTCTTTTGTTCTACTCTCTTGAATTAGTTGCCACGGGGTATAGGGGTAGAACCACAAGAAGTTCACTTTTTGCCTGTGGCCATTGTCTTTTTCTCTAAGCCCAGGTTTCTTTAATTATGTTGCTACGACTTTTAGCGTAACTTTTCGAGTACACCGAGTCTCATCACCGATTCGTCAATTTACCTAGCCATGCGTTCCATCCACTAGTTCGTTTTTGCATTCCTTCGGGTGGAAAAGGAAGCCAGTATTTCATACCCTTCGGGGTGACTGGCTAACTAATGATAACACTATACGTAACGTAATATACATGCATGCAATACACGTAAAAGAGCAACACGAAAGGTAAAAAAGCTAACTAACGAACCAAGTAACTAACTAACTAACTATAAACTACATGCATATAGGCTATAGAAAAGACTATGTTGGAGAGCTAATCCGCTAGACAGGAAGATCCTAGGTGATGTGCAAATGCGAAATACACGAAAAACTCTTTCTTCTCACATTACCACCACCATTACTAAATAGTCAAGTTATTTAAGTTATAGACATTTACACACACATAGGGACTGCAGGAGAGGGCCGCATATATATACGCTTTTGCAAACACACAGAAGAATCGAAAAATGAACGGCATAGAAGATGAAGACGATACAACAGGCAGCCAGCATGAAATGCATGAACATAGGTCATACGGAGAGCGGATGAATAAATGAAGAAAAAAAATACTAGTATCATCATGGCGGGCGAAATCAAGTTGTGCTATTGGTTTTCAAAATTCCGAGACTTTCGAAACGCGTTTGGAATAGGAAATTTTAATTCCCCAGTGAATTCAGCGTATGAAACGCGTGGATATAGTACCGAGAGGAAATACTAGTCTATAGTAGAATGAGTCTCACGTAGCAAATATTGTAGTATTTATAGTCGTTGAATTATATAGTACTTACCTCAAGCCTTAGCCAAAATGTCATGTTGGCATTTCATTGCGAACTAAATAGACGATGAGACAAGCAAAATGCTTGTAAAGGGATGAGCTGGTTGCGAAAAACGCAATACTATTAGAATAATAGTCCATTTTCAGTTTCCAATCCACAGTTGTACAAGTTGAATCTGAAATAAGAAAATACATCTAGTAAAACAATGGTATTTATGGATTAAACGATTCAAAATAAACAAAAGGAAACGCATGTTTCATATTACGAATGGAACATAGGCAAAATTATATGGATTCTCATACTAAGCCCTGAAATAATTTTGCGTAATGTAGCAGTACCGATAGTTTTGAAATCTTGTGATGCTAGCCAGGCTGAACCAGTATATGGGGAATGCAAGACAAAAAGTTACCAATGTGAGGAAAACCTATCCATAAGAAACTTTGAAATCGATAATTAAATTGGAAATCTTATTTAAATAATCGACAACCATAATTAGGAACGTGCAGAAATACAAAACGCAGCTTTGTTTATGGTAGGTAACATAAATTTTCAATTTCGAAGGGCTTACTTTTTCAGTCCTATAACATACAGAAGCCGTTTGAAATATATTCTTTCCTGCAACCATACAGCCAATTCCACCTACTTTGGTGGATTTTACTGGTAAATTTCCTTCAACATAATGAATCCTAGTAAAAAGTTACTTCACTGTGAACCCAGTTACTGCGTATAATGTTTTCAAGGTAAAGTATGACAGGGTCCCTGCATTACAAGTAGAGATGGCCAGTTTTGGACAGCGAGCACAATTTCCCCCTAGTGGAAATCTAACAGGTGTCTGAACAATGTTGTGAATAAAAATCCAACATGGCCGATCGTATTTCTAATGCTTATACTTAAACTAACACCTAAAATTAATGCGCAAACTGATTTTTAAGGTAATTTTACCTAGTAAACTGTGTTTTATCACTCTATAATTAAAATATATTGGAATTTTACGTTTTTATAAGAGAAATTGAGCTTTGTACAAGTATCAAAGGAACTTTTAGTAGTGTGTGTTGGATATTCTAAAGTATTATATTGTTTTTTGTCATTACGATAAACTACGAGGAGATTAAAACTTTTTTCTGTTTTTGTATGTAAACTAATGCATTATATCATAGTGTGTTCACTACAATAAATGAAATCCTGAAATAATGAAAACGAGAGCGTTAAAAGGAATCTTTAAAAATTGAAATAACAGTAGTGTTCCATTCTAAGTACAGCAATAATTCTTTTACACAATCACCCTGTCATTAAACACCACAGAGCAACAAGTAGTTGTTTCCGCAATTCAGTATCCCCACTAAATAACCCAAAATAAAAATTCATCAAGAAATGATTGTATTACCGTTGCACTGTCTCCAGTTTTTGCAAAAACCTTGGCGAAATAAAAGTTTCTCAAATTTCCTTTGTCCCACAATCAGGGAAAAGGATCCCACTTCGCAAATTAACTATTTGCCCGACTTTTTAACGATTTTAAATCGAAACTACTGGCAGATAGAACTACCACAGGGCACTTAACACTTCAGCTTTCCGTTTAAACTCTAGTTTAACAGCTTTTTAAAATCCGGAAGTACCTCTCCGATCCCCTAAAAAGCGAAGGATCAAATGCAATAACCCGTTCCGTTCTAAGGACGACCAATCAATGAATGAAATTTCGTTTCTCGCAAAGAAAAGATGGCTACTATTACTGCCTCAACGGACAGCCTATCAGAAAAGGGAATAAAATCGGCGCGGAATTAAAATACCCTGTAACATACTTATACGCAATGGGAACATAAAGACGACAGCAGACAACAAATACACAGACACTGCATTCATTGAACAAAGATTGATGACTCAGGATTCAGGAAGCCCAAGTTGAAGCTCAAGTTCATGCAAAGTGAGTCTAGTCTGCTAGTTTCATGTCGAATATAGTGTAGCATATTTATCCAGCAAAATCAGCAGTTAGGCGGGAGCTGAGCGTCAAATGTTTTCGCGGACAGCAATACACTTTTGTCCAAAGAAAGTGTACAAATTTCGATCAGATTTTGGCCCCGTCAAAAGATCATTTTAATTGGAGTAGTAGAGGAAGAGGTTCTTGGGGTTTTTGGTTGTTTCATTTTGATCTGTGATTAAAAGTTTGTAGGCAGTATAGCCCACTGACTGACTGACGTGCACTAAGGTGAGAAAAATTCTTATTTTTAATTAATTTAATGTATTAAGTTTTCGAAGCATGTTGATGATTTATTTTGTGTCATATTCGTACAGGTGTGCCGATTGATGCCAAAATGCATGTGAAATACGTGTGTCTGGATGGATTCAAGTCCTACAGGGATAGGACCAATGTTGGGCCATTTGATCCTCATTTCAATGCGATTACTGGGCTTAATGGATCTGGAAAATCTAATATTCTGGATGCCATTGCGTTTGTATTGGGTCTATCCAGTTTGAATGTGGTATGCAGAATATACTGGAAATGTATTCTGTATTTTAAACCTCTGGATCGCAAAATAAAATAGTATAACTGAGAAAACTGAATCTGACACAGGTTCGAGCCAGCAACTTGAATGATTTAATCTTCAAAGGGGCAGGCGTTAGTCGAGCAACCGTTTCTATCGTTTTTGATAATCGGGACAAAACGCCTGGAAGGACACCCATTGGTTATGAAAAATTCGATGAAATCATTGTTGCACGAACTGTAGAACACGGAAGCTTGTGCAAGGTCGACTAGCAATAATAACAAAGCAACCAAATCCATTTAGAATTTTCCCAAAAATTTAGCGAATGTATTGAATTTAATCTGATTGTCTTGCAGTACTTTTTAAATTCTGTCACTGTGAGCAAAAAAACCATCAGTGATCTCTTTGAATCAGTGCAACTGAATATTGCCAATCCAAATTTCATGATTCTTCAAGGTAAAATTACAAAAGTTGTGAACATGAAGCCAAAAGAGTTACTTCATATGATCGAAGAAACTGTTGGAGCTACTGTTTACCAAACCAAAAGAGATAAAACTCAGAAAGAATTGGATGAGAAAGAACGACTTATCATTTCTATTGGTGAAGTAAGTAGATTTCCAATTTATTTCAAAAACCGTCATTCAAATTCAAATACATTTTGTACTTATCGTCTAATTTTCATGTTATTTGAATAGATCATGTCAGATACTATTTATCCCACAATGAGGAAGCAGCAAAAAGCTGCTGAAGATATACAAGAGTTCAAAATTCTCACTGCTGAGAAAAACGATGTTGGAAAGCAATATGCCATTACAGCTCATTTAGAGTACACAGAACGGCTTGCAAATTCTAAAAAAGAACTTCAAGCCATTCTATCGAAAGATGAATCTGATGACAATGAAGCTATCCAATGTAAGGAAACCATTAAAAAATTGAAAGTACAACAACAACAAATGAAGCAAGAAAGCTCTGAAAAATTCAAGGATAAAATCGCTGCCGCTGAAAAAGAGTTGAATAAAGAGAAGAAAGTCGTTGTGGGTATGGAAGCGAAGGTTAATTCTTTGCAAAGTGAGGTCAAAGAAGCGGAAAAGAAAGTGAAACAAGCTGAAACTGCGAAGAAGAATGAGGAAAAGCAGATGGAAAATTTCAAGTCCAAAAGTGGACGGCAACTGCAAGAATTTGATGCTGTGCAAGAGGAAATTAAGGAAGCAGAGAAAAATCTTGCAATTGAAAAAGAGAAGTATTTAGCCTACAGTTTTTAGTTTTTATTAACTCTGTATTAATTGGTGTAGTATATCACTTACTTGTTTTGCTGTTTACAGGGAAAATAATCTAAAGATGGGAAATATGGTAGATGACGACGGCAAAGTGTATGATATTCGTGAAGAATTAAATGGTAATTGAATTTCACAGTTGTATGTAGAATAATCGTAAATTCATAGCAGTTTATAATCAAGCATGTTTTAATGTGAAATCCAGGTGTACAAGAAGAAGACCTTAAAATTCGTCCTGACTATGAAGTTGGACTTCAAAAGCAAAAGACTGACAAGCAACAGCTAAAAAATATTGAGCAAGAATTAAAGAACACACCTTCAGATGATCAAATTGAAAAAGATTGGGACGTAAAAAATCGCAAAATGGAACAACTCAAATCTGAAGCTGCTAAAAAGAATATCAATACGGAATTAAATCTTCATGAAATTGAGTCCAAATTCTCCCACAATAGGCAACGAATCGATGGGTTAGAACGAGAAAAACAAAAAATATGGAGCAAATTTTTCCAGCTCAGTTTATTTTATGAGTAAGTTTGAGTACATGTCTACTAATGTAATAATTTTGTTCTACAAAGATGAAATTGATTGCTGAGTAATTTTTTGTTTTATTTTCATATAGCAAAACAAAAATAAATCCCAAGTCAGTTTTAGGATCTCTCTTTGAGCTCATTAAAATTAAGGATATTGAAAATTGGGGAGCTGCTTTGGATGTGTGTGGTGGAGGCATTTTCGGACATGTTGTGACCGATAATGAACACACAGCAAAAGCACTTCTAAAAACTGGAGGTTGATATGAATTCTTAAAAAAATTATTTAGAATTTGAGTTTTTATTTGTATACATTCTTATTTTTGTAATCTGCTATTCATTTTAGGTTTAAAACGCAGAACAACTATCCATGCTCTGAGTGTTTTTCGATGCAATCGCAGACTAACACTTACTCAGTCCGAACTTGATCGAAGGCTTGGGCCCGGAAAGGCTATTAGAGCGATTGATCTTCTTGAATATGACCCCAAGTATAAATCAATTGTAGAAAACTTTTTTGGAAATAAGGTTTTGTGCGATAACTTGGCTACAGCAAAGGTATGCAAACTTTTGGTTTACAGAATAGAATTTATATAGCAAAATCTAATGATTCGAAACATAAACTAAAAGTGTACTGCCTTTAGATCGTAGCTTTTGAGTTGAAATACTTTGCCGTATCTCTGGAGGGGGATTCGGTGGATCCTGATGGTATCATGCAAGGTGGTGCCCGACAAAATGCTGGAGCCATTATTAGAGCTTGTGACACACTTCATGAATTGTGTAAAGAATCAAGAGAACTTCAGGAAGAAAATTTAGATCTGCAACAAAGAATTCAGGCTGCCAAAGTGTAAGTCTTGTATTTTAGTGTTTAAGTTAATTTATGTCTCAATTGTTTATTAAAATTTATTCCATGAATTAATTTTTTTCTCATTCTGCAGAAATGAAGAGTTTGTGAAAAGACTTGAAGCTGCTAAAAGGGAGCTTTTCCATGCAACAGAGTTGAAAAAACTCACAAAGTATTCTCAACTGAAAAGCGATGCAGATAAATTGAGGGAGGCTATAAGTAATGAAAATATTTTCTTCTACTATTCTAATTTCTTAGCTTTTTAATACATTTATTGATTCATTTAATGCATTTTGTTGTGGGAATTTTGTAATAATATTTTGATAATTGTGACTGAATAATTTTTTCCATATTGCAGATGAAAAGGAGGTTGTATTGCAAGAATGGTCTGTTCGGCTGAAGCAGTTAGAGAAGCAAAAGGCGGAGCTACAACACAAAAAAGATAATATTGAGCAGTTGAGATCCAAGACGCTTAAAGACAATGCTACTGCTATTAAAAAGTGGGAGAAGGCTTTAGAGACTGCTAAAAAGAAGTACGATGATAAGAAAAAGCAGTTCAATGAAATTGACATCGATATTAAATCAAGAGAAGCATTAATTGCTGATTGTCAAAAGGTAAATTATAATTCGTGTGACGTCATGTGTATTCCCCTAGTATGTTAAAGGCACCTTTAAAAAATTTTTGATGGTGTACGGTGTCCCGCTCTGTGGTGTAAACAGTTATGTTTTTTAAATTCTTTATGTCAATGGAAATAGTTTCAACTCTTGTATCTAGAAAATGCGTACATACATACTATGTTCTAAACAGCGTTCGTTAGGTTCGTGTTCTATGGCTTTACTGTTTGATTAGTATGGAAGGGGTGAAGCTGATTACCAAAAATGTATAGGTTACCTTTCTTTTTCTTGTCAAATAATCGTTGTTTTACTTTCACAGGATATAGACACCGCTAAAACTGAGTTAGATGAATGTAAAAAAGAACTCGACAAAGTCAAAAAAGAGTACGACACTTATCTTGAAAAATTCCGGAAAGTAGAGGCTGTATATGAAGATGCAGTTGCAGAAGGACAGCAGTGGAATGATGAGTTCAACCAATTAGAAGAAGAAATCCGTAGATTAGATAGAAAAGTCCATGAAACTGAAGTGCAAAAATTAAAGCGAAATAATCAAAGGGAGGCTTTACAGGCTGCTGTTGAATGTATGTTTCATTTTTCAACATACTTTGGAAGTACTGCTCAAGATAAGTTGAATTCCTAAGGGACTAAACTAAACTGATTATGCTTTAATTTTCCATGTTAGCTGTGGCAGCAAGGCTTGAAGAGCTTGAAGATCAATACAAGGATATTAAATTTGAAGATTACACTGAGCGACCCAACCCCAGAAAGAATGCTGCTGTAAAAATAGTGTTTTGAACTTTAACATGCTCTGAGAGTGTAGCCACTATATTGTCTTAATTTTTTTCCTTTCAGCAAATGAAAAACGAGTTCTCTTTCCTAACCAAAAAACTGGAAGATATGCGTCTCCGGTTGGATCTGGAATCTGCAGAATTATTAGAGAGTACCAAGAGCTCCTACAAAAATGCAGAAGGAAAAGTAAAACAAGTTACGAAAAATAGATCCAACTTGCTTAAAGCTATCAAAGAACTTGATGCTCACAAGGTATGTAAAATTAATATTTTAATATTGTTCTTCCTCAGTTAGCTACTGTTGTTAATATTTCAATTATTGTAGCTCACTCGGTGCTTTATTTCTTTGTATTTAGATGTCCATCGTGTTGGGTGCTTATGACCGTGTGAATTCCGAGTTCAACAAGATGATGAGCACTTTATTACCCGAGTCAGAGGCAAAATTAGTTCTTGTAAATCCTAATGATCTCGCACAAGGCTTGAATGTAAGTGACTACAATAACATAAATTGTTTAGAGAGATGTAGAGAACAATGACTTGAGTACGAATATTTTCATTGTCTTTTTTCAGATCAATGTGCGTTTGGGTGGAGTGTGGAAGGAATCTTTGACA
>Ga0210040_10006735_pt1 | contig 14185 bp, 8 predicted proteins | sample CryGeyCG12114_NA_FD_185462 | JGI IMG/M metagenome (GOLD analysis project Ga0210040, IMG submission 185462) | Groundwater microbial communities from aquifer - Crystal Geyser CG19_WC_8/21/14_NA (SPAdes) (version 2) | ecosystem: Environmental > Aquatic > Deep subsurface > Groundwater | place: USA... | reverse complement strand
TCAATGCACATAACGAACAGGTCCTCGCTAAGGGACGGGCGGAGATGGAGCGTTTGCAGCACCAGCGCGACCAGGAGTATGCGGCGAGAGAGAACGAGAAGGCCAACAGTATAGGGAAGCTATTTAAGCGGAAGCCGGTCAGTGGGGATGGAGGGGATTTGAAGGTTACAAACCCTTGAAGCATGCGCATGGAGGGTCTGTTTGATTGCTAGGACCAAAATGAACGTTATACATGAGCGAGATGAGCCATGTGCTCGCATGTTGAAAAGGAGTTTTTTTGCAAATTGTGCAATTGTGAGCCGGTGGTTCACGAGATGAATCGATCTATCATATCTGGCCATTCCTCGTGTCCACTCTTCGGCTGTGCGTTTTTCTCGGCCTTTCCTCGTTGTGAGGACACTCAATTACATCAGTGATTGCGCGAAGCAAACCTCACCTGTGGGTTGGAGCTTGGCTGGAGCATTCTTTTTAAACTATCTTGCGCCAGGAATATTCAATATGGCTTACCAGCACTTACTTGCACGACCGCCAACCCAAGTCCGAGGTGGTCTAATAACACTTCTCAGGAAACGATCTCTCAGCCGGCAGTTCGGACACAAGTACATTCATCATCGTTCTCGGCGCAACGACCGCTCGCATTCGCCATAATTGTTCTCCTCTGCTGGCAAATATTCCTCCACATGGTTGCAAACAGCTCAGGTAACCTTCAGCTCCTCCCACTGGAACCTGTTCTCCATGCACCCTTGTCATTCTCTTTCCACACAGATTTAGGCTCTATCACAAATCGACCAGTCAGGACATGGCTCTCGTCGACACCGACCTCCCCCTTGCGTACGCAGGATTTCGGAATTCCCTTGTATCCTGCATTGGCGGCTTGGGTCTCCTTTCCATCCCCAGTGCTGGTTGCTTTGCCATAACTATTCCGGTTGTTCTACTCACACTCTATGCCATCCAGAAGTACTATCTGCGCACATCCCGTCAGATGCGCATCCCAGACCTCGAAGAAAAAGCCGCCATCTATTCCCTCTGGTGAAAGCAGAAACTGGGGCATAAATCGCCTTAGCCGAAAGTGCTATGTCCGGGTAAGGTCTACCTAAACTCCGGGTAAGGGAATGCTTGCCATTACGTGCCGCTTTGCCTTTTCACTGGCACCGGCCCGGGGTGTGCCAGTGTCCGGTAATAGCGCGCCAAGCTGAAACAGTTGCCTGTTTTAGCCGTCGCTGGAGGACAACACACCTGCTTCAAGTTATCCCAGAGACCTCAGGCCTTCTCTCCTTGGACACGTCCCGTCGATTGCATCCCGCGCCTCAAGCACCTTTATATGCTCCAAAACTGCTTTTAGCTCGGCGAGCCTCCGTAACCCACTGTACTGTCCTCCACGCTGGAGCTTGGTGCCGGACTGCATCCATGTATTCCTGTAGGGCTCGTCACCCGGTCGGATGTGAGGCCTTACACCAACGCAAATGAGGCCTGTAAAGAGGCCGCAGTCATTCAGGGGTCAAGCTTCATGCATGATGTGGCTGAAATGAACCTCGCAGCTATTGGCCGAATGCTGTTTTTTGACCATTATCAGGTGTGCCATGCAGCGAACTTCTGCCATGGCTGCCTTTGGGCGCTACAGCTTCGCTGTGTCAGCCAATCAGTACAAGGTGTGGTACTTCAGCGCAATGTATATGAATCCCATCCCCCTCCTGCGTTGTCTGACCTCTACTTCCGACTTTAATCTAAATATCATCTGCAAAAGCTGCTCTTGCAACAACCATGGCTGCAGCACGAACCAGCCACGATCCTACGGATGCGGAATGGAAGGCCATCCGAAGCGAGTTCACTACACTCTATATGGAAGGAAACTACACTCTTTCCATGCTCATGAACCATTTCTCGAAGCGGGGGTTTAAAGCGTCGTAAGTCTGAGAGATGCTCACTGTGATGGTCGATTTCTTACATTCTGTAGAGAGGGACAGTACAAGCGACGTTTACCGAAATGGGGCCTACGCAAGAACAAGAAGGTAGATCATGCCTCAGGTGTCTATCCTTGACTAATCTAATCCCCAGGGATCCGACATGGTATTTGCCGTGCGAAAGACAAATGATCGTCAAGCTGCCGGCAAAGATACGGTCTTTGTCAATCGAGGTCAGAGGACAACAAGCAAAGACGCTCTTCGGTACTGCAAGAAGAGGAAGCTGAACCTGAAGGACCATTCACCTGTCCCACAGACTCCAGAAGATATCGATTACCACACTCCACGGTCCCCTTCTTCGGATATTCTGGCTCCGGTAGAGGTCGACCCGGTTCCAGAAATAATAAGGTTCAGCACTTCGGCCCTTATCGATCAAATCATTACGCGCAGTCCAACGATCCCAATTGTATTGGCATCACCAACCCACTTGAGGAACCATGAGGTCGTCTTGCACAAAACGCGTGAATACTTTGTGCTATGTACTCAAGGGATTGTACTTACAGGCCATCTGAACATTCAGATGCTTGACGATTTCTGGAGTCATACTTTGACGAGTTTGTTCTGCACACGATCTGGGAAGATGCCTGACTCCGCAAGATGGGCTCGAATAGAGCGCGATAGGCTTGTTGCTCAGCTCCTGGAGACACGCAACCCGATCTTCATGACCCTTATCGTGCGACTTGTTGTTCATCTTGCTACAGAACATGCCCCAGCCGCAGAAGAGCTACTATCATCGGTAGTCCGGCAGATTGCCACAGGGTGTCACACTTCGCATCCTCTCCATGCGTTGCTACAATCCATGTCGCAATCCATGGACGCGGTACTGTCTCTGGCAGAGGCCTCGATTGTGTCGTATATGGAGCTTGTGAGTTTGCAATTGGGTCCCGGAAACCATCTCACCAGGCAGGTAGCATCCGAGCTGCAGAAGATCTACCTAGTGAAGAAGGATTGGTATAGCGCTTATCGTATGGCCGAGTCAGATTGCCATATGTATGCCGCTGAAGTTAACACACCGCAGGGACTTCACAACTACCTAGTGGCGCAAGACGGCATGGTTAGATGCAGCACAGAACTCGACAACTATGCGAAAGCGGACAAACTTATCCAGGATGGGATAGCGCTTTCCGATCGACTGCAGGGTAAAGATAGACAGGTATGGCAATTCAGGTTCTTGTGCAACATCGCCCAGCTCCGGGAGCGGCAACGCCTGGACGGTCCCCAGCAATTTTTAGAAACGGCTGTAGTCATTGGGAAGAGCATATACCCTCCTGATTACCCGGAAAGGATGTGGGCCGCCGCCAACCTTGAACGGATCCTATCGCAGAAGGCGCAGATCCCTTGAACAGACCGGTTCATAGGACTCCGGCGGAGTCGCACCCCACGATGACGATGAGCGATATCATGAGGAAGGAAAGGACAAAGACTCGCAGTGACCAATACAGTCGTGGCTGGAGCTTGGGACGACACCACAAGCACGAAACCGGGTCGCAATTATCCTCAAAATATATTCTCAGGATCCTTCTCCAAGCATAACATAGGTTTGGGAACGGCAGAGGAGGAGCTGGTGGTACTTGCTACGCCTTTTGTCGAAGTGGAACCCCACTTCCTTCTATTCCACCTCCAGCCACTCTCCATTCTATAGCATATAGACATGCCCCTTCCCCTCCCCTAGGCTAGGGGACAAGCAATCCATCTATCTCTTACAGCGCCCCTGTTACTCTTCCCTCCATATATCATCAACACCTTTGAGGAGAGCAACGAGAAGTTCACGAATTTTACTATAAGAAATCCGAGAACAATTTGGCGATGTTTAATGATTTGGGAGATGGAAGATTTGTTGCGCAAATTTACACTTCCATGAGGATGAGTTTGGAATTGAAGTGAAAAATCACAAAATCCTGTGGTAGAACATTAAATATGTTCAGTTTGATGATACATAGCTAGGCTGCTAGCACTGCCTCCCTCTATCTCTCCTCTTCTCTCCTTGAGCAACTACTCAAACATATTATCCTCAACCTTTTCCTCAGGGAACAGATTCCTACTGGTTCTGCTTGAGTCTCCTGTCTGGCTCTCCGTCCTTGCGGAGACCATCACCGCCCTGGTGGGCAGCACCCTGAGGAGCGTCGGAACCGCTGTCGCTGGATGAGCCGCCGCTGGCGGTTCCGCCAGTCTTGCCGCCCTCAGCGCCAGCAGCGTGGGGGTCGACCTTGCCGTGGGCGAACTCGCCGGTGCCGACACGCTGGTCTGGCTGGCCGTCCTTGCGGAGGCCGTTGTTCTCTGTTTCGTGGATTAGTGATTGACTTCTGGTTGGAGATGGAGGGAAGGGGAAAGGGAAGGTTTACCAGTTGGGTGGTATTGTTGGCCAGACATGTTGTTGAGTTGGTTTGAAGTTGTATTGGTTGTGGATTTGGGTTGGGTTGGAAATTGCTTTGCTTTGCTTGAACTGTTGAGAAGTTGCGATGTTCTGATGATGGAGAATAAAGAATGCTTTGGACTGGGAATCTACCACAATTATATAGATCCCAAATCCCCTCCAGCCTCCTGGTTTACCAATTGCTGCAAGCAACAAACCTATCTGACGTAGCGAGCAAGCACGTCTTCCCTAGCAACGGCCATCACAACCGTCCATCTGACGTGAACTAGGGATCAAACACCATTGCTTCCCCACGAGCAAATAGTGCTTCATGAATCACCACTCGGGACGGACTGCCGCTGGTACCTGACCAATATGCGTCGTGCCAGGCCAACGGGCAACGATAGATCGCCGCCGAGACACGTCAGATCACCCAGATCGCGTGGGCGAGGGAGTAACAGAAGGACGGATCTGGCGACGCGTGGGTCGTTAGTGCTGGCACGTCAGACGAAGCACGCGTAAAGTGGTGCACGGGTACGGACGTGTCTTGAGGTCATGCTCAGTGTGCTAAGTCAAGTTAGTGAGCTCATGTTTGTGCAATGTAGGCTGTCGGGGAGGAATGAGGGATGAGTGATGATGTCGTTGTTCTATGGGGCAGAGTCTCGGAAAGAGGCATGGTGGAGAACACGGGGACGGCTGCATCTGCATGTCGTAGGCTGATCACTGCTGTCCCAGGCACGAGCGAAATGGTTGGCTTTGGCTGAATTTCGTGTCTGTTTGCTCATTCGTCAGACAATTGGAGGAGTGCAAAGCAAAAGGACGTGGAGCGAATCTGTCTGCACCTATATCCTGGGATTCTACCCATCGACGCATGCTGTAGAAAAAGATACCGTCCGAAGGGAGCCCGAATGCGACATAGGAGGTCTGGCCGGAGTGAAGCTGTACCATAGCGTTCGGCAGCTGAAAGTGCATGCAGCATCATGATCCCCTGAGCCACCGGGAGCCTGATTAGTGCATCTGGCCTGACTTGAGTTACCCCTGGCTAGAGCCGCGGAAGCACATCGATCTTGATGAGCGCGAGATCTGTCTGCCGTGCCTGGATCTCGCATCGGGCTCCATTCGGATCTAGAAGTCTGGGGGTCAGTGATTGAGAGTCATGACGACGTTTGTTTTGACTTCAAGGTTGGATGGATGCAGGTGGCGTGACATCTTAGCCAATGACGTAGAAGGTCTATGATTCAGTCCTTGGCAGCACGCAAGATTCCTTACTCATTCATCTCAGACCACGATGTACTAGCAACAATAGCACAACTAGTATGACTTCATTGAACCATCGACGAGGCTGGACCATCCGCACCGACCAGCAAACCTTATGACGACAGACTATCGAACGAGACAACTGCACGGACATCAAGGGATGTTACGCAGAATCTCAAATCTCTTACATTATTTCTGACTCCAACAATGCCGCCATCGTCGAGAGAAAGCCCCGACATTGCAAGTATCTAGTGTACATTCTGTGTGACTTTTTCTCTTTCGTAAATGGCTCTGCGTCGCGAGGGCCGCCTGATTCATTCAGCGTCTGATAATCATGTTACCTCATCCATAGAATTTTCCCCCAAATCTGCTTCTCGCTCAAAATTCGTCCCAAAGATCTATCCGAAATATTACTGTCCTCGAGATACATATGCTCAATGAGACAGGTAATCAAATTATACAAACTCCCGCCAAAACGCTGCATACTCTTACTCTAGCTTGATCCTTAGACTTGACCGTAATCATCCGGGGCAGAATTGGCGAAAACATAGTTTCTGGGCTTCTGCTGCGCGAGCTGTTGAGCAACCTGCGCATGCTCCTCTTTCTGTCCGGGGAACTCCTGGATAAAAAACTCAGTCTTTTTCTGGTCACTAATGCTGCCAAGTCTAACATCACTTGTGTTGTCCGAGGGTAAGACAAATTGCTGAAACTGTGCCGATAGCGCTTCACTGGATTGTGCGTAGTTCAATGATGGTATGTATGTGACTTGGGGAAAGCCAGACAGCTCAGGAGAGCCGAGTGGCGCGTCCGACCAACTACTGTTAGTCAGAGGTCCAGCGGAGTAAGGCGGCGTATATTCTGGGAATGAGGCAAATTGTGGCGGTGCTGACACTGGTGGCATCATGCCCATGTTCTGATTTTGGAGCATGAATTCAGCTTGGTAGGGCGTGCCCGGAGGCGAGGTTGTGGCGTGAGCATATTGTTGTGTGCCTTGCATTTGATAGTTGTTCAGCATCTCAGCTATAGATTCATCGTAACCACCATTCTCAGCCATAGACATATGGGTGTTGACGTACAACTCTGGCGAAGTCATCGGCGGCGGCGCCGTCGAGGGCGGATCCATGGCAGAGACTTGGTGCTTTTGTGTAATGATTGCTTGTTGGGCCATTAGTCTGTTGAAGGCTTCGGCTTCGGCAAAGCTGACATTCAGAGGCGACCTCTGAGCCGAGCTCGACTTGCGGATGCCGGCAAAACGTGCATTCAGGCTATGTCCGGTGGATTTGACATGGCGTATGGTATGTGTAGAAGGGGGCGTGACACCAGGTCTCGTGGTGGGCGAGGCAGAGTTCGGGGCGCCAAACGAGCGACTACGGAGCGAACCCGAAGTCAGGGGCGTGGGACGAGGTCTTTTTCTTCGGGCTGCGATATCAAGACCGCCGTCAGGAGCTCCCATGGGCGCTGCTACTGTCACACGGGGCGGGGTCCCGCCAAGTGCGAAGGTTCCGAATCCTGCTGTGAGTTCATCCGATGTGGACTCACGTCTCGAGGACGGATACGCTGGAATTGGCAGGCCATGGGTATGTGCAACATCATTTAGTTCCATCTGCTGGAATGAGTTGCCCTTTGGTGTGTCCATGTTCTCTTCCCAATCATCTGGTGAAAGAAGATACGTCTGGTGAGGAAGCTCGTCAGGAGAACTATTCGTCAAGCTCCCGTGGCTTATAGATCCATGACTTAGTGACGCCGTTGTGGATATATCGGTTTGATCAAAGCCAAAGTCAAACTGAGCTTCATGTGCAGATGGAGATGACCAGTTGTTCATGCGTGCTGCCGCGTTTGACCACTCAGCGAACTCTGGTTTTGGTGCGACCAAACCAGGACGACTGGTAGGGACCGGGTCCTGAGAATGTGTGATCTGGTGAGGTAGATCGGGTGGTAGCATCGCACTCATGCTTCGGCCACGATCTTGTGCACGCTGGTGCTGGGCTACTTTCGCGGCATCTAACGCACGTTGCAGAGAAGCCCAGCTTGCCTCTTTCGAGGTATCTTGAACTTTAGTTGGCGATGCACTGGCTGACCGCGAAATCATCCTCCGTATTGGGGAGGTTGAGAGATCATGTGCTCTGTACTCTTTCTTGGGGGATGTATGGTTGGACCTGGTGACTTCTGACTGCCAACCACCGTTCAAGCCACCGGATTGTGATATTTCATATTCTTCCTGCTTCTTCAACTGTTTGGCTTTAGCCCGACGATTCTGAAACCAGTTCTGCTCATGGTTAGCATGGAGAGTGTATCAGACACAGACAACATACAGCGACCCTTGGCAAGGTCAACTTCGTCTGCATTGCTAGTTGACGTTTGACCAAGCTATTTGGCTTGGGATGAGCCTGGAATTGCGACTCTAGGACGTCCACTTGTTCTTTTGTGAGCCTCGGTCTAGTCGAGACCTCTCCCGCATCGTCATACTCGTCCTGCATGAGCCCGGGTCTCATGAAGTCTGTATATTCGGCATGTGGATAGCGAGGATAGTAGTCTGTTGTTTGAGACATTGACTGCATGTATGAAGGATAAGACATCGGTTGGTAGTACATCGGTTCGGACTGGGGTGGGAACGTGTAACTCTCGTGGAGGTAGTCCATCGTGCTACTAATCCCGTGAGGAGCGATATTCGAATAGCGTGAGGATGAAAAACCATGCAGCAAAAGTGGTCGATGTGGTTCAGATGTAGCAGCTCATGCTTCTCTCCGGTGCAAAACGTGACGGGCCTGCACGGATGCTGGCGGTTACCGAGGAACAACCAAGGTTGAGTGGGGGACGAAGATCGAGGTCGTCAAATGTTGTATCGAGAGTGAGGTCCGAGCGGGCACAGCGGAGAAAGAAAGGCTCCCGGTGAGCAGGAGCACGGTGGTGGTAGGAGCTTCGGCCGAGTGGATTGAGGTAGTAACGAGCGTGGTGGATTGGGAAGAGCGAGGATCGAGAGCTTCAGTGCGGAATTAGAGAAAGTAAAGAGATATCGAGGGACGGGTATGGCGAGGAGAAGGTAATTGGGAGGATTATCAGGGAGAGGCAGTTTATTTTGAAATGGCTTGCCGAGGGCGTGTTTAGGGAGGTAAGTAGCGGAGAAGCGCAAGGCTGCCGCCCTGCAGATGCGGCCAGGCTTCGAGTTGGGCAAGCAAAGCGCGAGGCGCCACCTGAAGCTGGGGCGAGAAGGACGAGTTGTCAGTGCAGGTGTACAAGCGCAAGTCCGAGACGGAATTGTATCATGTACAGCGTCAGGAGCAGTCAGCAAGGACAGAGCAGCGGCGAGAGCGAGCGCAGGTGGAAGCAGAGAACCAGGGACGCCAGGGACGGAAGAGGAGCCGAGAGACTTGTAAGTTGTGGATATGCTGGCGTCAAGCCGGCAGGGGCATGGATCTGAGGGGCACAGGAAAGGAAAACGCCATGGCCGAGAGGAGAGATGAGAGATGAGAGATGATCAGTGACCAGCGACCAGGCTGAGACTGGGAGCAACAAAGTTCAGGTTGGACATGGATCATGTGGTTGACTGGCCCTGTCACGCATGTCAAGGAGACTTGTGCCTTGCAGTGGTCGCCGGTCGCCTTCGAGACCCGTAACGCTTCACGGTTGTGACTTGTAAGGGTGGCTCAGACGTGCTTTGTGGACATGGTCTGAGTGTTGGTTGCCAACACGCTGCACTCTACGCAAAATCTATATCTGCCTGGTGAGTAGGTCTGTAGCTGCCTACCTACGTAGGTGGATAGGGACTGCCGATCTGCCGATATAGCTCTCATCGCACGCAGCAGATGGAGAAGCAGGAAAGCAGGAGAGCAGGAGAGCAGGACCACAAACTGGCACTGGCAGCGAGCAGGAGAGGACTCCATGTCAGCAGTGCAAGTTTGTGGTCCTTCTGAGCTCTCAGCCGGACTCTCGAGTCGTGTCGACGGTCGAACTCACTGGCAGAAAGAAGCCGACCGAAAGCAGGATGGCGCAGTCCACTTGCAGCGCATGATTGGGCCGTATGGGGTCTCTGGGGACCTCAAACGGGTAAGCAGATCAGCCAGACCGTTCCAAGTTTTCCAAGAACAGCCTGAGCCTGCTGCAGACTGCAAGTGAGCCTGAGTCGGCACAGCACGCTAATTTCGTTCCCGAGACACACAGCTTCAAGTTCAAGCTGCAGGCTCCTATTCCTTGTAGCTGCATCGCCGTTCTCCTCCTACCCCAAGCCTGACCAGTAACCGTCCCCTTACTCCCACCCCCATCTCACCAGCCCAGGTACTCAGGAGTTGGCGGTGTACAAACAACACTCGTTAGGCGACACGCAACACCCGGCGCGCAACATGTATACTTGTTTGGCGACTCATGGTGGCACACTGCACTACCTACATAGTAGGTAGATACTTATTTGAGTTGCAAGGTCGCCGAAGCCTGTGCTCAATTGCACTGCTCAGGCGTCTGTCGTCAACCCGATCTACGGATCCACCGGCGGTCCACCATGGCCCCACCGTGGCCCCACCATGCGATCCCGTCATGCTGCTTTCAGTGGCAGGCGCTTGGACGCTGCACAATCTGGTTCCTGCAGCAGTGCAAAGCTCGAAGACAAATTGACCCAACAGGAAAACAGAAAAAGAACCGCTTGAACGTGTGGCAGCTCTCAACCAGCTGGACGTGTCCAACGGCATGCGGCCACTCATGTCCACGCCTTCATCACCATGACCGACCGACACACAGGCCACAAACCTCAGGCTCGGGGTCTCGATTCGAAGACGAAGCCCTTATCGACGATCCTCTTCGACTGCTCATCACTGCCAAAAGCACCTGGTCTTTGTTCGTCACATCCTCGGCAGACGCGCGACAAGATCGGCGATGAATTGATGCCACCGGTTGCTCTTGAAGCCTCGGGCAGCAAACCCAAGCCCTGCCGGCTGAACACCTACAGTACTAGGTACCTAGGTAAGTAGGTACGCAAGCTTTGTTTTGATGCATCAGAGGCAATTTCCAGAATCCTGGCTTCCATGATCCATCAGTCAAATTCATCGCGCAGGCCGAGTAAGACACGTACACAAAACACGTTGAAATTATAACGCAAACAGGGTGCCAGACGTGTAATTTCCGCAAGCATACCAGACCTGGCTTCGCAACTCGGCTTGTCGGATTCAATTACCACGATCTGAGCATGCCTACTAGGTACCTAGGCAGTTTAGGTGAATAGGTAGGTATCGAGTCGCCTGGAGCACCCGCACTCGGGCTGCAAGTACCAGGTGACTCCGGCTTACTCCGAGTCCTCCGAGTCGTCCTCAGATTGCTTGGCTGGCTGCTGGTGCCCCCGGCCGGCCGCTTAGCGTCTCGGCGGCCCGCCAAGTCCCCGTCGAGCTTATCTCTCCGAGACGGACCCCGAGTCTGTCTTAGACTCTTCACCTGCCCAGGTGGGCAAGTCCCAGCCAATGGTCATGCTGTGAGCCAGTGGAAACCACCAACACTCCTGCATACCTAACCTGGACGAGTAGTGCCCTGCATTGCCTCCCGATGGTCTTTCTCTTCCACCTCATGGCCTCACGTCAGTCTGTGCCCTTTTGCATGACTCCATAGGTACTCGTGCTGTGGTATCAAAGCCCCAGGCCTCGTGCTTGTTCGCCTGTCGGTCTCGCTTGTCGGTCGTTCTACGCTTTCTCGTACGTCCTTTTCAATCGCAAAGCACGTCATATCTCGTGTTTGACTGGACATCTTTCTTGAGAGAAGCAGAAGCGATCCCACACCTGATCGGGTTTGTTAGTCCTGTTCGCTTGATGCTGGCACAAGGCAGACCTACCCAAGCACCCCCCATACTACGGCAGCCAGCGTTGCCATGTTGTGTAACAGACCTGGCTAAGAATACCTTCATGAACCGCGCCCATGGAACCGACGGGTCACTGCATCAAGGTGGATGGCCTTTGTCCTACTCGATCGGTCTGTCAATCATGTCCAACCGGCCCTTTCCAAGCGAGGCTACGCTCGTTGTCCAACACTACGTGAAGCTACTACTAGATATGGACGAGTAGAGTCAGTCTACGCTGGTCCTAATACGTCCATCATTCAGGTCGGATCACACTTTGAGCGAATCCCAGTCTTGAGCAGACGACTTGTGTTATGAGCTATTACAATCAAATTCCAGGATACGTTTTGCATGTTGCACAAGCAGGTTCAATCCCAACCGCATGTCGACTTCGGACGATATACTCGTAAGAGCAGTGCTCCGAACGGTAGGCTATGTTGAGCATACGAAATTAATCGTCTATTTCCAAAATAGAGGAGCACGACTATCTCAACGTGTTGTCTTCGAATACGGTGGTGGGACATGATCAAATTCATTGCTAATCTATTCGCGATCTCCGCTGTCGCTCATGCAAGCGAGTTCCTGGAATCTACCCAAGCAGGGGATGCGCCGACCTAAACCCCGAACCTCTCTACGAGACTTCTGATGTTTATGTAGTTTCCAGCAACACCAAGCGTGTAGATTTGTTCTCACATCCATATCCCCACAGCTCGACTCCTCATGAGCCGACCAGGGCATTTCTGATCTCAATTGTCGCGACGCCATCCTTGACCTCTTTTACACTCACACTGCTGAGATCTTTCACAATCCAGTCAGCGCCAGCTTCCTTGACTTGCTGGATGGTATGCGACGTAATTAGGCCTACCACTTTGAAGCCCGCAGCTTTGCCCGCTCTAACACCACTCGGAGCATCTTCGAACACCACTATATCCGTTCTGCCTTCCAACCCCAACTTTTTCCTGCCCATCAGATATCCTTCCGGATCAGGCTTACCATTAATCACATCTTCAGCCACTACTAGTATTTTGGGGTGCGCGAGTTCGAGCACCTTCAGCCATCCTTCCACCAACGCCCTGGTACCGCTGGTAACCACGGCCCACGGGGCGTTCACGGCGTCCAGAGCTGCGAGCAATTTTCTTGCACCAGGAACCTCTTCGGCATCGGAGCCGAATTTGATTGGGATCTGTCCTTCCTCGTGGCTGATATAGTCCCAATTGGCTTTTGATGGGTCATAGATTTTGAACAGGTCAATAGACCGTCTACCATGGGACGTCCTAAACGGCCAAAGGTCAGCGTAGAGCTTCTGGTGATCGAGGTTAAATTAAACGACTTTGCTTTATATTTCGTTGCGACAAATCCTTATATGGGTGACCCAGACCCAACGTGCAAATATAAAAAGGTCCCGGGGCATGCACTTGACCCATATAGATCGTATGACAGCGGAAGATTGCGCGATTCGATAGAACCTAAAAAAATACTTACGCTAGAATAACTGCACCGTCGATGCCCATGATTTCACCTTGTCTTGCATGGATTAGCAAACTATATTGCTTTTACTCTGGAAGACTATGGGACGCACTTGTGCCAGTACTTCTCGACTGCAGGCGTGCTGTCTATAATTGTGCCATCGAAATCGAACAAGAGCCCGTGTACGCTCACTGTCTCGGGAGGTGCCGAAAATGAAGGCTCGCCTGTTGATCCCATTCTTGCCAGAACTGAATTGGATGTTGGAAGTGAGGATGCTGTGTTATTAACGTGCTGTATAGGTAAGAACTTTGATGCCTCAGGCCGCGCAAATCTATGTCTCGGTGGAAGAAGTCCCGAATCTGAGCCCGTCACTTTTGTTTTGTCTCTACGGCGGCGGACCGTCTTCCCGTTTCGACCCTCGTACCGCTCCGAGGCCGAATGCGAGTTGCTATCACTGCTGCCAGTGCCGTGCACAAAATCCGTGTTAAAGCCGACCACCAGCCTGGACCCGCGAAATCTTGGCTAATATTTTTGGATGGCCGGAGTTTTTCCAGTCTTGCCCGCGCATCTCGTAGACATCTTTGATACCAATTCTTCGTTGCTCTCAATACCTTTGTTTGACTCGCGACAATGGTGAAGCCTTGTATGCATTCGTCTCGGCTTCGGATAAACCTCAGTGCTGACATGCTCTAGTCTCCAAGTCGAAGCGCACGCCTGTGCGGCTGCGGCACAGAATCGAGAAAGCCAGTGCGGCAAAGGGAAGGAAACAGCGCAAGGCTGCGAAGAAGGTATACTCGTTCTCCCCAGGACCGCCTGATGTATTCTGACACTGCGGAAGAACCCAGAATGGCGGACACGCTTGAAGAAGGACCCTGGTATCCCCAACCTTTTCCCATTCAAGGACAAGATCCTAGAGGAGATCGAAGAGAAGAAGAGAAAGAAGGCAGAAGATGTGCAACGATTGCGTGACGCTGCAAAAGTCAAGAAGACTGGCGCTACCACCGTTCCGGCAGGAGATGAAGACGCTGACGTGATGGACGAAGACGACGACTTGGTCGAGGAGGACGAAATGGATGAGGATGAGGGCGCTGATGGGGACGCATCGAATCCCATGGCTGCACTACTTGCTTCAGCGCAAGCAAGAGCGGCTGACTACGACGATGACCTTGCAGGTGATGTGCAGGACGAGGACGACGAGGACCATGAAGGTGTTCAAATATCACAGAATATGACAACAGATCACAGGAACCCGGACAATTCGAGAAAAGCGTTCGACAAAGTATTCAAGCAGGTGCTTGAGGCAGCAGACGTCATACTATACGTGCTCGATGCACGAGA